>Ga0209755_10000865_pt1 | contig 51846 bp, 56 predicted proteins | sample TergutCo191P1_FD_187301 | JGI IMG/M metagenome (GOLD analysis project Ga0209755, IMG submission 187301) | Cornitermes sp. P1 segment gut microbial communities from Petit-Saut dam, French Guiana - Co191P1 (SPAdes) (version 2) | ecosystem: Host-associated > Arthropoda: Insects > Digestive system...
TGCGGCGGTTAAGTTGATACAGGAAGGGAAAGAGCCTGCGGATATTACTGTTCGGGATATTGCCGCAGAAGCGAATGTGCAGTTGGGACTGATAAATTATCATTTCCGCACTAAGGACGAGCTTATGTATCAGGCTGTGGGTGTTCTCAGGTTTAAATTGGCATCCACTATAATTACAAAAGATAAAGATAAAAGCGCTTATAAAAGGTTCAGGGAAATGCTGATTGAAATATGCGATATGTCGGTCAAGTATTCGCAATATATGAGGTTTACCGTTGAATATGAATTAACAAAGGCTGAAATTGTCGTTCCTCAATATATTATTCCGCTTATTCGGGAAATATGCGGCGGTAAAGTTTCGGAAACAAGTATACGGATTAAGGCTTATGAGATTATTTCTATACTTCAATTAATATTTTTTAGGGCTAAGGATATTAGCAATTATCTTGGTTTCGATGTGCTTGATTATGATCGTATGGTACACATTATAGACACCATTTTAAATGATCATTTTCCCAATCATTAAATTATATACGGAGGTTTTGCATGGAGAATATGTTAAGTATCAATGTTATAAAAACATTAAGCCTGTTTGGAATTATCGGGGCTGTATTCTATTTTGCACATGTTATTTTTGGCAGAATGTTTTATGAAGGGTATAATCCTTTTTCACAGGCGATAAGTGATTTAACCGCTGTTAATTCACCTTCCAAAAAAATCGCTTCTGCTTTTTCGTTCTTGTACGGACTCTTTTCGGTAATATTTTCGATTAATTTCTATATTTATTTCAAGGGTGATATAAATAAAATAGTTACTCTTGGCTCGCTTTTCTTTTGCATAATGACTTTAGTTTCATTCTTCGGTTATATGTTTTTTCCGTTATCGCAAGCGGGATTTGCCGGTACATTTAAAGATAAAATGCACTTGGTTGTAACGGCTATAGTGGTTGTTTTTACGATAGTGTCATTAATACTTTTTTCTATAGGTTTTTTAAAGACAAGTAATTTTAAATATCTTGGAATAATTTCCATATGTACATTCGCCGCTTTGTTGATTGGCGTAATACTTATTAATAAATTGCCGAAAGAATATTTTGGTATCGCAGAAAGGGTAAATGTTTATTCGATAATAATATTTACAGGAATTTTATCTTTATGGATGTTTAATTTTATAAATATATATTCAATATTATAAAAGCTGAAAATAAATTAAAAATGGTCAAAAATGTTCATTATCATATTAAATCATTAATATAATGATATTTATGGAGTAAACATGAAATACGCAAAATCATCAAAGTATACCGACTACAAAAAAATATACGAGCAATGTTCGGGTCCGGGTGGATTAAAACTTGCGGAGTTTATGGCAGAAAAAATGAAATTATCAAAAAAGAAAAAATTATTAGATATTGGTTTTAATCGGGGGTATCAAACCTGCTTTTTAGCAAAGGAATACGATGTAGATATTGTCGGTATTGACCCGTGGGAAGACAGGGAAACGGAAATTCCTCATATAGAATTGTTAATGCAGAATGCAAAAGATTTTAATGTTACCAATAAGGTATTGGGAATTAAAACAGGCGTACCTGATACATTATTGCCAAACAATTATTTTGATTACGCATATTGCACTACTACCCTTGAAATGATAAGGGGCGATTCGGGCATGGAAGCGTATTTAAACGCATTAAAAGAAATACATCGTATTTTGAAAAATGACGGCATATTGGGTTTAGGAGAACCAATGCACTATGATACGCAAATACCTGATGATTTATCAAATTATATAAAAAACATTGGATTTGATAAATATTTCGCAACTTTGGAAGAAACCAAAAAGGCGGTAAGTGATACAGGGTTTTCAATAATTGAAAGTAATTATTGCGAGGACGCTTCTCTTTGGTGGAATGAATACGCAGATAATGATCCGTTTTGCAATAAAGAACCGGAAGGTGATGAAGTTAAACTGATTAAAACGGATAACAACAGATGGCTTTCTTTTGGATATGTTATTGCGAGAAAGATATAAAATGGCAGGCAAGGAGGAATTGATATGAAACCGAAAATTGTAAAAAAACCGGAGATTAAGCTGGCAGGTTTTCTTTTAAAAACGACAGAATTAAGCAGTATTAGTTTAAGCAGGTTTAGTTTCAAGGAATTGTCATCATATTTTTGGCATGATTGTATAACTAACGGCAGTTTGCAAAAATTAAACAATGAACCGTTTATAAAGAACAACAATCAGTATGGCATTTGTATTCCGGTAAAACCGGGAAATCCTGAATTTGAATATGTAATCGGAATTGAAGTTAAAGACGGCGCAAATATTCCTGAAGAATACCATGTATGTACTATACCGGAAACTGTGTATGCTGTTTTTAGAACAAAGCCAACCGACCAAACAAATTTTTCAAATGTAATTGAAAGAACATGGATAAAAATTATTATGAATTGGCTTCCGGCGGCAGGATATGAATATATCGACAGCAAGGCCGATTTTTGTTTTTACGACGCACGTTATAATAATAAAAAATCAAGCGTTTGCGAAATATATCTTCCTGTTATAAAAAAACAGTTTGAAAAATCATCAGAATTAAGTGAGACAGATACAAAGAAATGTAAAAATTGTTTAAGAAGAATTCCTATTCATTATTGCAGATGTCCGTATTGCAGAAGAGATGATTTTCAATTTGATAATAATTGAACGCATTAATTGAAAAGGAATATTAATGGAAATAAAACAAGTTTTATTTAATGATGAAAACTGGAAAAAGTTAATTGATTTTGTTAAAAATTCCTCATGGAGCGAAAGCCCGATAATCGCCAAAAATTGGGAAGAATATAATTATCTGGAATGGGAAAGAATATTTACCGCATTTGAAGATAATAATATTATTGGGCATTGTTCATTTAATAATGTTGATTGCGTGCCGGATGTTGATTATACGCCTTATATTCAATCTGTTTTTGTAAACGAAAATTATCGGGGAAAAAGAGTAAGCGAAAAACTGATAAATACCGCTATTGAATACGCTAAATCTTTGGGGTTTAAAGAGGTATACATTGTCAGCGGCCATATTAATTTTTATGAGAAATACGGATTTATAAAAATAGATGAAAAGAAAGAATACAGGGGTGTATTGCAAGGTATATATAGAAAGGAAATTTAATTGACTGCAATAGTCAAAGACATTCCATTCAATTGTATCAGTTATGATGGAGAAGTACCTTTTGAAAATTATATGAAGATAGATAATTCAGAATTATCTTCTGAAGAAGTAGCAAGAATGATTAAAGAAAAATATAAATTATAAAAAATAATTAAGGAGAATTAAAGTGTTAAAATTGGAAACAGAGAGATTAATTTTAAGGGATTTTGAGATTAATGATATAAAATTATTTCATAATATGAGCATTGAAGAAGAAATAACAAATTTCCAAAAATGGTTTCTTGGAAAGAATGGTTATAAACAATGGGTTGAAGAATCAATTGATCATAATAATCGAATACCTCGTTTTGCATATAATTTAGTAATTATTTTAAGAAATAATATAAAGCCCATTGGATGGCTTGGATGGGGAACTGATGATCTTGAAATACGCAAATATGATTTTGGTTATGCCTTATTACCAGAATATTGGAATAAAGGTATTATGGCAGAAGCATTGAAATGCGGTGTAGATTATATGTTTAATGAATTAAAAGCAAATATTGTTTTAGGTGAATGTGTTAATGAAAATATTGGATCAGCTCGTGTAATGGAAAAAGCAGGTTTAAACCTAACAAGGGAATGGGAAGAATTAAATAATGAAACAAAAAAAATTGAAAAAAGGAAAGAATATAGTAAAAAAATTACATACTATTGACAAAACAGGAACAGGTATTATAAAATATAGAACAGGTCACAATATGATCAGACTTTCATATGTTATTATATTAGTTATTCTCTTGGTAAATTGTAAATATTCTCCTACATTCGCAGAACGAGAATTTAATCTTGATAGTCCATTTGAAGAAATAATTACATATGAAATTGACCGTGCTTTTAGTAAAGTTGAATTCATTTTAGATGGATATTTTGATGGAGTTGGTATGCTTCTTCTTTTTTGGAAACCTTATCCGGAACCAGAAGAAAGAGAATTATATACAGATGGTATAACGCTTGATGGTATCATTGTTCATAGATTTCAACAAACTTGGTACTCTGATGAAGTTTTAGTAAAATTTATTCCATACAAATTCGGTGAATGGAATTTAACGATAAAATTTAGGGTATTTTGACGCAAATAAGATCATAAAACAAAAACCTTAACACAACATACGGTAACTGTATTCCGCCTTATGGCGGCAAGGTTCCACGAAATTTTATTATAAATATATCACATGGTTTATTGACAATAAATATCGAAATGAATATACTTCACACCTATGAGGAAAAATTATGTTATTTATTGAAAATGGTAACAAAGATTTACCAACTATAATATTATTACATGGTGGCGGATTATCATACTGGGCATTAACAAGTATTGTTGAATTATTACAAGAAAATTATCATATTATTACACCAATCATTGATGGTCATGGTGATGATGGCGATAATTATTTCATAAGTATTGAAGATTCTGCAAAAAAATTATTGGAATATATTAAAAATTATCATAAAGGTAAAGTCTTTGCTTTAGGCGGGCTTTCAATAGGTGCACAAATTGCGATTGAAGCAGTATCTCAAAATGAAACTATAGCTGAATATATTATTTTGGAAAGTGTTTTGGTTTTACCAATTAAAGGAACTAAATTATTAACAATTCCTGCAATAAAACTTTCCTATGGGTTATTAAAAAATAAATTGTTTTCAAAGATGCAAGCAAAAACCTTATTTGTTTCTTCAAATATGTTTGAGAAATATTATTATGACAGTTTAAAAATGTCAAAACAGTCATTGACAAATATTATTTTAAGTAATGGCACTTATACTTTAAAGAAAAATATTGAAAATAATAAAATAAAAGTATTATTATTAGTTGGCGAAAAAGAAATTAGTCTTATAAAAAAATCTGCAATATTATTAAATGAAAAATTATCAAATAGTATAATACACATTCTAAAAAATATGGGACATGGAGAATTAAGCATGAGATACCCAAACAAATATGTAAATATAATAAAAGAATTTCTCCAAGACAATGTTATAAATTAGTATATGGGTAGTACTTCGCCTAACAAACGGCAACTGATGTTTTGCCAGCCCGGATAAGGGCTTGCGTAGCATCGAACCCCGAGGGCGCGTACAGCTTTTGAATTGCCGCGCAAGCAGCTTAGCAGTTACTGTTTGTTAAGCGAAGTAAATATTGCTTTTATACATTTTTATTTTTTTATTATTGATTTTATTAATTCAATAATTTTTACTTTTAATGTTTCTTCCACCATAAAATAATTAATAAAATCATTTTCACTTTCTATAGCATCTCCAAAGAAAAACCCTATATAATTTTTAATCAAATTTTCATCTATTCCTTTTATTAAATAATAATCTGCTAAAATTACAATTTTTTCAGAAAGATTATGAGAACCATCATCAAAATTAATATTTGAACTCAGTAAATTATCCGTGAATTGATGTGTATATTCGTGCAAAAGCATAAAAAATACATTTTGAAATTTATCTTGATCTTTAATGAAAGGAACAGCAGCAGAAAAATAATCATCTATATAAAATCCTCTGCCGTTTCTAGTTATAGAATATGAAAGAAATACATTTGAAGATTTATTAAAATATTCAAATAAATGATTAAAATTATTAAGATTCTTTTTTATGTATTCTTCTAGTAATTCTCTTATATTTATATTGTTATTGTGTAATTTATCCCAAAAACCAAAATAAAATAATGATTCTTTTTCCATAATTTCTATGAATGGAATTATAAAATATTGAATATCATTTTGATTAAATTTATTAAAATTAAGCAGCATATCTTTAAATTCAATAAAATTATTACAGTAAAATGATAAAAAGTTTATTACTTCTAAACGATCAAAATTTACATTATAATATTCCTGTAATAATATTATATTTGGAATAATATTATATTCAAAATTTTGTTTCTCTAATTCCATTTTATTAATATATTCTATATCGTATAAGTTAGAGGCATTATTCACCTCTAAATACGCAAGTACATGAAAAACTAAATCTGAATGTTTCGAATATATAAAGTTAACTTCCAACATTTTTTCTTGTGTAATACTTTTCGAACAACAAGTTATAAAAATACAAATTACCGTTAAGATAATAATCCAATTTTTTTTCATAATCAAACCTTTTTATATTTAATTTATTAGGTGCTTCCGGGTTTATGGTGGAAATGGTGAAATTTTCAATAAAATATCAATTCCTTATCTATCAATTCAATATCCAAAAAGGCTTTAATATATGCATTTTTGGTAACAATCCCCTCTGAAAGGACCCTAATGGCAATGCATTGGATATCTTAGACTTTTCCAGCCTAATAATTCTTCCATCATAATCTCTGAAGAGCCATTTATTATTTTGTCATATCTAATTAAAAAAATCAACACTTTCGTACATTTCTATTTTTATTTCGCTTAACAAACGATAAGTGATGGATAAAAATGTTTAGTAATGGATTTTATTTTTATAATAATATATAGTTATAATGGAATATTAAAAGAAAATGAATAAGAACCAAACAGACACAATAGAATCATATAATAAATCCTCAAAAGATTTTATGGATAAAATAGGTTCATTAAAGAATTATAATGAAACTTACGATTATTTAATAAATATATTGAATGAAAATGACAATATTTTGGATTTGGCCTGCGGTCCCGCTCAAATTAGCAGGTATTTACTGGATAGAATAAATATTAATATTACTGGTGTTGATTTATCTGTAGAAATGTTAAAAATTGCAAGAAATAACATACCTAATGGAGTATTTCTTAATTATTCTATTGTAACATTTAAATCGGATATATCATTTAATTTGATTATATTAGGTTTTGGAATACCATATTTGGATAAAAACCAGACAATACAATGTATTAAAAACTGCGCTTCAATGCTAATAGATAATGGTTATATATACATTAGTTTTATGGACGGTGATAATGAGGGTTTTGAAGAAACATCATTTGGCGGAGAAAATAAATTTTATATTTATTATCATGAAAAGGAAAATATCAAAAACATATTGAAAGATAACGGAATAGAGATAATAAAAGAATATAATATAGATTATAATGAGAAAGACGGAAGAATAACGAAGGATATAGTTTTAATTGGGAAAAAGTGAGGAATATATAATTACTTTATTGACAATTATTAGAAAATAATATAAAATGGTAAAAAAATCGGAGAAAATTTTGACAAAAATTATAGTTGGAGCCGGGAAGACAATATTTGACGGTTGGATAGCAACACAAGAAAATGAAATGAATGTTCTTAATCGAGAACATTTTTCGAAAAATTTTGAATATCAAAGTATAGATGCCATTTTAGCAGAACACGTTTGGGAACATATGACAGAAGACGAGGGAATAATAGCTGCAAAAAATTGTTTCGATTTTTTAAAACCTGGCGGCTATATTAGGTGTGCTGTTCCGGATGCAAATTTCAAAAATGAATGGTATCAAAACATGATTCAGGTTGGTGGTCCTGGACCTAAAGATCATCCAGCCTATACGCATAAAATTGTATACAATTATGAAAACCTTAAAAAAGTTTTTGAAAATGCAGGCTTTATTGTTGAATTATTGGAATATTGTGATAATAATGGAAAATTTCATTATGTATATTGGAATGAAATGGATGGAAAAATTGGACGTTCATTACGTTTTGATATCAGAAACAGTATTAATGATTTAAAGATGGTTTCAATTATACTCGATGCAAAGAAACCAATTGAAATAACTCAAAAATTATAAATAAGGAATATTATTATGATTAAAGTTGGCATTTATGGAGCATCCGGTTATATGGGAAGTGAAGCATTAAGGGGTTTATTAAAACACCCTAATGTTTCTGTTGAATGGGCTACCAGCAGAAATGATACGCCAATAGAATATCTACATAAAAATTTTTATGGCAGAGGTATAAATTTTATTAATCCGTCAAAGACAACACCTTGTGATTTAGTGTTTTTCGCTCTTCCTACCGGTTTAACCACTGAAATGTGTCAAACATACTTAAATGAAGGAAGTAAAATTATTGATTTTGGTGCTGATTTCAGGTTAAATAATAAATCGGAATGAGAAAATGTTTATCAAAAAGAGCATAAAAATTGGAAATTATCAGAAGAAGCAGTATATGGTATATGTGAACTTCATAGAAATGAAATAAAAAAATCAAGGATCATTGCAAATCCAGGCTGTTACTCATCTTCTTCGATACTTGCTTTATCACCGCTTATATCGGAAAAACTTATTGATTTAGACAGAATAATCGTTGATGGTTTATCTGGAACTGTTGGTGCCGGAAATGATTTAGATATTGCATTACATCATCCTGAAATTACAAATAATATTTTACCGTATAATGTCATAAATCATAGGCATACATATGAAATTGAACAAGAGTTATCATTAATTACCAAAGATAAGGTAACAATTAATTTTTCTGCATGTTATGTTCCGATATCAAGAGGAATATTAACAATAAATCATTGTTTTCCAATAAAATCAATAAATAGAAAAAAACTAATTGAATTGTATAATGAATTTTATAAAAATGAATATTTTATCAAGATAATAGATATTCCCAAGGACGAAACAGCTTCATGGAATTATTTGCCGTATCCTTGGGTTGCTGCAGTATCATCAACAAATTTTTGCCACATTGGACTTGATATAGATGAGAAAAGGAATCGTATAGTCGTATATAGTGTTCTTGACAGTATAGGAAAAGGTGGAGCTTTAGTTGGAATTCAAAACATGAATATTATGTTTGGGTTAGATGAGAAAATGGGATTAGATTATTATGGTATTCATCCATATTAAAAATATATATTTTCATTTAGGTGATAGGAATCAGCATTTTTATACCGATATATTATATAACATCAAGCTGAACTTCGTTCAGCAGCATTCAGGAGGCACAAAAATGCAAAAATTAAAAGTTTTAAGAAAAAGAACTTTGGTCGGTATCTCATCAGTATTAGTTATCGCTTTAGTTATAGGTTTTATGGCGGTAAGATTAGTTTACGGAAACCGGCAAACCAATATTAATTTTTGGGTGAACGCTGAAACAGTGCCTGACGGTATTCTGCTAACCTTTAGTAATATCCCGGAAGATACAGTACATATTAATGTTTCACTCCGTGATGTTACAAGAAATGATTACAGAAAAGCATATTTTGACAGTGCTATTGATTTGGAAGGAAATGATTTGGTAAAATTAAGGGAAATAAAAACGTTACTTTGTCCGTTTGTTAAAAATGGGCATGAATATACGATTGTGATTAATTATTGGCACGAGGGATGGGATACAGAAGAGTATAAAGGCGATACACAATTTATAATTAATTCTTTTGCCGGTGGCGGTATTTCTCCAATGAATGATCCTTTATTGTGTTTTAACGAAGAAAATAAAGTATTAGTTTTATCTGAAAAACCGATATTTTCTGAAGGTGTTACTTATACCCAAGAATATTCAAAAAATACATCATTGTATTTTTATTTTTGCGTGGGGGTAGAAAATAATATTGCAAAAAAAGGGGATGACAGAATATATTACGGTAGTATAATTAATCATTCCGATGAGTTAATCTGTGATGTTTCAGATATTTACGATAAATACAATGGAAATGAGCAATTCATTATTTCAGGAATTATGGGTTGTAAAATTAATTACAAGGATTTACAATGGGTAGTTGGTATTGCAAATACAGAGGAAATTACTGTTTCATTATAAATATTATTTTGTAAAAAGCAAACCTAAAATCGCATAACAAACGGTAACAGCAAAATACCCTATTCGGGCATTTTGGGTTATATTCGGCAAGGTTGCCTAAAGGCTCCAACGCCTCATTCCACATAAAATGTATAAAAAGATTAAAAAAGGACAAAAATGTTTATTTTCATTCTTGTAAATGGTGTATTGGAAAAGTAGAGGTTTAGAACAGTCAAAATGCATAAGTAGAATATTTAAAAAATTATGCCAATTTATTTCCCCGTCCAGACCCTGATCCTGATAATGATTTAGACTGTAGAATAATTATGCAAAGCGGCCCAAATTACAGGAAAGATTTAACTTTTATTATTAAAGATCCAAATGGGGAATATGCTTGTTTTGCAGAATTTTGGTTTGATAAAATAAATAAATATGCATATTTAGAACCATTAGCAACTATTCCAAAACATAGGGGAATGGGTCTTGCGACAATAGCATTAGTTGAAGGAATGAAGAGGACAAAAGAATTAGGAGCAAAATATTGTTTTGGCAGTGAAATGGACTATTACAAAAAAATTGGTTTTGATGTAATAGCCAATAGAGAATTATGGAAGAAAGAATTATAAAGAAAAAGCAAAAAACCAGCGCCTTACAAATGGCAACTGTACCTGTCCTGGACTGGTTGAATAAATAATGATAATGTAATATATTTTAAATAATAAGGAGTATTAAGTAAATGTTAGAAATTGGTTACAACAAACGGCTTGAAATGCAATTAGATTTTATTATTGAAATAGATAAAATTAAAAATATTTTTAGAAAAACAAAATTATTTGACGGAAATCGTTTTGAAAATGATTCTGAACATTCATGGACAATATGCATTATGGCATTGTTATTAAAAGAATATTCAAATTTTTCTGTAAATATAGAAAGAATTATTGAAATGTTATTAATACATGATATTGTTGAAATAGATGCAGGAGATACATTTTTGTATTCCGCTGAAAGAAAAAATGCTCTGGAAAAAGAAGAAATTGCCGCAGAAAGGATATTTGGATTATTGGAAAAGGATCAAAAGGAATATCTTATAAAATTATGGAATGAATTTGAAAAAAAAGAAACAAATGAAGCCAAATTTGCATCAGTATTTGACAGATTGGAACCAATAATGCAGAATTATATTACAGAAGGATATACATGGAGAAATAATAATATAAATTATGATATGGTAATAAAAAATAATATACATATAAAAGAAGGTTCAAAGGAAATTTGGGAATTTGTATTAAAATTATTGGATAAAGCAGTAGAAAAAGGATATTTAATAAAATAAAAAGGTAAATATGGAATTAATTGGTAATGGCGCACAGGCTGAAATTTTCAAAGATAATGATATAATAATAAAATTATTTAAGAAAAATATATCCAAAAATGATGTAGAATATGAAATGAATCTCCAAAAAATGGCTTATGAGCATGGTTTATCGGTTCCTAAAATTTACGATATTGTTGAAATTAATGGAAAATATGGCATTAAAATGGAATACATTAACGGAGTAACATTTGGTAAAATTATCTTAGATGATATGAATAAATTAAATGAATATTTAAGTAAATCAATTGAAATTCAAATTGGAATACATAAAATAGTTACAAATAATTTTCCGTCAATGAAGGAAAAATTAAAAAGAAATATTAATAGAGCTCAATTAATAACAGAAAATGAAAAACAAAATATAATAAAAATATTGGATAAAGAAAATTTCAATAATAATTTATGTCATGGTGATTTTCAATTTATGAATATATTAGAGACAGAAAATGGAAATAAAGTTATTGATTGGGTAGATTCAAGTTCTGGAAATATTGAAGCGGATGTATATAGAACATATTTGTTATATAAAGTGAATAATGATGAAATGGCAGAATTATATATGAATAATTATTGTAAAATGGCAGATATATCAAAGGAAAATGTATTAAAATGGGCTCCTATTATTACGTCAGCCAGGTTAACAGAAGGAATGGGAAATGATGAAAATGAAAAGTTATTAAATATAATAGGGAAAATATAATGATAAAATTATTTACAAAAAGGTTAATAATACAGAATGTTAAAAAACGAATGGACAAAAATGTTCAGTATTGAATAAATATACATTGTAAAATAAACAGAATAGGGAGAAATGAAATATGCATAAACATCATCAGGAATCTATTGAAAATATGGTTGTTCATTATCGTGATAACCCTGAGATTATTGCCTTGTTTTTGGTAGGTTCAGTTGCAACCGGCACAGAACGCCCTGATTCAGACCTTGACGGCGTTGCCATTGTATCACAGGAATATTATGAAGAAAAGAAAAAAAATCATAAAGAATGTGAATCTGTTTTCGGCAAATGTACTTATGAGGGCGGTTATTTTGATGTTCATTTTATGACTCGTCTTATTATTGAAAATCTGGTAATTAACGGTACTGAACCCAACAGGAACAGATTTACAAAAGCGCAAGTTCTTTTTTGCAATCAGCCTGACTTGCCTGAACTAGTCGCAAAAATACCTGTCTTTCAAAAAGAAAAAGCTGCGGCAAAGCAGTTAAAATTTTACTGTACGTTTAAACAATTTTATTCATACTTTTGGTCAATCTGTAAACCGATTGGATTTATGAAACATCATACAGCAAGCGGAATGGTTTATAATTTATACCGACTGATTTTAATTGAGAATGAAATATTGTTTCCTTCTGTACGAAGATTGGAAGAATATGTAATAAGGGCTAAGAATAAACCTGACGGTATTGTAGAAAAATGCAGAAAATTTATGGACGATTTGTCAGATGATGATGCATTGTCATTAAATGAAAGTTATAAAAATTGGACTTCGTATGATTATCCTAAAGACTTTCAATTTGTAGCAAATAATTTTTATAATCCCTGGGAATTTGATTAGAAATATTTTATGGGAAATAATATAAAATGTTAAAAAGATTTAGTTTTAAACTTAGACTTAAGTATGAGAATGAAGTCGATTTTGCCTTGTGGAGTAAAAGGCTTCTTAACACATTTTGGTATTTGTGCTTGATTATTACGATCGGAGAAATAATCCTTTTAATAGGATTGGTTATAAGCGGCGAGTATGAAATCAAATTCAAGGACATGAGCCACTTTGAATATATAAAAGTTTATGTTGCTTTCCCGTTCCTGCTAATCGCGGCGATTATATTGTCATCTTCGGCAGCCTTAGTGTTTTTAGGCAAAAGAAATAAATATACTCTGCAAGCGTTTGTTTGTTTACTTTGCCTGACTTGTATAACAGCGATTTTAACAATAACACATTATACGGTAAGCGGAATTCATACGACATTTTCATTTGTATGTTTTATATCCCTTATTTATGTAGATCGTAAGCCTGTCATATTTGCTGCAATATTAAGTATATTAGCATACTCGGCAATTGTTGTTTTCTTTCTTTGGAACAAGTCGATAATCGGAGAAATCAAACACGGAATTGAAGAAATAATAACAACAATTTCGATTATTATTTGCGCTACTGCAATCACAGTTTACATACTCAGTCGCAAAGAAATTCTGATTGCAAATGTTGTGCAATTAAAAAACGGTATAGTGTACACCATGGCTGACCTAGTGGAAAATCGCGATAAAAATACGGGCGGGCATATTGACCGAACATCGGTGTACATGAAAATATTAATTGATGCTATGCTAAAAAAAGGTGTATATGCAGAAGAAATTCGAAAATGGGATTTAGAATCAATTGTTTGGTCAGCGCGTCTGCATGATGTTGGGAAAATAGTTATTCCTGATTCTATTTTAAATAAACCCGGTTCTCTGACAAAAGAAGAATATGAAATAATGAAAACTCACGCAAAAGAGGGAGAGCTAATAATTGAAAAAACAATAAAACGTACAGGGAACGCAGTGTTTTTACAAAATGCAAAAATGTTTGCGGCTTTCCACCATGAGCGCTGGGACGGTTTGGGTTACCCCTATGCCTTGAAAAACATTGAGATACCGTTACAGGGGCGGCTAATGGCAATAATAGATGTATATGATGCGCTAGTTTCCGAGCGTCCGTATAAAAAAGCATTTACCCATGAAGAGGCTATGGATATTATAACAAAAGATGCTGAAAAACATTTCGACCCATTAATAACAGCAGTTTTTTTAGATGTGTACCGGGAAATAAATGAAGCTCGAGAAAAATGGACAGAAATGATAAGTAACTAAATAAAACTTTTTGTAATATCTAAAACATGGATATAAAAAGCGATAAATCAACAACAAAAAAGATTTTTACAATCGCATTACCGTTAATTTGGCAGCAAATATTTTTGCAATTGCAAATTTATGTAGACAGGGCATTTTTGGGTCGTGTAAACTCCGAATTTTTCTCCGCTATCGGCAATGTTTTAGTTCCCTATCATGCGATTATTTCTACCATTACGGCAATTTGCACAGGGACTACAATTTTAATTGCACATAATATAGGGGCAAAAAATGAAAACATGAGCAAAAAATACGCTGAAAGTTCATATTTGGGAAACACGATTATTTCTGTAATTATGTTTGTCTTTTTCTTTTTCGGCGCAGGTATAATTTTTAAAATAATGGGAGTGCGGTCTCCCATACTGGAATACAGTATTTCGTATTTAAAAATAATATCGTTTTCCATGATTTTTTTCGGCATTTATACCACTTCTGCTTCTATAATGCAGGGGGTAGGTTTAACTAAAATTATTATGATTACAGGCATTATAAGCAATGCGCTTAATATTTTATTGGATTATTTATTAATTTTCGGCAAATTTGGTTTTCCAAAAATGGGTATAGAAGGAGCCGCTCTGGCATCGGTTATTTCTATTACGTCGGCGGTCCCGATAATAACAATTTATGTATTAAAGTGCCGGAGAATGCCTTTTAAAATAAATTTTACCGATGTAATAAAAGCTGAACTTGTAACATTTAAACAGGTTCTTAAAAAGGGATTGCCAACAGGATTTGAAATCGGGCTTTGGAGTGTCGGCAGTATAATTGTAATTGCTTTTTTAAACAGATTAGACGCTGTGTCTGTAGGCGTATATACGCTTGTTTTCTCTATTCAATTAGTGCCGCTTTTCTTTTACACAGGGTTGGCTCAGGCAACTCTAACCTTGGTAGGTTTTAAAACAGGGGAAGGCGAACATAAACAGGCTGTCGGCATCGGCTTTAAGGCAACTTTTTACTCATTAATGTTCTGCGTTGTTTTTGCCGCTTTGTTTATTCTTTTTCCCAAAAATATTATGGGTATTTTTACAAATGATGTTTCTTTCATTGAAACAGCGTCAAAATACTTTTTAATTGTCGCAATTACGATGTTTCCGAAAGCGTTAAATATTATCATGGGGCATGGCATAAGAGGCATGGGCGATACCAAATGGATGATGTACACGCAAATTTTCGGCACAATATTTGTTGTTGTATTGGCATATATACTTTTATTTCATTTTAACTTGGGGCTTATGGGAATATTTACAACTTTCCTTGCGGATGAAACTATAAGAGGATTGATTAATATGCTCAGGTTCCGATTCGGCAGGGAATTTTACAGGCTTTAACCATTGCCATGATTTATAACTGCCGCCAAAGGATGTCGGATCAAATATATCGATGGTTGTTCCATATCTGTCAAAAATGTTGGTTTGATTATTATTCATATAATTATCAATTTTGCTGAAAAGTTTTTCCGCGAAAGTTTCATTTAATTCGATATCATCCGGTTTTATGAGCTTAAATCTTGCGCATAATGTTGATGGAAAAGTAAAACTGCTGAAACCATCCGGTATATTGTCGAACGATTTTACCTGAAGCGACGGCATAAAATATCCATAATCAGCGTTTTTAATTTCTGCTTCTGTTGATATATTAATAATTATTTCCCGGTTTACCGTATCAGCGATTTTATTTTTTTCTTCATTAATGAAATTATTAAAATGAAAAGTGGGTAATGATGATAATTCACAATATAAAGGCATTTTATGTTTCTTGCCCACAACATGAAATTGCGGAACCATTACAATATCAGGGCCAAAGAAAGCGCCATCCGCTATTTTATTGCTGTCAAACAAGTGAAGGGGCGGCTTTATTGTTAATATTTTCCCTGTTTTGCGAAGATCGCCCGGGGTAATCCCGAATTCACGTTTAAATGATCTTATATATGTTTGTTCATATTCAAAACCGTAGAGTAACGCTATATCTAAAATATTAAGGTTTGAATTAATTATGTTATCTATGCTTGCCGACAATTTACGGGAACGGATATATGCTCCTATTGTCTGATTAAAAGCGAATTGAAAAACCCTGCGTAAATGGGTGGCAGACAGGGCGTATTCGTCCGCAAGAGTGTCTGTGTTAATATCCTCTGTCAGCCTTTCTTCTATATTGCATAAAAGGCTTTCCAACAATTCATAGGGTTTGCGCATGGTTATTATATTATATAATAATGGAGACTTTAATAAACATTTTTGTCCATTTTTTTGTATCAAAAATTCTTCAAAACAAGCCGAAAATCAGGTTTTTTATTTTATAATAATCTTCTATATTCAATAGTATTTAACGGATTGCCGATAATGTGTTAATTGTGCATTTAGGAGGTAAAATAATGAAAAAAATATTATTTCTTTCAACTTGTTTACTTTATATTGTTTTAGGTTCTTGTAATTCAAAAAACAATGAAAATCCTGTTGATAACAATATTCCAATTATATATAATCATGATAATATTCAAAAAGTGGAAATGATTTATCCGATTGAATATTATAAAGAAAAAATTATTATCAATTACGCAAATTATCATAATGGAACTATTGATGACTTAAATTTTAATTTATTAAAAATATCGTCAATAGCAGAAATAGATAATATTATTCCCAATTTATTAACTTTTTTTGTTAAATGGTCTGACATAAGAGGTTATACTTATATGTTCTATACATTTGATGAAAGTCAAAATATTATTAACAGACATTTTTGTAATTTTAAGCGATTGCCAAATAGCCACAGACAACAATTAATGGAAAAATTAACAGGTGTTATAATTGAAAATGAATTAATTTCCATAGGTGATTTTAATAATGATGGAATAAATGAAATATTATCCTACGCATGGCATCAAAATATTGGAGATGTGTTTACGGTATATGGATATAATATTTATACTAATGAAATTGAAGCCTTTTGTTTAGTGCCTGTGTTTATCAATTATGATGATCCATTTTCATCAGTGGAATATATTGAAAATGGATTTAAGATTTTAGAAATTATTAATGAAGATAAAAATGCGTTGGATTTAGCATGGAATAATTATATTTGGGACAATAATGTGATGAAGTATATTAAGAGGTAGCGTATATAATAAAGCAGCCGTTTTGGATTAATACCTGTGCCATTTCCACATCTAGGGCAAAAACCGCAAACTCAATTTTTAGCAGCCTAATAAGCGCTTCTTCATCCTTACTTTTTTTTCTTTGGTCTTTCCGTACCGCTATTATAACGATACTGCTTGTTAAGGCATTTGGGACAAATTATTGTTTTTGAATTTTTACCCATGGAAACGCCGCAGCGAGGGCAAAGCCCTTTCTTTTTTCTTTGCTCGTAGTTTTTTCTGCGTATTTCCCCGACGGTGTCGGAGATTTCCCTTTGGTAGTTTCTGTAAAATTCCCTGCAAGCGTCACATGTCTTATAGGGACTTGATTTTTTAACCTTGCCCCCACAGCGAGGACATAAGCCGCCTTTTAGGCGTTTATGATAGTTTTTCTTTCTTTCTGCCGCTTCTGCCATATATACAGCTTATCAGACATTCATTAAAAATTCAAGGTTTATTTTTATCTTTTTTTGAAATATGGTCAAATTGGTTCATTCCGGCTGTTTTACGCGCAATAATGACATTGACAGGGAGCAAAAAGAAACTAGCCAATATTTTTACAATATGCTAAAATGCGTAAGGAGAAAAAAATGAGCAACAAAATCCCGACAAGAATTTATCTCACAGAAGATGAGATGCCGAAATCATGGTACAACCTTAGGGCGGTAATGAAAAACAAACCGGATCCGATGCTGCATCCGGGCACTTTACAGCCTGTAACTGCAGAAGACCTTGCGCCTGTTTTTTGCAAAGGCGTAATCGAACAGGAATTAAACGAAACATCCCTGCATATTCCAATCCCGGAAGACATTCAGGATTTTTACCGCGCATACAGGCCGTCTCCGCTAATCAGGGCGTATTATCTGGAGCGGGCTCTCGGCACACCGGCGCACATTTACTACAAGTTTGAAGGAACCAACACTTCGGGTTCCCACAAATTAAACTCGGCAGGGCCGCAGGCGTATTATGCAAAAAAAGAAGGGCTTAAATCTCTCACTACGGAAACGGGCGCAGGGCAATGGGGCACCGCAATGGCGATGGCATGCGCTTTTTACGGTCTGGAATTAATCGTATATATGGTAAAAATAAGCTCACAGCAAAAACCTTACCGCAAGGCGCTGATCGAAGCATACGGCGCAAATTTGATCCCCTCGCCTTCCGACACAACAGAGTCGGGCAAGAAAATCCTTGCAAAAGATCCCAAAACAGGCGGATCGCTTGGCTGCGCGATTTCCGAAGCGATCGAGACTGCCGTTAAAACCGATAAATGCCGTTATGTGCTTGGAAGCGTTTTAAATCACGTTCTTCTTCATCAGACAGTTATCGGACAAGAAGCGCAGATCGCGCTAGAAAAATTTGGCGTTACCCCTGATATTATTATTGGGTGCGCGGGTGGCGGATCGAATCTTGGCGGACTTATCGCTCCGTTCATGGGAGATAAAATCGAGGGAAGAAACGAAATTCGCTTTATCGCCGTCGAGCCTGCCTCGTGTCCTTCGTTTACGCGCGGACGCTATGCTTACGATTTCGGCGACACAGCGCAGACAACTCCCCTTATCAGAATGCAGACTCTCGGCAGCGGATACATACCGTCGCCGAATCACGCAGGCGGTTTACGGTATCACGGCATGAATTCAACGCTTACAAAACTTTTTCATGACGGGCTTTTGGAAGCGCGCTCCGCTGCGCAAACCGAAGTTTTTGACGCGGCGATACAATTCATGAAAACCGAAGGAATCTTACCCGCGCCCGAGTCTTCACATGCAATTAAAGCGGCAATTGACGAAGCGAACGAATGCAAAAAAACGGGTCAGAAAAAGGTTATCCTTTTTGGACTCAGCGGAACCGGTTTCTTCGACATGACGGCATTCCAGTCATACCACGAAAAAACAATGACCGATCAAATTCCAACCGATGCAGACCTCGAACGCGGCTTTGCCACAATACCCAACATCCCGCAGAATGTTCAATAGATTGTTCAAAAAACATGATTAAAGTCATCCCCCATTTCATCCGATAATGGAGTGGGGGTATACCTTGAAAAAAGCAGTTTTAATTTTTATTGCGTTATTAATGGCAACGGCGTTATATGCGCAAACAGGAACAGCAATGGGTTTCCATAATTTTCCGTATGGAACAAGCATGGAAACATTCAGAGCCAGAATGGGAAACCCGGTGCATTCTGATGAAGTAAACGGTCTTCAATCGCTTGTATACGACAATGTGCAATTTCAGGGGTATTCCGTATTTATGATCGCCTTTTTTTCCGGAAACGGCCTTGAAGGCGGGACATATTATTTTTATACAAGAAATCTTGAAGATATGACGGCATGTTACACGGCATTGCAAAGGGAAATGATAAGGCTTTACGGGCCTACCCTTGTTTATGAACCTGAAACATCCGGAAAAGTTGTGATGAGGGAAGCGCGAATTTACGAATCCACATGGAGTCTTCCTGCAGGATATATTTACCTTAAAGCAAACAGACGAAGCGACGAGCCGATTTCACTTTGGTTTTCTTCTCCGTCATTGACAAGACGATTGAACGGAAACTGATTTACGTTAGTTAAATTATCGTTGCGCCGCCTACAACAATATCTCCGTCGTACATAACTACAGCCTGCCCCGGGGTAATTGCTCTCTGGGGCGAATCAAATTCAATAAAAAGTTTATCATCTTCAATTTGCCGCGCGACAGCTCTTTGCTCCGCCTGCAGATAACGTGTTTTTACCATTACGCGTAACGGCTTTTTAAGGTCTTCGCATGTGATTAGGTTTATATCATTGGCACAAAGCGATTTAGTGTATAGAGCGTCTTCCTTCGCAAGCGTAACAGTGTTTGCCTGCGTTGATTTTGCGGCGACATATACAGGCGTGTTAGCTGCAACGCCAAGCCCTCTTCTTTGCCCAATAGTGTACCTTATAAGACCTTTATGAGAGCCGATTACTTTCCCTTCCAAGTCGATAATGTCGCCGTGCGGATATGTTTTGCCCGTATAGGCTTCTATAAAATTGCCGTAATCGCCGTCGGGGACAAAGCAGATATCCTGGCTTTCGCCTTTTTTTGCATTTATGAATTTTTTATCTTCGGCAATTTTTCGCACTTCGTTTTTTGTCAATGCGCCAAGCGGAAAAAGAGACATCGAAAGCTGCTGCTGGGTAAGGCAGTAAAGCACATAGCTTTGGTCTTTTTTTTCATCTAACGCTTTAAGAAGTAGGTATCGTCCGCTTACAGGGTCTTTGGTTATCCGCGCATAATGCCCTGTCACAAGCAGATCGAATTCAAGCTGGCGCGCGCGTAAAAGAAGCAAATTGAACTTAATGCTGCGATTGCATTCTATGCAGGGGTTGGGCGTCGCGCCCGCTTCGTAGGTTTCCACAAAGTGGCGAACGACCTTATCGTCAAACTCTTCGGTAAAATTCAAAACATAGTGATCCATGCCAAGACTGTTTGCCACATTTCTTGCATCGTTAACGTCCGCAAGAGAACAGCAAGAACTTTCACCTTTGTAAAGCTTTAATGTAACACCGGCGCATTGATAGCCCTGTTCCAAACAAAGGGCGGCGGCAACAGAACTGTCAACGCCGCCCGACATGGCAATAATAGCGCGTGTGTTTATCGCTTCGGACATGCATTCACACAGATTTTACAGATTAATAGTTCTCTGCTTTGATCGCGAAATATGCTTTTGGATGTTTGCAGACCGGGCACATTTCAGGCGATTTCTTTCCGATAACGATATGACCGCAGTTTGCGCACTGCCACATTTGGTCGCCGTCGCGGGAAAAAACCAAATTGCCATTAATGTTCGCAAGTAATTTTTTATAACGTTCTTCGTGGTCTTTTTCGATTTTTCCAACCATTTCAAACAAAGCCGCAATCTGGGTAAAGCCTTCTTCTTTTGCGGTCTTTGCAAAACCTGCGTACATATCAGTCCATTCAAAGTTTTCGCCTTCTGCGGCAGCTTTTAAATTTTCTGTCGTAGCCGGAACATCGTCGTTGTGCAAGAATTTAAACCAAATCTTTGCATGTTCTTTTTCGTTAAAGGCAGTTTCGCGGAAAATCGCCGCAATCTGCTGATAACCTTCTTTTTCCGCTTTTGAAGCAAAGTACTGATACTTGACATGCGCCTGGGACTCGCCTGCGAATGCCGACATCAAGTTTTGTTCTGTTTTTGAACCTTTTAATTCAGCCATAATATCCTCCTATGGTTATTGCTAAGTATACACATTATACAAATATTCAACAAGTTACAGAATATCAACCATTATGATTCTTCGTATTTTTTACTGATATTGCACATCCAATACGAAAAAGCGGCTCCGGCAATCAATGCGGCGGCGCATGCAAGCGAGCCAATCTGCAAATAATTGTAATTGGGACCTTCCTGCTGCCACCCCGATGCGATTGCGGCAATCAAAACGGCGGAAGCAAGAACAAATCCCAGTATTATATGGTAGAAACCTGTATAAGTTTTCTTAATCAGGAATTGGATTCCTTTGGAAAACGGAAAAACAAATATCAGCATGCCCAAAGCAAACGGAATCAGGAAAGAAAGATTTTCGCTGAAATTTTTATACGAGTGAATTACGCTTTCGTACAATCCGACAAGAACCAAAAAAGTTGACGAGCTGAATCCCGGAATAAAAACAATTAATGCGACTGCAGCTCCGATAAAAAATGCCATTATCGGGTTTGGCTCAATATTCAATGTTCTTCCAAGCATCGCAAGAAACACAAAAGCGGCAAGAATAAATGTAAATATCGACATTCCTATATGTATTGGTTTTCTGCCGTTTGCGCCCGATTTTCTCCATAGTTCAGGCATTGTTCCAAGAATCGCTCCGACAAAGAACCATAAAAATGGCGTCAGATAATTTTCCTGCAAAAAACTTATTGGATGCGAAACCAGGTATATTCCCAAAAGTCCGCCGATTCCAACCGGAATGAAAAACAAGACATTTTTAACAAAATCTTTTGTAATATTCGCAATAAACGAAACAATTCTTTCGTACAATCCAAAAACAACCGCGAGCGCCGCGCCGCTTATTCCGGGAAGAACAAAATCCATCCCTATTGCCGCGCCTTTCAAGAACCGCAAAAACCAGTCGATAACGGCGTTTTTCAAACTTGCATTCTCTTTTTTTTCTTCCATTTTACTCACCATAAAGGAGACGGATACACGCCGCAAGACGTCATCTCGTCAAGTTTTTTAATCGCCGCTTCCTTGTCTTCTTTGTAGGTAACGCCGAACCAATCGGAATTTGCAGGCAACACTTTTACCTTGCAGATATTTTGCTTTATAAAAAAATCAACGGCTTTTGGAATAAAACATTCGCTCTTTATTTGTCCCACAGGGTCGGATGCAAATGTTTCAAGGTAACTGTCAAAGTAATATTGAAAATCGGGCAAAAGATTTTCGGGGAACCCCCAAAAGTTCATTGATACGGGCGTTTCAGGCGAAAGCTCACGCGTTTGACCGTCGGGAAAGGTGTTGAAAATTTTCCCGTCTTTTTCCTGAATTGCGGTAAGCTCGTCGACGCTTGCAAGAAAATTGTCTTTTACTTCGCAAACGCCGCGCGCCACAGTTCCTTGAGGACTTAAAGTTTTTTTCAGTTTGTAAGGAACTATCGAAGCCATTTTCGCTTCTTCGCCTGATAAATGTTTTCCCATAACGGCAAAAGATTCCCGCCCGTAAAAATCATCGGCGTTTATAACAGTAAAAGGCGCGTCCAGAAATTCTGCGGCGCAAAGAAGAGCATGCCCCGTACCCCATGGTTTTGTTCTGCCTGCATCCTTTGCCGCCTTAAAAATATCAGGCGGAATCAAGCTGTCCGGGTCCTGAAACGCAAGCTCGTATTTTACTTTTGCACCCATTCGCGCAAGAACAACTTCGCGAAAATCTTTTTCGATATCATGGCGTATAATAAAAACAATTTTTTCAAATCCCGATTTAACGGCATCGAACACTGAATAATCGAGCAGAACCTCGCCGCTCTTTCCCAATTTGTCCATTTGTTTAAGTCCGCCGTAACGGCTTCCCATACCGGCGGCAAGCACAACCAAAATCGGTCCTTTCATTTTTGCTCCCTTGATTTTTTTATATATGTAACAATAGAAAAATTTTCGCATTTTTTTGTTTCTGTCTTTTCCCAACTGTCATCTATCTTGGGAAAATAAGCGTCACCCTCGTAATTGCCGGGAATCAAAGTCAAGTCGATTTTTGTCGCGATCGGCATTGCTTGTGTGTAAATTGATTCGCCGCCGATAATAAAAATCTTTTCGTAATTGGAGCATGATTCAACAGCGGAAGTCAAAGAATTTAAAATTTTTATTTCCCGCCAGGAAGAAGGAGGTCTGCCCTCCTTGTTTAATGTTTCGGAGACAATTATATTCAGTCTGCCGGACAGAGGTTTTACAGGCAGCGATTCCCATGTTTTTCTGCCCATGATGCAGGGACATCCCATCGTCATTTTCTTAAAATGCGACAAGTTCCCTTTTATATCCCACGGCAATTTATTATCTTTGCCAATAACGCCATTCTCAGCCATCGCCGCAATAATAATTATTTCCTGCCTCTTCTCCATTTCCTGTTTCTTACCCCCCCTCATATTTCTTATGTCTTATTTCTTATTTATAATCACACCGCTATCTCGAATTTTATTGCAGGATGCGGATCGTATCCTTCTACAATTGTGTCATCGTAATGCCAATCAAAAATCGAGCTGAATTTTTCTGTTTTGATTTGCGGCAGCGGCTTTGGCTTTCGAAGCAACTGCAAACTTATTTCATTTATATGGTTTACATAAATGTGCGTATCTCCCAAAAACCCGATTAGCCTGCCTTCGCCCAGACCAGCTTCTTTTGCAAGCAGATGCAAAAGACACGCATAACTTGCGATATTAAAAGGAAGCCCAAGCGCGACATCGACAGAACGCTGGTTCCAAAGCAGATTCAGTTTGCCGCCGATTACCGTTACCTGAAAACTGTAATGGCAGGGCGGCAATGCCATGCGTGAAAGATCGCAGGGGTTCCACGCGCTTACAATCATGCGGCGGTCGTCGGGATTTGTTTTTAGGGTCTCTGCAAGTTTTTTTAACTGGTCAACACCCTGCCCTTGCGCCGCTTTATTGTACGCTGTGTATTTTGCGCCGAAGTTGCGCCACTGCCAGCCGTAAATGGGACCGAGCTCGCGTTCGTTCATCATTTTTGCTTTTGTTTGTTCGTCGTTGCCGTAGGGAACAACATCCGGGCTGCACCACTCGTCCCAAATGCTGTTTTTTTGTTCCCTTAGCCATTCCTTGTCGGTATATCCCCGTATAAAAAACTCTAGTTCCGAGCGAACCATCCTAAAAGGCACTTTTTTTGTCGTTAAAAGCGGAAAACCCTCTGCCATGTCATGCTCAAACATCGTCCCCGCAATACTCAAGGCATCCATACCGGTGCGGTTGGTCTTGCGAAAACCATTATCAAGGATTTTTTGTACGATGTCGAGGTACGCTTTCATTGTGTACAGGATAGCATGAATTGGGGAAAAATTTAACCATTATTCAAACAAATCTGCATGTGTGCCGGTACCATGAAGCGACAAAATTAACTTATCTTCGATAATACGGTATATCAACAGCCAATCGCCTTTTATATGGCATTCACGAAATGCAGATAATCTCCCCTTTAATTGATGATCGCGGTATTTAGACGGAAGCGATTCGCCTTTCGCCAGTAAGGTAATAGGTTCATACAAAAGGGAAAGATCAAAGCCCCGTCTTTTTGCAAGCTTGCGTGTTTTTTTGAATAACGATGTTTCAACAAGCTTATATTTATATTCGTTCATTATTCATTTTCCCAAGTTTTGAACAATTCTTGGGGAGTAGAATAGGTTTTGGCTTTACCGTTTGCTGTCTCCACATCAATTTTTTCAGCATCACGAAGAAGGATATCGGTATAAGAAGGTTCCGCTATGACTTCATTAATGGGCAGCTTGCCTTGAATAACTGATTGGGTAAGAAAAAGATTAATTGCTGTTGACAAGGACAACCCCATACTTTTATACAGGGTATCAGCCTGTTCACGAACATTTTTATTGATACGGATATTATATGTTATGTTTGTTGGCATTTCCATTACCTCAATTCTAATATACCGCAATTTCACCGCATTGTCAACAATAAAATGGAAATAGTCGGAAAACGGAACAGGAATTAAACAGGTTGAGTAATGGTCATGTTATTTATATAGCAGAAAAAGTGAAAAAAGTGTATCCTGCAAATCATGAACAAACCAAACCTGACTTGGACCGAAGAAGGCCGCAAAAAAATAACCGACTGCAAGATTTTTTCCGTATGGGAATCGTATTGCAAAGCGCCCAAGCCGGAACATAACAACGGAGAGCCGCAAACTTTTACCGTGCTTGAGACAAAGGACTGGGCTATCGTAATTCCTGTCATCGAAACAGAAAAAGGAAAAAAGTTTTTAATGGTGTGGCAATGGCGGCACGGATCAAATTGTCTTAGCCTTGAGTTTCCGGGCGGCGTTTTCAATCCGGGCGAAAATCCCGAGCAGGCTGCGGCAAGGGAACTGCACGAAGAAACAGGATACAAACCGCAGAAAATAAAAAAAATCGGCGAGTTCAGCCCAAACCCCGCGTTTATGTCAAATACGGTTCATTTTTTTCTGGCGGAAGATTTAATCGATACGGGAAAACGGGACCTTGATGAAGACGAGTTTATCGAAATTGAACTGGTCGATGCTGAAGATGTGATAAAGGGAATGGGACGCGCCCCGTACGTTCATGCGTTAATGGGCACAGCCTTAGCTCTTTACAATCAGTAATATACGACATTCAAGCCGAAAGGCTCAAATGCCGTATACAAATATTAGGGCTGATACATGCCTTGGCGGTTTTCGCCGGCTCTTGAAGGAATATCAAGCACCATGCCGGGAAGAACCAAATCGGGATTAGCCGGTTCGGGCATGCGATCCTTGTTTGCTTCATAGAGTTCTCTCCATCTCCAAGGATCACCAAAAACCCAAGGATAACCGGCGATTGTCCACAAGCAGTCCCTTTCCACTCTCCACGTCCTGACGGTATACTGCCTTGCAAGCTGACCGCTTTGTGCGGGTCTTGATATTGTACCCGGCGTTGTTGTTGCGGGTCTTGATGCAGTGTGAGGGCCTGTATAGAAAGCGGCAAAAATTTCTATCGATTTGGTCGAAGCGGTGATTGAATCGGACCATTCTTCTTCGGAATGAAACGCTACAGCCGCATCGTATTGGTTTACGCCTTCTTCGTAATTGTTGGGGAACCTTGTCGCGACATTGTTATTGTCCGCCCATGTTTTAAGGCGTGCAGCTTCGGCAATAAGCTGAGTGGAAACATATTCATCGGAAAGTTCCGCAAAACGAACCGCTTCATGCGCAAAATTCGCGGAAGCATCGTAATCGCCGAGTTCATAAACTTCCAAAGCAAGTCTTGTCAGCCTAAGACTTTCGCGATAGTACTCATTGTTGGCGATACCTTCGGGAATTCCTTCTTCGCCTTCAACTGCAAACGCAAAAGCCGATACAAACAAAGACATCAATAACACGATAAAAATTTTGCGGCTCATCTTGAACCTCCTTCAATTATTCGTTCAGCTTCAATAGCTGTTTCGTTACTTGCACCAACCCTTTCTTCGGCTCTTCTTATCGCAGCTTCGGCCCTTTGGCGTTTATCGTTTGCATCCACTCTTGCGATTGCAAATTTTGCTTCCGCCTCAACAAAGCCAAGTCCTGCAGAACTGTAATTTTCATTTGCAAGATCTTCTTCCGCATGTGTAAAAATTCCTTCGGCATCGCGGAAAAGTTCGCGGGAAGCGATGTTTGCCCTTTCTGCAATTGCGGCTTCCCTTTCTGCGACAGCGGCATCTCTTCTTACTGAAGAATAGGCAACCCATCCGTTTGACAATACAAGGTTGTATCGAAGCAGCGCTTCTTCTCCCCTTGCAACAGCGGCATCCCTGTCGCCTGCATCATAAGCGTCGATGGCTGTCTGCGCAACTTCATCGGCCCTTAAAAAATTATCCGCGTCAAATTGGGAAAAACCGCGATCAACAATTTCCTGTCTTGCGGTAAAAATTCTGGACCCCATCAAAAGGGTTTCATATTCCGACTGCGCCGCATCGGCAGCATCTTTGGCTCCGTAATAATCCTGAGCTTCGTATTTGGCAAGCGCTCCAAGAGCGATTTCGTCCGCTTTTGCCAGATACTCGGGGAAATAATCGGTAAAACCCGATCTGATTACCTGTTCTCTCATGGCGGTAATTTCGTCTTCTCTTGCCTGGGCATAGAGCGGAACAGTTTTATTGAAGAGATCGTCATATTCGGATGCCAGCGCATTTCTTGCCGCTGCATTCTCTGCTGCCTGGTACCTGCCTTCAAGCGCTTCCCAATCGCTGGGAAAATAGGCAGGGCAATCAAAGTCGATAGCGCGTTGTCTTGCCCGTTCAACCGCGGATGCTGCACTGCCTGCCTGGGTCTCGTCCGTTGTGGCTTTATCGGTCGAAGTACAAGATATGGATATCGATACAGTCAATATCAATATTATTAACAGATAAAAGATGTTTTTCTTCATCAGTCCCTCCTATGTAGAAAACGAGTTTTCAATTCGTCCATGAGAGTATACACCGCCGCGCCCTTTTATTCAAGCTGATTTTTTACGATTTTTATGAGACAATAACTTCCATATAAGAGGTTTGTATGGAAGATTTTAAATTTGAGATAGTAAGACAATTTGGGGTTATTTCGCAGGACAAGACAGGCTGGCAGAAGGAACTCAACATGGTTTCATGGAGCGGAAGAGCTCCCAAGCTCGATGTCCGGGACTGGGCGCCCGATCACCAAAAAATGGGCAAAGGGATAACCCTGACCGAAAGCGAAGCCGCAGCCCTTGCCGAACTGCTGGTCACCGCCCTCGCCAAAAATTAATACATGGGTCCACGGATTTTCACGGATTGACACGGAATCAGAAGGAACGCTTCCGAAGAGGTCTGTGATAATCCGTGTAAATCAGTGTAAATTAGTGGACAATGGTTCAAAGCCCTATTGAAGAGATTGCGGTAATTTGGTATAAACAAGGACAGGTTCAGGTTTGAGCCTATTTATAACAATTACTTAGGAGTAATAATATGGCAAAACAGTTGATGTTCAACGAAGAAGCCCGTCGCAAGCTGCTTTCCGGGGTTGAGCAAATTTCCAAAGCCGTCAAGGTGACTCTCGGCCCCAAAGGGCGCAATGTCCTTCTGGACAAGAAATTTGGCGCCCCCACAGTAACAAAGGACGGCGTTTCGGTAGCAAAAGAAGTGGAACTTGCCGATCCTTATGAAAATATGGGAGCCCAGCTCTTAAAAGAAGTCGCCACAAAGACAAACGACGTGGCAGGCGACGGCACCACAACCGCCACAGTACTCGCCTATTCTTTGGTTAAAGAAGGTCTTAAGGCCGTTACAGCCGGAATGACCCCCCTCGAATTAAAAAGAGGCATCGACAAAGCAGTCGAAATCGCGGTTGACGAAATCAAGAAAAGTTCAAAACCGATTAAAGACAAGGAAGAAATTTCCCACGTTGCTTCGGTTTCCGCGAACAACGACAGCGAAATCGGCAACACAATCGCGGACGCGATGGAAAAAGTCGGTAAAGACGGCGTTATCACCGTAGAAGAATCCAAAACAATGGATACTTCAATCGAATTTGTCGAAGGCATGCAGTTTGACCGCGGCTATATTTCAGCCTACTTCGTAACAGACCGCGACACAATGACAAGCGTTTACGAAGACGTTTTCATTCTTATCCACGACAAGAAAGTTTCCAGCATGAAAGACATGCTTCCGCTTTTGGAAAAAGTCGCGCAGAGCGGCAAGCCTTTGCTCATCATCGCGGAAGACTGCGACGGCGAAGCGCTTTCCACATTGGTTGTAAACAGCCTTCGCGGAACGCTTCGCACATGCGCGGTTAAAGCGCCGGGCTTTGGCGATCGCCGCAAAGCAATGTTGGAAGACATCGCCATTTTAACAGGCGGCGAAGTAATTTCCGAAGAACTCGGTCTCAAACTTGAGAACACAGATATTTCCCAGCTTGGCAAGGCGAAGACCGTTAAAGTTGATAAAGACAACACAACGATTATTAACGGCGGCGGAAAGCAGAAAGACATTCAGGACAGAATCGCGCAGATTAAGGCGCAGATCGAAGATACGACAAGCGATTACGACCGCGAAAAATTGCAGGAACGCCTTGCAAAACTCGCAGGCGGTGTTGCGGTTATCAATGTAGGCGCTGCAACGGAAGTTGAGCTTAAAGAAAAGAAACACCGCGTGGAAGATGCGTTATCTGCTACACGCGCGGCAATCGACGAAGGAATCGTTCCGGGCGGCGCAATCGCTCTTATTCAGGCGGCTCTGTCACTGGAAAAAGCCGACATGAGCGGTCTTACCGACGACGAAAAAGTCGGCTTTAAAATCGTTAAACGCGCTCTTGAAGAGCCGATTCGCCAGATTGCGGAAAACGCATGCGTAGACGCTGCAATGATCGCAGATCGCGCAAAGAATGAAAAGAAAGGCTTAGGTTTTGACGCCGCAAAAATGGAATGGGTGGACATGATCAAAGCTGGTATCATTGACCCTGCAAAGGTTACGCGCTCTGCATTGCAGAATGCGGCTTCGATTGCAAGTTTATTGCTCACCACAGAATGCGCCATTACCGATATCCCCGAGAAGAAGGAAGCTCCCGCAATGCCGGGCGGCGGAATGGGCGGTATGGGTGGAATGGATTACTAGACCACCACATTATGAGAAAAAGGAGTTTTTTATGAAAAACGCGCTCAAATTATTAGGAATTATCGCCCTTGTTGCGATAGTTGGACTCTCGTTGGCAGCATGTAACAAAGCAGCCGACAAAGCAACTGCCGCATCCGGCGATTCTGCCGCATCATCAAGTTCTACCGGTTCCGGCGGCAATACCGCTCTGGACAGACTCATTGATGACTTTGATAAAATAGTCACTGATGCTGCGGAAATGACCCGCAAAGCAATGGCAGGTGATGTTGCTGCCGCTGTTCAGTTGGAAACATTGATGGAAAGAGCAGAAGCCATAACAGATGAATTTGATAAGTACAATGAAAATTCTTTCTCTACGGCTCAAAAGCAAAGAATTGCCGAAATCACCCAAAAAATGATGTCAATGTTCTAATTCCGGAAATTACATGGAAGCATAAACCGTTTGTTTATTACAACAGACGGTTTTTTTTAATCTTGTGAAGTTCAGTCAAATTCGGCATCAAGCATTCTTAATGTGTTGTCGCGGGCATCGGAAGAAAGATATTTAAGCATCAGTCTTTCCCTGTTGGTAAACTCAATATATACCCTGTATTCTGTCTGGGTTTTATCCTTGTTTTCGGCATCTTTGGGATAATAATAATTTATCTCGTCTATTATAATCCTGTAATTGTCAATGGTGATTTTTTTCTTTTTCATGCATGGCTCCTTAAAAATAATTATAACATAAAACATGCAACTATCAATATGGGGGAAACGGACGCTGTTATTAAATTTTGCAAAAACAAAAAAACCGCATTTCCCCCTTTGAAATATTCGACATTTTATGACATAATAAGACATGGGATTCGGCTTTTTAATGAAGTACAAGAAGATTAAATCGATCTACAGACAGATTACATTTACTATTCTTGCTTTTACGATAATGGTCGCTTTAAGCTATGCGTTCAATTCAAGGACAGTACGCAACAACCTGTCAAAAAACGCGGAAACCGTGCTCTCTTTTACCCATGAACAGATCGAATCGGAGCTAATTTCTTCCAAAGTGATACTTGGTCACTTTACGCAGACTGTAGAATTGATGATTGCAAGCGGTCATATTGGCGATCTTCAGCTTTATATTTCGCTTATAAGCGATTACGTAACATCAAGCAGTTCGGGACTAAGCACCATAAACGGCATCTACGGATATTTTGAAAATATTTTTGAACATGCATTTTATATGGACGGAACAACCTGGGTTCCTCCGAGTGATTTTAATCCGACCGAGCGCCCTTGGTATAAGGCCGCGGTTGAGCATGGCAACGAGATTGTAGAAACCGAACCTTACATTGACGCGGCAACGGGTCAATACATTGTTACATATTCGCGCAGCATAATGGATCGCAATAAAAATCGGATCGGGGTTGTTGCCATTGACGTTCCGCTTGATAAAATCGGCGAGATTGTTACAAACGCGGCTCTAAGCGACGGCGGATTCGGAATGCTTGTAGCTCAGGACATGACGGTAATTTCCTACACAAACCCGGACTTTGTCGGAAGACATATAAACGAGCCGGAGCTTGCTACTTCGCTTTATGCACAAAAAATTATGGAAGGCGTTGATCTTTACGAGCAGCCGATGAAAAACTGGAGAGGCGAAGACGTTATCGCTTTTTCCAGAGTTCTTCCGAACGGCTGGCATTTATTGCTTCTGTCGCCCAAAGATCAATATTATTCCGGCACTACGCAGATGCTGATCGTTCTTTGCATACTGGGCGCCCTTTTATCATCGGCATTGATAATTTTTTTAATACGCATCGACAGGGCAAAAGAAAAGGCAAATGCGGAAAACAAGCAAAAAAGCGCGTTCCTTGCAAACATGAGCCATGAAATACGCACGCCGATGAACGCGATTATCGGCATGACATATATCGGAAAAACCGCCGATGACATTCCGCGCAAGGATTACTGTCTTGATAAAATAGAAAACGCATCGCAGCATCTTCTTGGCGTAATCAACGACATTCTTGACATGTCAAAAATCGAAGCAAACATGTTCGAGCTTTCTTACGAAGAGTTTAACTTTGAAAAAATGCTTCAGCGCGTTATAAGCATAATCGGCTTTCGCACTGACGAAAAGAAACAGACAATTTCCGTGAATATCGACGAATCCATTCCCGTAGTTTTAATAGGCGACGATCAGCGTCTTGCCCAGGTTATAACAAATCTTTTAAGCAATGCGGTTAAGTTCACTCCCGAAGGCGGCTCGATAGAACTTGACGCGCGTTTAAGAAGCGAAGAAGACGATGTTTGCAAAATTCGCGTAACGGTCAGGGATTCGGGAATTGGAATAACCGAAGAACAGCAAAGAAAACTTTTCCGATCGTTTCAGCAGGCCGATTCAAAAACATCGCGCATGTTCGGCGGCACGGGACTTGGGCTTGCCATATCAAAAAATATTGTGGAAATGATGGGCGGAAAAATAAGGATTCAGTCGGAACCGGGAAAGGGCTCTTCGTTCTCGTTTACATTCAAGGCAAAGAGAGGAGAAGCCGAAAATGCGGAGGGAACGCGAGCCGAAGACGAAACATACAACGATTACACCGGCATTTTTGAAGGTTACAAAATCCTTCTTGCCGAAGATGTTGAAATAAACAGGGAAATTATCGATACGTTGATCGAACCCACGCTTTTAAAAATGGACTGCGCGGAAAACGGAACGGAAGCGGTTGCGCTGTATGAAAAATCGCCCGATAAATACGATTTGATTCTTATGGATGTTCAAATGCCGGGAATGGACGGATATCAGGCGACCACAAAAATTCGTGAAATGGAATCGCGCCGGCCCGGATTTGAAGGCTCACGCTCACAGGTGCCGATAATTGCAATGACAGCCAATGTTTTCAGGGAAGACATCGAAAAGTGCCTTGCCGTTGGAATGAACGGTCATATCGGAAAGCCCATCGACGTTCAGGAATTTTTTAACATGATGCAAAAATACCTGCCCAAAAAAAATAAAAAATAATAAATAAAAAATAATAAATAAGAAATAAAGGATAGCGTCAGGCTTTTGCACACCAATTTAAGGCGTTTGCAAGCGTCTTTTGAAATTGCGGATTTAACCAAACAGAAAGATTGTGTCCCGGCGTAAGTACGCATACTCTGCCCTTTTTTTGCGTGCGCACATAAGCTGCAGGGCAGATACATTCGGACGAATAGGATGCCATCAAAATATCGATATCGGGCGAAATGATTTCCAGACGGTAATGTTCGTCAACTTCGCAGAACAATTCCACGCCTTCTGTAACAGGATGCGGTTTTAAAGGCTGAACGGTAACAGGAGATGCGTCAGGGTGATTTGTAAAACGGCAGCCGATAAGGCGATCGAGCGCTTCCGTTTCCCTGCCTGCGACAACTCCGCTGTGAACTGCCAAAAGCCCGCCGCCGTTTTCAACGTAATTTATAAATTCTTTTTGCACCGCATCGGTTTTCCAGTTTGATTCGCCGTCTTTGGAAAGCAGCACCACAGGATAATCCGCAAGCATGCCATGCTTATATTCGTCCGCTTCGGCCATCACATCAAACTGAAAACCCATTTCGGCTAACGGAGCTGTACCGTCGGCAAGGATTTGCCCGGGATGCCAATGATCGCCGCATATCAACAAAACACGCATACGCTTTTATTTTAACTGCGGTCGCTTAATAAGTCTACAGGACTGCAAACAAATGCCCGTCAGGGCTCCATGCCGTTTTAAAATCGGAAAGGCTTTATTTTTATTAAAATATATATTAAAATATTTCTTATGAACAAACCGACTTTATGGATAATCTTTGCCGCATGTATGGCAGTTTTTCTCATTTTTGGACTTTTTTGCCTTTTCAATCTGGACGTATTTAAAAAGAGTCCGTTTCAGCAGACCACTTCCTTCTCGTCCCCTGCCGCCGCAAAATATGAAAAAGACGGAAATATTTATGTAATCGACAACGGTTCTTTCCGTCTTGTCTGCATGGAACCGAATGGCAATATACGCTACACAATCGAGATTGACAAATTTGACGAATATATCCGTATTGTGGATTGCGTTATTGACGAGGCGGGAAACCTTTATGTATATGCGATAGAAGCCGAATTTGACTCCCTTTTGACAAAACGCGATATAATCAGAAAATACGACAAGCATGGAAATTTTGTAAAGGATATTATAAGCATAAGCTATGACGATGTGTTCAGCAATCCCCGGCTCTTTTATCAGTTTGGATCGTTTCACTGTTCGGACGGCATGCTGACTTTCTCCAGAACGGAAAAAGACAAAGTTACACTGTACCATTATGATACGTTCCGCGAAGTAATGGAAACAATGGTATTAACAGAATATTTGCCGGGCGTTGCAATCGACAATTTTATGGTTGCGCAGCTTGTTCAAAAAGACAAGCAAAATTACGCGTATGTTCTTCGTGACGGCGATATATACGAAGTAAAAAACGGCGGAACACCGCAGCTTCGCGCTTCATTCGACTGGACTTTAAGCGAAGGCGGAATTATTCCATGGTTTGTTTTTTACGATATAAACGGCTATCTTGTTTTCTTTGACATGGCTTCCAATGCGATATTGCGCATTACAGATAACGGATTGCAGCATGTTGTTCCGTATGAATTTTTTACGCCGTTAATCGAACAGGGTGAAACATCGGCGTTAAAAGGATTCGGTTATTTTGGGAATATTTATGCGGGCGTTTTCGGCGATGTTGTATGGATGTACGACGGCAGCGAATTTACGGCTTATGACGGGAAACTGCTTCTTCCGCTTTCAGAAAGATTTCGCATAACGATTGTTCAGATATTGACAGTTATTGGAGCTCTTGCGTTTATTGCGGGGCTTTGCATACTGTTTATCGGAATTCTGGACGGTTACATTTCGCTCTTTATCAAATTATCTGTCTTTATTATTCCTTTATTGATAATCGCGTTTATCATTGTGTTCACGCTTACTTTTAACATTATGACAGAGCAGCTTAACAATTCGCTTTACAACGAAATGACGGGGCTTGCGGTTCTTTCCGCCAAATCAATAAACGGGGACGACCTTGATAAAATAAATTCAATCAAGGATGTTCACAGCGATGAATACAAAAGGCTTGCCGAAAAAGTAAAGGAAATCGTAGGATACAACGCAAATCCATGGAACCAGGCATATTATGCGGCTTTGTATAAAGGCGATAATTTTGAATATATCATCGTAATCTCGGAAGAAGAGTGGAATCTCTTCCGTACGGACGAACCCATTACAGGGGAAGAATTGGAAAAATTAATGAGCGGTGAACCCATTGTAAATACTTCCGAGCTGATTAACGGCAAATGGACTTTTGCAAACACTCCTGTTTACAACAGCGCAGGCAAAGTTTCGGGAAAACTTGAAATAGGCGTTGATATGACAGGACATGAAATCGGAAGCGCAATGTTAAAAAGATACGTCGCATACATAGTTGCTGTAATCTGCGTAATTATACTTGCGGCCCTTTGTGTTTTGATTTCTGTAATAATAAAGCGGCTTTCCGCAGTCGGCAATGTTTTGCATAACATTGCAAGCGGAGACAGAACAGCGCGCGTAAGTTATTTGGCGCGTGACGAACTTGGCAAGGTAAGCAATGGTCTTAACAACATGGCGGAAGAACTGCAATTCCAATTCGACCGCATAACAAGACTGAATGAATCTACCATTAGGTTTGTGCCTGTTCAATTTATGGAGCAGCTTGGCGTTTCCGACATTACAAAAATGAACCTTGGCGATAACGTTCAAAGGGAAATAAATATTTTATTCTTTGATATAAGGTATTTTTCCGTTAACTCTGAAATGATGACTGCGCGCGAAAATTTTGAATTTATAAATAAAATACTCGGCATCGCAGGACCGATTATCCGCAAGCACAACGGCTTTGTCGACAAATACATAGGGGATGCGGCAATGGCGCTTTTTGTAAACGGAATGGAAGCGGTCAAAGCCGGCATCGAATTGTATCAGACTCTTGTAATAGACGAGAATACAAAAGTGAATATCGGGGTTGACGGCATCAATATCGGCGTTGGCGTTCACACAGGTTCCGTCATGATGGGAATTGTCGGCGAAAACGAACGTTTGTCAAGCACTGTGATTTCAGCTAACGTAAATCTCGCTTCCAGAATTGAAGGTTTGACCAAACAGACAGGTTCCGGTCTTCTTATTTCCCGTGACACGTTAAATCAGCTTGCCGGCAACGAATCTATGTTTAATTATCGTTTTGTCGGAATGATACAGGCGGCAGGGGTCAACGTAGTTATCGGATTATTTGACATTCTGGACGCTCTTACTCCCAAAGAAAAGGAAATGCGTCTTTCCACAAAAACAATATTTGAATCGGGCGTGCGAAAATACCACATGAAGGATTATGCAACCGCAATTCAGCGTTTTGAGGAAGTTTTGGCGTCGGATCCAAACGACATCTGCGCCGCGCATCATCTAAAGGAAGCTCATGAACATCTGCAAAATCCGAATCTTCCGAGCGTATTTATCTTTGGCAGAAAATAATGGATAGCGAAAACACGCCGCAGACTGCAAAATCTCTTGTGCGTCACGGATCGGCGCTTTCCCTTCTTACATTGGTATCGCGCATATTGGGTCTTTTAAGGGAGATGGTAAAGGCGCGGTTTCTTGGAACCACTGCCCTGTCCGACGCATTCTCTGTCGCGTTTATTCTTCCAAATTTATTCCGCCGTCTTTGCGCGGAAGGCTCGATTGCAGTAGCTTTTATTCCAACATTTAAAGAGCATTTAATAGAAGGCGATAAGGAAAAAACCCGCGAGTTTTTATCGTGCACGTTTACTTTCCTGACTTTTTTTGTAACGGTATTAGTCTGCCTTGGAATACTTTTGGCTCCATTCCTTGTAAAAATTTTCGGAGTGCAGGAATACGACGAAACAGTTCTATTAACAAGAATCATGTTTCCTTTTCTGGGATTTATTTCTGTAGCCGCGCTTTTTCAGGGAATATTAAACAGCGTTCATATTTTTACGCCTTCCGGGCTTGCGCCGATTTTATTGAACATTTCCACGATTGTTTGCGCATACGTTTTGAGTCCTTACACGGCAAACCCCGCGCGGGCAATGGCGATTGGCATCATTATCGGAGGATTTTTGGAAGGCGCAATTCAATTGCCGTTTATTGTCAACAAGGGATTTAAATTCTTCATTACGGGTTTAAAACGAGCCGTAAACAATCCGGGCGTAAGAAAAGTTCTTCGCCTTATCGGTCCCACAATAATCGGAATGGCGGCATATCAACTGAACGACGTTGTTTCCACAGCGCTTGCGGGAAGAGCGGGCGAAGGAACCGTGTCCAGTTTGCAGTATTCGCTTCGCCTTCAGGAGCTTTTTCTTGGCGTGTTTGCGGTTAGCATCGGCACCGTGCTTCTTCCCAATCTGACAGAATACGCAAAAACATCGCAATGGGAAATTTATAACAAGCGTCTTGTTTCCAGCATTAATATAATTGCGCTTATAACGATTCCTGTTACATTTTTTTCCTTGCTGCAGGGCGAAAATCTTATTCGCCTGCTTTTCCAAAGCCGCAGTTTTGATGATACTTCCGCAAGGCTGACGCTTGCAGCGTTTACTTTTCACATGCCGGGATTATTGTTTATCGCGCTTAACAGAATAATCGCGCCTGCGTTTTATGCGCAAAGCGATACAAAATCACCCACCCTTGCGGGAATCATTTCGTTTGCGGTTAACATTACGCTTGCCGCTGTTTTGGTTGGAAGGTTTAAAGGAGCAGGAATTGCGTTTGCATTGACAATAGCAAGCGCGATTAATACGATTATATTGATTATAATGCTTGGTAAAAATCCGAATGTAAAAATTGGAGCGGTAATCGGCCCTTCCCTCCTGTACATTTTAAAAATGCTGATTCTTTCCGCGCTTGCGCTTGTGCCGCTTTGTTTTATTTCTCCTTTGTTATGCGATTATTTTGCAGGACACTCGCGGATAATCACTTACGGAGCGCCGCTTGCAATTTGCGCGTTTCTTTATTTTATTTTGGGGCTTGGAATGCTTGCCATTGTAAAGGATCAAAACTTTTTGGGCGTAATCAACATGATAAGAAAAAAGGGAACGTGACATGCAGGACAAAAATATTCGATATAAAAATCTTCCCGTCGTAGTGCTTGCAGGCCGTCCCAATGTCGGAAAATCCACGCTCTTTAACCGCCTGCTTCGCAAGCGAAGAGCTATTACAGACCCGACTCCCGGCGTTACGCGCGATCCTGTCGAATCGGACTGCCTTTTAACTGACTTAAAACCTGTTCGCCTGATTGACACAGGCGGTTTTAAGCTTGCGGACTGCGACAGCCTCGACAAACAGGTCGTAGAAAAAACTCTTAACACAATAAAAAAGGCAGACCTTATAGTGCTGCTTTTGGAAGCGGGAGAAATAACAAGCGAAGATGAAGAATTAATAAGCCGTCTTCGTCCTTACTTGAATAAATTGATAGTCTGCGTAAATAAAACGGAAGGCGGCCGTCTTCAGGCGGACTCGTGGAATGTGCTTTCGTTCGGTTTTGAAAAAGTTATAATGATTTCCTCCGAACACGGCGACAATGTTGGAGAACTTTCGCAGGAGATAATCAGGCGGCTCGATTTTTCCAAGGTTGAAGAAGACAACCGCGAAGAAGAACAGACAATCCGCATTGCGCTATTGGGAAAACCCAACACGGGAAAGTCAACTCTTTCCAACCGTTTAACGGGAGCAAATGCTTCCATAGTAAGCGACATTCCCGGCACCACAAGAGATACCGTAGAGGGAAATTTTACATGGAAGTCGCGCAATTTTATCATACTGGATACTGCAGGCATCAGACGCAAGGCAAAGGTGACGGAAAACATCGAGTACTATTCCGTGAATCGCGCGATTAAAACAATCGATAACGCGGACATCGTCGTTTTGATGATTGACGCGGAAGAGGGTCTTTCCGATCAGGATAAAAAAATCGCGGCACTTGCTCATGACAAAGGAAGGGGCATAATTTTTGCGCTTAACAAATGGGACTTGATGCTGGATGCATCTCTTAGAGGAGCCGATTCAAAAAATATTTTTAAAACCGCAGAGGACAAAATTCATTTTCAGTTCGGGCAGATGGAATATGCGCCGATTGTTCCTGTCAGCGCAAAAGACGGAACCGGCGTGGATAAAATCCTTAACACCGCTGTAAAAATGTACGCGCAGCTTAATACATTTATAACTACATCGCAGTTAAATCAGTCTTTGGAAGTCTGGCTTACGGAGCATCCTCCGCCTTCGGGCCCGCGCACGCGCTTTAAGGTAAAATACGCCGTGCAAAAATCGGCAAACCCGGTGCATTTTATTTTCTTCACATCACGCACTCAGGCGGTGAGCGACGCGTATGTATCGTATCTGCGAAACCGTATACGCAAAGATTTGGGGTTTTCCATGGTGCCTGTCATTCTGGAAATCAAAAGTTCGTCGGAAGACAGGAAGAAATAAAGAAAACCCGATATCAAAAGACACCGGGTTTGATTGCTAACAATTATTGTTAATTACTGTAACACACCATTAACTACTCTGATAGTGTTGTTGGTATATGCGTTTGAACCGTTAGTAGTTAAAGGAATATTTGTACCGTTCCATGTTTCGCCTGTAAATGTTCCATATTGAGTAGTTCCACCAGTACCTTGTCTGAATAAAACTGCTCCTCCTATTGCTGTCGAAATAAAATCTCCACTCACAGTATTCCTTAAAGTAGCATTACTCTCGTTAATACCATAAATAATTCCGTTAATAATTCGGATGGAACCACCACTATTAGCCATTCCTCCGCCATAATCAGCTTCCTTATTGCCTGATATTTCTCCACCATACATAAGGAAAGTTGCATTAGTAGAAACGGCTATTCCGGAACCATAACCGTAACGTTTTGTACCAACACCAGTATAGTCAGTATTATAGCACATATTATCGGAAATTTTCCCATTATTTATAGTAAAAGTTCCTCCTTGCTTAACATATACACCACCGCCATAAGCGTAGAATGTGGAAGAAGTACATACATTTCCATTTATTTTTCCTCCATGCATTATTAAAGTTCCCTCTTGATCAACATATACACCGCCGCCGAGAGTGCCTTCTGTTAAAGAGCTTGTAGAAGTATTATCGTTAATTTCTCCGCTATACATGACAAATCTTCCACTATTCAGTATAAAGACACCACCGCCATAACCGCTATTATTTACGCCAGATACAACGGCATTTACATTACCGGTAATATAACCATTCATTAATTCCACTGTTCCATTATTAACAAGAAGCAACGAGCTATTATTATTTTGTGTCGCTCCATTATGTCCATTTCTCAGCCCTTGTAAAATTAAATGTTCACTATTAATAATAAGTTTCTGGTTTGTATCAATGCGTAATAAGTTTCCTTGGCTGGTAAGAAACAATTTACCGCTGCCTTTTAAGGTTACATTTAATGAATCGTTTTTTGTTTCGCCAAAACTAATTGCTGTGCTTCCAGTAACTCCAATATCACCATTGACGGTAAGCGTATAGCTGCCTGTCTTTCCGTTAAGTTCATTTATAGCGGTAACCCAGTCTGCAGTACTTGTTATGGGAAGAGGGTCTTCGTCAATTGTTTCAATATGCGATGAATTATTTTTACATATTCTTGCTTTTATGCCTTCTGTCAAAAATGTGGCGGTTGTTACCCAATTTTCCCAACTGTGTCCAAACGCCCCATTTACGCGTGTCTCACTATTACCTTCTTCGCCGCATTCATGAGTGCAAAATCTTTCGTCTAAACCTGCTGTTGTGCAAGTAGCAGCATCAACCTCAACCCAATGATCTGTAAAATGATGTCCGCGTTTTTCCAGAGTATCACCGGTTATTAAGTAATCACAGGTGTCACGTTTACATTTGATTGTTCCATATCCGTCTAACAAGCAAGTCGGAGCAACGCCATCCAAAACTTCAATGTCGTGCTCATTTTCATCTATGCCTACTTCGTCTGTTTCTTCTTTTTCGCAAGCCTCGCATTCCTTTGTTTTAATACCCGCAAAAACACAGTTGGGAGGCTCGGTTACATCCCATTCTCCCCACTTATGTCCAAGCGCAGAAAAATCCACATCAATATCACTGATACCGCAGCCACTGCGTATACAATCTCTTGAGCCGTGTCCGCCCTCTTCGCAAGTCGGCAGTATTGAGCCTTCTATATACTCCCAATTATGACCTTGAGCCGGATCGCCTGTTTCCGTTTCTGTGTCAGCATCAGAACATTTCTTACATGTCCTTGTTTTAATACCTGCTTCCGTACAGGTAGGAGCAGCTGTTTGCAGATATGCATTCCATTCGTGCGTACAGCCGCTGCTTGTGTTATTTTCACCATCACCACATGCTGACACGATGAATCCGAAAAACGCAATCATGGCAATAATCAGCCATAATTTGCTTTTGTTTCTATTTTCCATAGAAACCCTCCTTCTGGTAAATATTATTATACTCTATTATATAGAGTATTACTTTATTTAAAACTATTGTCAAGACCAGCTCAGAATATACAATAAAATAGGTTTAGATGACCGATTTATTACAATGAAGATCAAATTACGGCATATTTTAGCCACAAATATTAAAAATCACAGGGAATTATTGGGTATTTCTCAGGCCAAATTAGCGGAAATCGCAAATATTGCACCGGGTTATGTTGCGATGATCGAGTTGGAAAAAAGCTTTCCTTCTGATGACGTACTGGAACGTATAGCCGCCGCTTTTAAAATTGCTCCAAATGAATTATTTTCAAATACATCCCTTCCGATAGAGGCTGCGCGAATTTTACAAAAGTCCATTTTAGAGGACATTGATAAGGCCGTAAAAAATCAGATTATCAAATTCGAAGCTAAATACCGTGTTTGATTGACATTTCCGTTTTTTCAAGCCAAAATAAACCATGAACCTTGCAAACCTGTTAACCTTGTCGCGAATTGTCCTCGCCCCAGTTTTCATGGTGATCTATCTTGTGCCGAAGTCTTATGCAATAACGATACCTGTCCTTTGGGTCATTTTTCTTGTCTCGGAGATAACCGATTACTTTGACGGTCTTGCCGCACGAAAATTAAAACTGACAAGCGACTTTGGAAAACTTTTTGATCCATTTGCAGATACGCTTGTGCAGACAACGTGTTTTCTTTGTTTTTTGATTGACGGCGTTTGGGGAAGCGGAATAGTTCCCGTAATTCTTTTCCTGCTTGTAGTTTACCGTGAGTTTGCAATTTTGTTCCTTCGCAACCTGATGTTAAAAAAAGGCGTAACTTTGGGCGCGCGAATGTTAGGCAAAATAAAAACTGTCGTGTACATTTTTGCGGTAGGCGCAACCCTGCTTGCCGCAAGCATTGAACGTCTAAATGTTTACGAAAATCTTTTACCTTATTTTAAGACAGGCGCATTTGTAATTTTCATAATTTCTGTAACATTGGCTGTCATATCATTTTTTGATTATGTTATTATTTACAGGAAAACCGAAAGTGCAAAATGACAAGCCCGATGAACCTGTCAGGAAATTCAGCGCTCCCGGAAGAACGGAACTTGCAGGAAACCACACCGATCATAACCATGGAAAAGTGCTTGCCGCATCCATAAATCTGGAAGTAACCGCCGAAGTCCAAAAAACAAACGACAACACGGTATTCTTCCGCTCGGCAGGTTTCCCCGACGTAACGGTAAAACTGACAGATTCAAACGGCAATTATGATTTAAAGCCCAAACCCGAAGAAACGGGAACAACAGAAGCCCTGATACGCGGAATTGCGGCAGAAATGCAAAAGCGCGGGAAAAAAATCGGAGGCTTTTCAGCTAACGCTGTAAACAAAGTAATGGCAGGCTCGGGGCTTTCGTCATCCGCCGCGCTTGAAATACTAATAGCGTTTATTTTCGATTCGCTGTATTGCGATTCACATCGCGGCGATGAAAAAAACAATTCTGCGAACCTTAGCGCATTGGAACTTGCGCAAATCGGACAGATAGCGGAAAACGTCCATTTTGGAAAACCCTGCGGGTTAATGGATCAGATTGCCTGTGCTGCAGGCGGCGCGATCGCAATAGATTTTAAGGACGAAAAAAATCCCATCGTGACAAAAATCAATTTTGATCCTTGTGCTTGCGGCTACTCTCTTTGCGTTGTAAACACAGGCGGCAGCCATGCGGATTTAACCGCAGATTACGCGGCAATTCCAAATGAGATGAAAACGGTTGCCACTTTTTTCGGCAAATCCGTTCTTGGAGAACTTGATAAGGAAACAGTTTTTTCCCGCGCCGCCGAAATACGAAAACAAAATGGAGACAGGGCGTTACTTCGCGCGCTTCACTTTTTTGATGAAAACGAACGGGTAGACGCAATGTCGCAAGCGCTAATAAAAACCGATAACGCCGATTCAAGCGCGGCGAAAAAGGAAGCCTTTAACAGTTACCTTGATTTGGTCAACGAATCGGGTGACTCGTCATGGAAACTTTTGCAAAACGTATATTCGCCATGCAGCCCCAAAAATCAGGGCATCACAACCGCGCTTTCGCTTACCAAAGAATTTATTAAAAAACAAAAACTTCGCGCCATACACCCTGGCGCATGCCGGGTTCACGGCGGCGGTTTTGCAGGCACCATACAAGTTTATATCCCGGCAGAATCAATGGACAATTACCGCGCCAGCATGGAAGCCGTCTTTGGCGCAAACTGCGTGACGCAGCTTCATATCAGACCGCATGGCGCAATAGAGCTTGTGTAATGAGGTTGAATATCACCGTTCCAAATTGATATAATACATAAAACGCCAAGATGGCTCAGTTGGCAGCGCAGTTCACTCGTAATGAACAGGTCGGGGGTTCGATTCCCCCTCTTGGCTAGAAGATTAACAACATGCTAGAAGGCGATTCCCCCTCTTGGCTGAAAATTAATTAAAATTTTTTCTTCTTTTTACAGAAATACAAGGCAAAAACCTTGACAGAAAATACAAGACGCTGTATATTTATTGTTGAATAGTTGCTCATACATTGGAGGGATTCAAATGAAGGGAAAATCGCAAGTCTCGCCCAAGGTACGGACTTTGGCGCCTGTTTGCGCCAAAGAGGCGAATCACGAAGAAGTTGTTAAAAAAGTGCGCAAGGTAATGCCAAAAGAAGAAGAGTTTTACGATCTTGCAGACCTGTACAAAATGTTTGCGGACAGTACCCGCGTTCGTATTTTGTGGGCGCTTTCCAATGCCGAGTTATGCGTGTGCGATATAGCTATTCTGCTGAATATGACCAAATCCGCAATTTCGCATCAATTAAGGGCTTTGCGGCTTTCCAATCTTGTTAAATATGCAAAACGCGGAAAAGAAGTATACTATTCGCTTGCAGATAACCATGTAAAGGATATTTTCGAAAAAGGTTTTGAACACATTCATGAATAAAAAGGAGTAATTATGAGTCACGAACACAGCCACAATCATTCGCATGGGCACGGGCATTCCCATTCGCACGACAGCGAGAAAAATATCGGGGTGGCGTTCTTTTTGAATTTTTCATTTACAATTATCGAGCTAATCGGCGGATATTTGACAAACAGCGTTGCGATTATTTCCGATGCCATTCACGATTTCGGCGACAGCATATCTCTTGCTTTTGCATGGTATTTTCAAAAATTATCAAAAAAGGGACGAAACAAACAATACAGTTACGGTTACAAGCGCTTCTCTCTTTTGGGAGCGATTATAACTTCCGTCGTGCTTGTTGTCGGCAGCATTTTTATTTTAATGGAAGCAATTCCGCGTATCCTTGACCCGCAGGAAACAAACGCCAAGGGTATGTTTATTCTTGCCATTGCAGGAATAGTGATAAACGGAGCTGCGGTTCTTCGTACAAGCAAAGGCAAATCCATAAACGAAAGAGTTGTTTCGCTGCATTTGCTGGAAGACGTGCTGGGATGGATCGCGGTTTTAATAGGCTCAATATTGATTCATTTTACCGGTTTGACTATTTTTGATCCGATTCTTTCGATTGGCATATCGATATTCGTTTTATTTAATGTGTTACGGAATATTAGGCAAATTCTACCGATAATTCTGCAGGGCACTCCTCGCGAACTGGATCAGGAGCACATTATAGAAGAAATAAAAGAAATCGAAAACGTTTCAGGCATTCACGATCTGCATATTTGGTCTTTAAGCGAAGAATACAATGTGCTGACTATTCACATAACGTTAAAACAGGCAATGCCAATGAACGAACTTGTCCCGTTAAAAGAGCGAATCCGCTCAATACTAAAAGAAGAAGGCATTCAGCACGCAACCATCGAGTTTGAAACGCCCGATGAACATTGCGGTTTTGAAGAATGCCTGAAAGAATAGCCGCTATCTTAGAACGCGGACGCGCACATTGCTTAACATTGCGCGCTCTGCGGTTGTGTCCCTTTCGCCCGATACATATTCAACGCTTACCTGCGGAGTGGCGGCACCCTGACCAAGGCGGACAGGCGCGCGGTAATAAACCTGATTTTCCCAGCGCAGCGTTCCTTCCAAAACGATAACATAATCACCGGCAGGAACAGCCGCGCCTGCGTTGTTTGTTCCGTTCCATGTATAGGTGAGCGCTCCGGTTGCAGGAGTTGCGCCGCTTACGGCATCAACAGATGCGCGCGGCATATTTGCAAGATTGGAGATTCTTACCCACAGGGGAATCGAAGTCGGACGGCGCGCATAGCCTCCCTGCGCTGTCCATCTTGCGGCATAAATGGTTTTAACAAGCTGTCCGCTTGAATCCTCGATCCATATTGCAAACTGATTGCTTGCAGGACCTGTCTGCCGCGTAAAGGTAAAGGAAATTTCAGCGGCATTCTGCGCCGCTGCGCTCGCCGCAGCAATAATCGCTAATATAAAAACAATAAAAAACTTTTTCATGTAACCTCCGTTTTTTAAATTATACTGTGTTTATAAAAAAAAAGTAGCCCAGCACTTACCGAGTACATATTATAAACAATCGTATTGATTGAAAAATAAGTACTCGGTAAGTGCTGGGCGCCTTTCCGAGAGACGTACAATTTTGCAGAGCAAAATTGTAGCGAGTTTGCCGCAAGCGACAAACTCGACACAAATTACTGCAGAAGCGAAAGAACCGATTGACCTCTCTGATTAGCCTGTGCCAGCATTGCTGTTCCAGACTGAGTAAGGATCATGTTCTTGGTGTAACCGACTGTCTCATTCGCCATGTTAGCGTCGCGTATGCGTGATTCAGATGCTTGCAGGTTTTCTGCTCCAACGTCTAATCCGCGTACAGCATGCTCAAGGCGGTTTTGGTAGGCGCCAAGATCGGCCCTCTGTTTGTTGATGATCTTTAATGCTTTATCAAGAGTTCCAATGGCACGGTTGGCACTGTCCGGTGCGGACAGTGAAATAAAGGTATCGTCACCGACATTGCGGATACCAAGACCCTTCGTTGTCATAGTGCCGATATACACTTGTTCACGCTGATCCATGTTAGCACCAATATGGAGCCACATAGAAGCTGTAACCACATTTTCGCCGATTGGCCGGCCGAAACGTCCGGTCAACAGATTCATTCCGTTGAATTGTGCGTGTGAAGCAATTCTGTCAACTTCGTCAACAAGAGCTGAAACTTCAACTTGGATGTACAATCTGTCCTCGTCGGAATAGATACCGTTCGCGGCTTGTACAGCTAATTCACGGAGACGCTGGAGAATGTCCTGGGATTCCTGCAGATAACCTTCAGTAGTCTGAATGAACGAAATACCGTTCTGGGCGTTAGTTGACGCCTGATTCAAACCACGAATCTGTGATCTCATTTTTTCTGATACTGCTAATCCAGAAGCATCATCACCGGCGCGGTTGATGCGAAGTCCGCTCGACAATTTTTCCATGTTCTTATCCAGGTAAACCTGGGTAACCTTGAGGGACCTGTCGGCAAACATTGCACTTAAGTTGTGATTGATAATCATATACTCACTCCTTTGGCTTTTTTCGCAATAAAAACAAAATGTTTTTATTGCGTGGCTTCCATGCCTGCTAAAATCAAAAGATTTTAGCTGCTAAAATCCCTTTGGGACTTTAGCTTTGAAAATCGCTGTGCGATTCCCATGTTGGAGTTTTCCAATACGAAAAACTCATTTCCTGTCTGTTGATATTCACGTAACACGTTAATATCAATGTGCCATCTCGAACCCTCGACCCATCGTTCCCGGAAGGGTGAGGACAGCGGGAAAAAATTCTATAGGAAACTTTGACAAAGCTCCTATAGATTTATCCCGTTTCATTATTAAATATCGGCCTTTAAATAAATCTCTTTAGCAAAAAATTCACTGGCAAGTTGTTTAAATATTTACTAGAATTAACACATGGAGCAAAATGCATTTTCGCAGGTTGATTTAATTCGAGAGGTTTTCCATTATCAAAGCCGGTTCGAAGGTTCTACCATGGTATTCAAGATCGATTTTCCCATCACAGAAGACCCGGGGTTTCCGGGCCTTGTAAAAGATCTTGCCCTCCTTGCAAAAACAGGCTTTAAGGTAATTATCGTTCCGGGCGCAAAGGAACACATCGACACAATTTTGCATCAGCATAATATAGACACCTTATACTCCGATGCAAACAATCTGTCGGTGCGCGTCACCGCAGCCGAAGCAATTCAATATGTAGAAATGGCGGCTTTCCATGTGGCAAGCCGATTTATGACTTTCCTCTCCGGCAGCAGAATCGACGCTCTTGTCGGCAACTTTGTAAGGGCGCGGGGGCTTGGCGTAATCAACGGCATCGATACGGAGCACACCGGCACGGTCGACAAAATATACGCAGACTCGCTCACGCGGGTGTTGAATCTGGGCATGGTGCCGATTCTCCCCTGTATCGGCTGGAGTCCTTCGGGAAAGCCGTACAATGTCCCCAGCGACGAAATCGCCCTCGAGGTTTCAAAAGCCCTTGGAGCGATAAAACTGTTCATTGTAACTGCAGGCGAAGGGTTGAAAATTCCCAGATTGACCCCGCAAGAAGCCGAAACGCTGATAAAATCGGACAATACCCGCCTTTTAAAGGAGCTAAAACTCGCACTTTCGGCAAGCCGGGCAGGCGTTCACCGCGTTCATATCATAGACGGAAGGCAGGAAGGCTCGGTACTACGGGAGCTTTATTCCAATTTGGGCGCAGGAACGATGATTTACACCGACGAATACGACTCGATTCGCGCTTTCCATTCCAGGGATTTGCCGGACATCCTGCGGCTGATGGAACCTTTGATGCAGCAGGGCATTTTAATCAGACGAAATCCCGAGCAAATCCAGCAAAAAAAGGATGATTATTCTGTTCTCGAAATCGACGGATCGATACGAGCCTGCGGCGCGCTTCACGACTGGGGCGAATCTCAGGGTGAAATCGCCGCGATTGCAACCGACCCCAATTATACCGATCTTGGTCTTGGCAAAAAAATTGTCGGCTTTTTGATAGAAAAGGCAAAAAAGAACAAAATGAAACGGGTCTTTGCGCTGACTGTAAAATCTCAAGACTGGTTTGAAACACTTGGCTTTAAGGAAACAAAGGTTGATACCCTGCCTGAACTTAAACGAAAAGTTTATGATCAAAGCAGGAATAGTAAAATTTTCGCGTTGGATATATAAAATTTTCCCCTAATGCTTGTTATACATGGAGCACTGATTCTTCCCCTATGTACAGGAAAAAGTAATTTTTTACCACGAAACACACTAACAAAAACCTTCGGTTCTTACACGAACCTATTGTCCACGAATTTCCACAGATTTTCACGAACCCAGTCCGAATTTTCTTTCTTAAGTTTAAAAAAGCTCTGATAGAAAAGAAATATTTATTTGTTAAAGCTAAGATATAGAATAAAAATCCGTGTTAATCAGTGTAAATCCGTGGACCTTATTTCCTCTTTCTTTTGTGTTAATCAGTGTAAATCCGTGGACCCTTTTCCTCTTTCTTGGCAGCTTTGCGATTTGAATATTATTTATTATTCATATGTTTATAAATATCAACTGTTCCTTATTAATTTAAGCAAGCCGATGTCCGTTTCTAACATTGGCTTACTTAAGATTATTTTAACCTTTTATTTCCATATCTGCTATTTGTTTGCGAAGCCGTTCAATTTCTGCTTCTTTATTTGTCATCTCAGCTTTCATGTCGGCAACAACACCCTGCCATTTTTTATCAGACTCAGTTTTCCCTCTTAACTCACCTCTGGCTTCTGCCGTGTGCAGATTGGAGTATTGATCCGTCTCGAACTTCATGCGGCTGAGATATCTGGCCCGTTCGTGTTCGTCCTGACTTATTTCCCTTAACAATGTGGCTGCCATATTAATCTCCTCCTTCTCCTTTATTATATCATTGATTTTTCCCCTGTGTACAGGATCCTGCGCAAACCTGAAAAATAATGTCCATTTTTCGAAAGTTGTGAGCTTCTTTACAGGTTTCTTGAGTAATACGTCAAGCTTGTTGAGCTCGACAATCACCATGTTTAACTGATCTGTCAGCTCCGTTCCGTTGACCGATTTCAATGTGAACCTGTTCACAAAGTCGGGCCAATCGGGAAGAACATCGTACATGCAGAATGTAATCTGATATGTCCTTGCAAGTTCGTAATAATTCATTCCTTTCGCTTTTTGCGACGAGTGAAGTTTGGCGAGATAGAATACATACCTGTTGATAAAATTAGTAAATCCTGTTCCGATTTCTTCCATTCTGCTGCATTGCATTTCCACATTGATCTGATCGCCTGTGTCGATGGAGCAATTTACATCGAATCTTTCCTCCTTTTCGTCAATGTCCATTGCGGGAAGCACGTTGCTTCTGATGTGCACATCCATCACTTGTTTTTCGATTACCGTAGAAATGACATCAATCAGCACTTTTTTGGCATCAGGATGGGTAAGCAACACCTTGAATATCCTGTCGTCTGATGGCGGAAGAATGTCCGCGTCCATTGGGAAACCCCGGCTTTTACTGTTTTCCTTAAGTTCCATATATATCCTCTTTAGATGATTTTCCCGAAGCGTCAAAAGATGCCCGGCAGAGAATCTTCAAAAACATGAAAATTCTCCACCCTTATATGGCATGAGAGTGCCATTTTGCTTTAGCGAAACTGAAAGAATTTTGAAAAAATGAGAAAATTTTTTAAAGCCCTCTCGCCAAGACGCGAAGTACGCCAAGAGGAAAGAGGTTTTTAACCGCGAACCCGCTTGAATCTGCACGCGCAAGCGTGTTGATAATAGATGCTAAACAGCGAGAGGCCAAAAAAAACAAATATTTTTAATCAAATTTACAGGCCGACCAACAAGCTCGCAATCTCGCTTACACGAACCTATTGTCCACGAATTTCCACAGATTTTCACGAACCCAGTCCGAATTTTCTTTCTTAAGTTTAAAAAAGCTCTGATAGAAAAGAAATATTTATTTGTTAAAGCTAAGATATAGAATAAAAATCCGTGTTAATCCGTGAAAATCCGTGGACCCTCTTTTTTCTTCTTTCGTGCTAATTCGTGTTAATCCGTGGACCCTTTTCTTCCCCTTCCTTGGCGAGAGATTTTATTTACAAAATCATAGAAACAGTTTATAATATGGCTGATAGCATAGAATGAGGAAAATGAAATATGAAGAATGTTTTAACTTTTATTTTATTTATGATTGTGCAAATAAATTTATTCACCCAAGAAAACATACAAGATTTATTTAACGAAGATACGTTAAATGTTCTAAGGTTTGTTGAAAACAACAGAAGACTGGAGCAAGCAGGAATACAAAATTATAATGATTTGCAAGGGACATTTTGGGTTGCAGATGAATCACATACAGAAGATATTAATTTATTATTACCAGGATTTATATTTTTACCAAACAATTATTTACTTGTTGTGCATGTAAGGCATTCATCAGACTATAATGAATATTTAGAATTATCAATTAAACCACCATTAGATATTTTATTTATCAATTATTCTGTTGAATATGCAATAATTGACAATAAAATAGTGGTAGATAATGAAATATTTTGTTATTTGGAAAATTCATTTTTATTTTTTAAAATATTTGATAATTACATAAAATACAGACTTGAAAACAGGTTTTCCATTTATAACAATTAAGAGATAATTTGAAAATAAAATCAATATTAAACAGGATTAAAATAGCAGACTGAGAGCAGGCGTGGACATTTTTCATTTTAATAAACATGCGTGCTTAACAATTACTTGAAAGAGCGCATGTAAAAGGGTTTGCGGGTGTCTATGGTCTGTATTAAAAAATGCCAGCCAGAAGCTGTTTAAATAAATGCCAGAGCCATTCTAACCCGCAAGCATTTTTACATACGCTCTTATATATAATTTCTTAGTACTGTGTTAATTATCATGCCATGCCTGCACACAGTCTACCATTGCCAAACAACGATTGTAAATTTTAATAATTCATGATATAATAGACTGTAATAAGGAAAGGGTGTATGAAGAAATCGTTTTTAATGGTTTTAATTTTATTAACTGTCGGGCTTTATTTTGGCTGTTCCGGCAATCCTTCAAACGAAAACAACAGTGACATGGAAAGTGAGATGATCGAAAAAGACCGTATCTACATACAAAACAATCAATTCAAGGTAAACGGAAAAAGAATCTGGATAAACGGCGTTAATACCC
>Ga0209755_10000866_pt1 | contig 51826 bp, 51 predicted proteins | sample TergutCo191P1_FD_187301 | JGI IMG/M metagenome (GOLD analysis project Ga0209755, IMG submission 187301) | Cornitermes sp. P1 segment gut microbial communities from Petit-Saut dam, French Guiana - Co191P1 (SPAdes) (version 2) | ecosystem: Host-associated > Arthropoda: Insects > Digestive system...
GCAGTGACCTCCTCGCCGGCCGCGGACCAAACATCGGCATCCCGCTGCGCATGGCAGGCAGCGCCATTTCCGACATCCGCAGCGACTTCACCACCGCTGGGTCGGTGTAGAGATATAGACGCACCGAAAATTAGGCTGGTTGGCGGCGTTGTGCAAAAAAATTCAAGCAAACGGCCTGAAAACGAAAAAAAATGCTTGCAATCGTTTGTGAATCGTTGTATAATAACGATAGAAACGATTCAAGCGATTGGAGATGCTATGGCAAGATACGAAGAAAGCAGTACGGTGGAACTCAAACGCGAGTTGACCGCCGACTGCAAGAAAGAAATCGTTGCCCTCGCGAACACGGACGGCGGCACGCTCTATGTCGGCGTGGACAACAGCGGCAACGTAGTTGGTGTTGCGCAGCCGGACGACGTGATGGCGCAGCTGGGCAACATGATTCGCGATGGCATTAAGTCGGACTTGGCCGCCTATACCTCGATTGAAGCAGTTGAAGATGCGGGCATGAAGGTCATCAAGCTTTCGGTGTTGCGTGGCACAAAGCGGCCTTATCATCTGACGGACAAGGGGCTGAAGCCGAGCGGCGTGTTCATTCGCCACGGGGTTTCGTCTGTGCCTGCCACGGACGAGGCCATTCGGCAGATGCTGCGCGAAAGCGACGACGTGGCCTTTGATAAATCCCGCTGCCTTAACCAAGAGCTCACGTTCAACTACACAGCGCAGTATTTTGCGGACAATAATGTGTCGTTCACCGAAAGCAACATGCGCTCGCTGCACTTGATTGACGAGGATGGCTATTACACGAACGCGGCGCTACTGCTGTCTGACCAATGTGAGCACAGCATCAAATGCGCGGTGTATGAGGGCGTGGGCAAAACCAAGTTCAAGGCACGCAAGGAGTTTTTCGGCTGCGTGCTCAAACAAATGGAAGATGCGTTTGAGTATATCAGCCTTAACAACAATCAAAATTCCACGTTCGATGGCCTCAAGCGCATTGATCGCCCGGACTATCCGCCATATGCCATCCGCGAGGCACTGCTCAACAGCATCAGCCACCGGGACTACGACTACTCCGGCAGCACCATCATCAATATGTATGATGACCGTGTGGAGTTTGTGTCGCTGGGTGGCTTGGTGAAAGGGCTGACGATTCAAGACATCCTCGGCGGTATTTCGCAGCCGCGCAACATGATTATTGCCAACGTGTTTTATCGCCTAGAGCTGATCGAAAGCTATGGCACGGGTATTCGCAAAATCATGGAGAGCTACGAGGGCAGCACGCGCAAACCTGCCATTCAGCCGGCTCCGGCTTCGTTTGTGGTTACGCTACCCAAACTCAGCAACGGCGAAACGCTTTCGCAAGAAGAGCAGGTGCTGCGATTGATTGCGCAGCAGGGACAAATCGCCCGCAAGGATGTGGAAGCGCTGTTGGCTGTTGGGAAATTTTCCGCAATCACTTTGCTTAACCAGTTGCTTGCAGATGGGAAGATCATGAAGACCGGCACGGCCAAGGCGGTGCGGTATCAATTAAAAGGAGATGAAGATTGAAATGAATGAAGAAAAACTAACGCCTGGAGAAGAATTTGTTACGGTTGAATTGCCCAGAGAAAGTGTGTATGACATAGGCGGAACACGCTTTATCGTGACTGCGCATTATGACGACAATGGAGAGGACTTGAAAACGAAGGTTGAGAAGTTGTTGAAAAAGGAAGTTGCAAAAACGAGGCAGTCAGAAATTCTCGGTGAGTTAGAATAAAAAAATGACAAGCGGTGAGGGGTTGCTTGCATTTGGGGTTGTATATTCACCCCCGGCTATGCCGGTGGTCAACGCTTTAAGCAATATTGAAAAAACTCCCTTTGATGATATAATTGAGTTGCGGTCTAGCAACTGCTCAAAAAACATCAAAGGGATGTCATTCGTTGGGGAATGTCATACATGCTTTGGGCTGAAAAAAATCTTCAAGTATCGTTAGTAGGCGGTTTATGTTAGTGATGTCTTTCCTTCGTGCTTGATGGAATTTTTCATCTATACAGTAAATAACGTTCCTAACCTCAAGTGTCCCATCATCACTAAGCGATTGATGCCCTAAAACATCTCTGAACTTTGCCATACTGTCGTTATATTCTTTCCTAAAACTGCTGCAAAAATTTTCAGGCGCAAAGCCATGAGAGCGGTGCATAATTTTGATTGCTTTGCTCAAGATAGCCAAACAATCGGCATTAGTGAAAAAACAATTCTCTTCGAAAACAGCTGGTAAAGCATATTCATGATTATGGATTTTTGTTGCTTTTTTGCAAAAATTTTTCTGCTTTTCTGCTATCTGCGCTTGTACAGCCTCGCTTAATTCATTTTTCTCGTCTTCACTAAATCTTTCCCATATGTAATTTCGGAGAAGAAGCCGTATTCTCTCTTCAAAATAAGAGGAGTTGTCAAGAGCAAACCCGCGCAAATTCTCGATGTTTATAGATTTGCGAATATTTTTTTCAATCAACGTTTTTACCTTGGTGTTAAAATCCAAATTTTTTCGATTGGTGTAAAAAAAACCTTCAATGAGCGGTTCTGTTTGTCTGATTTCATCTATCATTCCGTTATAATCTGATGAATAAAACAAAACATCTGCTAGCACTTGCGCTGTTCTAAGTCGCTCGGCTATTTTGGTACCCTTTACGCCTTTGGCAAGCTGATAATCCATCAAAATTAAGTGATAATGACTACTGGTCAGGTCGGTTTCAATAATCTCATCGCCTTTTCTTTCTGTAAATTTAGCCGTCAAGCAATATTCATCTAACATTGCTTCGATTCGTCTTTTGGGGCTATTTCGCCAACTCGGTTCGTCCTCAAACCACAGAATTCTAAACTCACAGTTCATTTTCTTAAAGACACCACCAATCTAAATCCTTTGATATAATTTTCATCAATTTTTATGCAGCCGTTCATTTCTTCGATAAGTTCTTTGACGTGATTAAGGCCGATGCCAAATCCGTTGCCTTTTGCGGAACCCGACACACCCCATTCAAATAATAATTTTGATTCCAAATTAGGCTGTAACCCGGTACCATTGTCTGTGAAAGATAATACGATAGAACTATCGGTTTGAGAAAAAGAGATTTCCAGCTTGTCAGCGTTATGTTTCGATGAATTGCTAACGATGTTATCTATAATAATACCTAGAGATTTCGGGTTAAATTCACATGCGCACGAAAAACTTACTGGGAAGATATCGAATATCATGCCCCCTAACCCTGATGATAAATATTGGCTAATGAAATCATGCACGTCATAACAACCATATGATATTTCCCCTCCATTCATAGTAAGTTCTGCTAGCTTATTGGCTTTTTGATTTGCTTTAATGGAGTCTGCTAGCATGTTGTAAATGTCGTCTCGTTGTTGTTGGTTGAAATTTATCTGGTCTAACGCTTGTCGCAAGTCCTCTAGACTGGAATTGACAATCTCTGTGAAAGTATAAATAGAGTGCATACCATTCAATAGAGTTTTAACATCTTGGTTTGCGGCACTTTTCAAAAAATGAACTTGCTGTTCCCGCACAAGGCTTTCGCGTTTTGATTTTTCCAAAGCTTGCTCTTTTTCACCAATGTCTTGTTCAAACTCCATGTTTTGCGAAAGAATAGTCTTTGTTCCGCGTGAAACGGCATGTGCCAATTCAGCAAGTTCACTTTCTCCTGCATCTGTAGCTGCTTGCTCAAACTTTTTTAACGAAGCGGTAATCGTATTCGGTTGAGCTACTTGTTGGGCTAGCAGTTCGCGATTGTATTCATACTGAATAATATTTTCTTGTTTGAGTCCCCTGAAAAATTGTGCGATGACAGCTTCGCCAATGTCGCTTGGTTGAATAGTTATATCAGGGTTGCTTTTCAACGGTTGTCCCCAGCTAATCACATTAACAACGTATTTTTCAAGAACTCTCAAAGCCTTTTCCATGAAAAAATCGGGCAACATATCCGATTCCGGTGTTGAAATGAAACCATGTGCGCGGCTGCTTGTTTCGACAAAACCAGGCGTTTCGCCACGAATAGAAATACGCCCCATCAACTCACGAGTGCCCAAATAACGTTTCTGGCCTTGCAATTTTCTTTTGTTAACGCCAAAAAAATCTTCTCCATATTCACCATAAGGGTAAACCCTAAAGCCATTTTTATAGATGAAAATAGAACCATAATTTACGGATTCAACACCCATTTGCCGTTTGAAGCTATTTTTTGCGCTACGATTTAAGTAAAAAAGCGAAATATGAATCCCGCTGAGCAAAGAGAATTTTGTATTTCTTTCGGTTAAAGAAAAAATGTATTCACCTCTATCCGTTAGTGTGCTAACAATCGTTTTACCGTCCTGCGGTATTTGCACATCGATACGAGTAGTTTTAATGTCTAATTTTTCCAAAATATCGTTACGAACTATCCCATTAACGATGTTGCGCTCTGGAGCTTTTGTTTCCTTGGCGTTGCAATCACCAGTCTGCTCAGTTGGCGCATATATCTCTATTTCAAAGGGGAGTTCATTGTTGTCAACGTCTGGGCTAATCAATTTCATCAAAGAGCGCTTGAGCCTCAAAAGTGATTCTCTGTCCCAGCCTTCCCTAAAATTGTCAACAATAAGTGTTGTTCCACTAGGCGAGTTGAATGGCGAGTCATCCAGCATGGCATATTCGACAGGGATATTCGCAAATTCATCCTTGTCATTAATTTCAAAGCTATTCCAGCATATTTTCACTTCATGAGCAAATGCTTCATGCACAACTTTGGTAATCAACGTCAATGTTTCGCCCAAGCGGTCACACGAGAATCGCCCAACGCCTTTAGCACCAGCCATCTCTCTCTTGATTTTATCTCTAAATGAAGTGCTTTGCCGGTTTTGTTTCTTCTTGGCTGAATAAGCAACAAAAAGCCATTTGTTTGTAATACTTTCATAGTCCATACCGCAGCCATTATCTTCAATCCTCAATTGAGGTTCGCCAACCGCATTTTCGGTGAATGAAATCTTCACTTTTGTTGCGCCTGCATCGTATGAATTTTTGACAAGCTCAAAAACAGCAATATACTTATCGCTGATTAAGTCTTTACCGATGATGTTTTTTAACCCTGTGCTGATCTTAAACGTCAATAATTCATTGCTCATTTTCGTTTAATACCTCCAACAGTGCTTTCCCTATTTGTTCGGCAAAAAGAGGCGGCACCGCATTGCCGATTTGGGTGTAACGAGGAACCTCTTGTTTGCGACGTTGTCCACCAGAAGTATACTTGCCTTTAAAATGAAACCAATCTGGGAAACTTTGCAATCGAGCATGTTCTCGCACGGTTAAAATTCTTGGTTCACTGTAATGTATCATTTCATCGGGTATGGAAGTCAGTGTGGGTGCTAGCCCGTTGGGATCTAAAACAGTGACACCTCTTCGATTTAGGTTTGCTGCGCCTACATCTCCAGGTGCAAGTCTCTTCCCTCTAGGTGCATTAGCGAGCAATTCCTCGTGCAATTTTATTGTAGTAGGCCTATGGTTCACGAAACGGTGGCTATCCGCGATTTTTGTTTGTTTTGAAAGTTTGTTGCGCATAAATTTTTGATAAGCAGAGCCTTGAGGACCATACTGACCCGCCTGAAAACCTTTGCTATCAGGCGAAGGGACGGTTCCGTGGCCTTTTTTCAAGTCATCGATTGCATCAAACACGGTGGTTTTGGCTATAAGTTTTTTTGACGAAAAAAAACTCTCTCTTTGTTGTTCAAGTTGGTTGAACACTTTCTCTGGTGAGTGGTTTCTCATTGCAACGAGGATGAATCGCTTTCTGACTTGCGGCACTCCATACTCTGACATATCAATAATTTTGGACGAAATCTTATAGCCTGCTTTCCGAAGCTCTCGTTCAACGTGTGAAGAATAATTTTTTGTTTTCTGTTTTTTATTGATGAAATTCATAGTAAAGCCATGCACATTTTCGAAGATAATGGCTTCTGGCAATACTAATTTTATGAAACCTACATACGACTTTATCAATTGGTTACGAGAATCTCTTTGGTTTCGCTTGCCAGCCATGGAGAATCCCTGACACGGCGGTCCCCCGGCAACAAGAACTACGTTTTCCCTTAGCTGCACGAGTTGTTCAGCATTATTTTTTAGCAATTCAATGATATCACAAGCTTCTACGGGCAACCATGTTGGCCAAGAGAAGTGATAACTGCAGTCAATTAAATTATGCTTTAGGGTCGAAAAAGCCTCTTCGTTTTTTTCTATAGCGAATAAACCACGAAAACCAGCATGACATAACCCCGTGGATAGCCCCCCACAGCCAGCAAAAATGTCGATGTAATAGGGTTCTGGCATACAACCACTCCTTTTGTGCATATTAATTGTACTGAAGCTTTTTAGTTGAAAGGATATAAACAAATGGAAGAAGGATATTTTTCAAAGGTAAATGATGATTCTACATGTCAAGAGGTTGATTGGTCAATGCAATATCAAACAGAAAAAGGATTTAAAAAAATAAAATATATCCTTATCAAGAAAATTTCCTTAAGTGCGAAAGAGTTTATTGATGCAACTAGTCCGATAGTGCAACCCTATGATACCTATATGAAATATGGGCTATTTTCCACAATGGCGAATGACGGCAGTTTGCGATGCATTGCGTTAGTAAATGATGATAATAAGGAGCGCTTGATTGTCTACACTGGAGGACAGACGCGCCCACTGTATGCATCCTATACTCATTGATTTTCATGCAACGATGGAGTAGATAATAGCTAACAGCGCAATTCTGGTTTATTGCATATCGTGTTTAATCAACCCAAAATGGCCTGTGCGTTTTAAATTCAAGTAACTATTCAGTTTTCAACGCCTAACCCTATTTTATCACAAACGCAAATGCTTGTAAAGCTATTTTGCAAAAAAACTTACATGTCGCTCTCGTTAAGCCACAACGAGGGCGGCTAATCATTTGAAAGGAGGTCTTCCCATGCATTTTTTGAAATCATCTCGGCAATCATCGAGCAACTGCCCTATGCGCTGGAACTTATCCGCGAGCTGCTGAACTTGTTCACTGCACGTAAGCTCAAACACACTCCCCCCTTGTCAGGCAAGGGGGGAGTGCTCGAGCTTCAACTTAAAGGTTGAATCATCCGCCTATTGCGTACATCAATGCAACAACCAAAACGTAAGCGTCAAATAGAAAAGCACCTGTACAGGTGCTTTTCTATTTGACGCTTACTTGGTTACAAGGAGAAACTGCTGCCGTGGCTAATCCACCGTCATCAATTCCGCATCTACGTTGTTCTCCATAAAGCGCACGATTTCGTCTAGCAACAACCGCGCCTGCCCAGCTTCACCCGACACGACCGCCACACCGATGGTCAGCGTTTGGAGCACGTCCTGCGTGTCCACTTCCGCGATAGATGCGTTGAAGCGCTGACGAGTTTTGTCCACCAAGCTGCGGCGCACTTGTCGCTTGTCTTTCAGTGAAGTCGCGTGGGAGATATAGAGCGTGAGTGTTGCAGATAAGGTGTGCACAACTTGACCTCCTGAAATTTAGTTGTTTGCCCTATGTCATTTACAAAAAGGGCACGAGAACTACAGCGTTGGGGCACGCACTAGTTTTATCACACCTCATCATAATATTCAATCGCCCAGTCTTTGATGGCGTTGAACCGTTCCATGTTTTCGGGCTCGTTGGCAAGTCCATCAAAGCTTTTATCATGGTTATAATAGTGGCGACTAAGCCCCTCAACGAGAGATTGCTCATCAATGTTGTCGTAATCGGCTAACATATCATTGAGGGGTTGGTTAACCAGCACATTGCCAAAGCGTACCGCGTCAATGCCGTTGAACGTGTCTACTAGATGGTAATTTGCGTTCTCAAACACGCCCGGTTGCCGTGCGTAAACATCAATGGCTTTCCCGCGCAAATATCCAAAGCTGCAAATGCTCCAGCGCGGACGTGCGCCGCAGGATGACATCATCACCGCCAACAACGGCTCTGTGCCATTGCCTTACAGTGAGAAATTCATTTCTGGTGGCAGATACGTAAGCGTCAAATAGAAAAGCACCTGTACAGGTGCTTTTCTATTTGACGCTTACGCTGCTTCCATAGCAGAACCACCGAGAGTGCTGCCGATCGGTAGGTTGCTTCCCAACCACAACAGATACACGCCGGGGGTGGCGCCGTCATAAGCAACCACTAATTCCAGCTCGCCGCTCGCCAGTTGGGTCAGTTCAATCGACCATGCAGCGCGTGTGGCATCGTCGGCGTTGGTGGCGGGTGCTTGGCCTGCAATCCACATAACCGGATGCAGATAAGCAGATGATGCAGTGTTGTTATAAGAAGCATGGAACCATGATCCCATATTGAAAAACCTGCGAAGCTGTGGAGCGGAGCTCGCAGACAGCCCCCCGCCGCCAAATGTCGCGCCACCCGGCGAACGCAGCCAAATGGAATACTGCTGATTACCCATGGTAAGCGGGCGGCCGGTGGGCGGGTTGTAGCGGTTATATTCCGACAGTGAAAGGATAAACAGAGCGTTGTTTGCTGTAACAGGCGGGTTTGCAGGGTTAACAAAAGTCAAGCCTGCGGGAGCATTTTCTGCCGGAAGATTTCGATATGTGGGCGCAGAAAACACGTCGGTGTCAATGCCTGCCGCAGGGCGAGCCGCTACGCGCAACGCGGGGTCAATCGTGTTCCAAAACGCATTCAGCGCAGGACGTGCACCATCACTATTGCTCAGCGTAACAAAAGTGTTCACTGAATGGTATTGCACCGATGGCAGCAAATGGTTGTGCGTTGCAATCAGACGATTGCCATTTTCGTCAATGGTCAAAACGGTCCAGCTAATGCCATTCGCATCGGTAAAACGCTCGCCAACAGGGGTATAATAGCCGGGGTTGGCAGCGGGCGCATTGCCTTGCACCCACAGCGCGGGACGCACGCCGTTGTTGGCAGAGGTAATATTGCCAATTGCTGCGCCGCGGTAGCCGCCGGGGCCAATGTCAGCCACTTGGGAAATTGCGTTGTAGCCAGGCGAACGCATCCACCAATAGCGTGGTGTGCCTGCACGGCAAGCAGCGATGGCGTCGTTGTTCCCGCCGTTATGCGCAGGGAGAGGAATATAGCCAAAATTGAAATAGAAACCAGTTTCAACCAGCGAAAGGATGAACATTGCGTTGGTGCTATTTGCAATGCCAGTTGTGAAGTTGCTAAAACCAGTGTTGCCGGGGCCCACTTGCGCGGCAAATGCAGGATTATGCGGGTTGCTTTCCACGTTATTGGGGCCAATCGGAAAACCCGCATACACAAAGCTTGGGCGAAAATCCGCACCTAAATTCACCGGCAAGGCAAAACTGCGCATGTCACCGCCCATTTCACCCCAAAAGCGAGTGAGGCGACCATTGATTTCTGCACTGCGCAGCGGCACAAACTCAACGGCACTGTGGTAGCGAATTGCTTCAAAAGGCTGTCCGGGCACTTCGTTGCCATAGGCATGTTCGGTAATGACCAAACGGTTGCCGTTGTTGTCAACATAAAGCACGCGCCAGGTGATACCAGCGGCATCAACGAACGTGCCGCCAACGGGAACATCTGCAGCAGGGTTAACAGGAGGGTGCAGCATCTCCGCCGCGCCATCCAGCAAGCGGCGTGCGTTGTCCGAAACTGCGCCGTCTTCGCTGCCCATTTGGTCAAGGTCGTCCAGCGAAGTGGCTTGCATGTTTACGTGGATAACATAAAACATCATCTCGGTGGAAGCACCTTGCAAGGCAATGTAATCCAGCAGCAGGCTGGTGGCCGTGGAAGGCAGACGGCGGTCATTGTGAACGGTGTAGTTTTCTTCAGGCATCAGCGGGCTGGCCCAATAGAACCAACCGTCGGTATCCATCACCCAAAAGTCGCCGTTGGGTTCGCCGTTGGCCAGCCACCACGCCATGGTGACCACGCCGGGGAACTCTGCAGGCAAAGCAGTGTTGCAGGTTTGGCTGGGCGTGAGCGTAGCACGCGCCGATTGTTGAACGCTTGCGTTTTCGCCGCCTGTGAATTGCGCAACACCGGTGGTGTTTTGTCCGGCAGTCCATTGATTTTGCGTGCCCGGCAAGTTCCAGTTAAACGCCGGGGTGGTGTGGTTTTGCGGGTCACGCACCATGGCTTGGTATTCATCGCTGGCATTCGCCGCAGCCCAAGTGCTCGGGCCGGTGATGTCGCTGCGCAGGCAATCTTGGTCGCGGTTAAATGTGGGGGTATAGATTTTACTGCCACCCATGCCCCACTGCCAATATTCACGGAAGGGGTTGGTTGCATCGGTGTTGCCGGTGGGGTCGGTTGCAGTGGCGTGCGTGTGTCGACGCCAAGTGCTCACGTCGTCAAAGTTGGCAGTGCTGATGAATGGCGTTGCGTCACGGCCGGGATTTGCGAAGTCACCGGCTTCAGGGCCGCGTTCTGCAAATTCATACAACGACACGCGAATAAACACCGGCTGCGTGCCAAAGTTTTCAACATAGACATCTTTGTTTGCGCCGTCAAAGTCATCCCGCAGACGTGCGCCGATCAACGAGTCGTCAAGACCGTCAACCAATGTCATGTTTTGCGCCATTTGTGAAAAGGTGGTCCATGCCAGTGTGCCGCCGGCCAACAGGGCCACGGCAATCGCACAGGCGAGTGCTGCGCTAACTAGGCGCTTGCTTGTTGTTTTGAGGTTTCTCATTTTTTTACTCTCCTTTTTTTTGTTGCTTAGGGGGCATCTATATTGAAAGCCGCAGGCGGCTCAATTGTTGGAACGATAGTACGATGTTTTTTTACCATGCGCAACGCAAAGAACAATCCGTGTGTCAACACCAGCAGAATTAAGCACAGCAGCAAATTGTTTTGCACAAAGGTGAAAAAATGGCCAAGGAACAAGCTGTTGAATATCACGCGACCAACCACGTTGGCGGCCGTCACGGGTTGCTGGTCTTGCGCAATGTTTGCGGTGCCTTGCGTGACAAATGCGCGCTCACCAGTGTTTGCAAAACTTTCTTCAATCCCCACAATGCGGTGAGTGATAACGGTGTTTTCGCTGCGCAAAAAGGTAATATCATCACCGATTCGCAGTGTGTCGGGATTCACTTGACGCGTGAGAATAAACGAACCTTGTGGCAGCGTATCTTGCATGCTGCGGGTAAGCACAACCATACCGGTGAAGCCGAAGTAACGGCGCGGATTTTCTTCACCAGCACCATGGAACATCACCGTAACAGCAACCAGTACAGCAAGCAGAACATAATACACCGCCCCAAATGCACGAGAATTCCATACGCTTTTGAACGTGCTCAGACTCGGCGTTTCGTAAACCTCGTCCATCAGCACGTCGACCTCCAACATGGTCTGATAGAAATCTTGGGACTGCTCACAGGTCATGTTTTCATTCCTCGGTCTCGAAAAGTTCTTCAATGGCCTTCTGCAAGTGTTTGTCATGTTTGCGTCCGGCAAACAACCACTTTCGGCTGATTACAGCAGCACAAGTCAAACTCAGCACCAGTAAGGATAGCCACAACCAGAAATTGTCCTCAACACCGGTTTGCGGTATCCGAGACGGCGCACTTGTGGTGGATTGCTGCGCGGTTGTCATAATAGGCTGCGTCGTTATAGCACCGGGTGGCGTCGTTATAGCACCGGGCTGCGTCGTCGTAGCTCCGGGTGGCGTCGTCGTAGCTCCGGGCTGCGTCGTCGTAGCTCCGGGCTGCGTGGTTGTTGCACCGGGCTGCGTGGTTGTTGCACCGGGCTGCGTGGTTGTTGCACCGGGCTGCGTCGTCGTAGCACCGGGTGGCGTGGTCGTTGCACCGGGCGGCGTGGTCGTTGCACCGGGCGGCGTGGTTGTAGCACCGGGCTGCATCGTCGTAGCTCCGGGTGGCGTCGTCGTTGCACCGGGCGGCGTGGTCGTAGCACCGGGCTGCGTGGTTGTTGCACCGGGCTGCGTTGTCGTAGCTCCGGGCTGCGTTGTCGTAGCTCCGGGCTGCGTCGTCGTAGCTCCGGGCTGCGTCGTCGTAGCTCCGGGCTGCGTCGTCGTAGCTCCGGGCAGCGTGGTCGTAGCACCGGGTGGCGTTGTTGTAGCACCGGGCTGCGTGGTCGTAGCACCGGGCTGCGTGGTCGTTGCTCCGGGCTGCGTGGTCGTTGCTCCGGGCTGCGTGGTCGTTGCTCCGGGCTGCGTGGTTGTAGCAGCGGGTGGGGGTTGTGTTGGCTGATATTGATTGATGAACTGCGCGTATATCGTTTCACGCGTTGCGCTGCCTGCGCCATAATAACTGCGCAACAACCAATAATTTTCGGGCACCAGTTCGGTAATGGTATAGGTCACCCCAGCCGGCAAAGTAAAGCGGCGGCTTTCGCCATGTGCTAGATAAAAATAGTACGGCTGATCCCCTTCCACTTGCAGACGGAAGCGAAAGCGCAACGCTGCATCGGCTGCAGGAAAATCACCTTCAACGGTTTTGGTGACCACCAGATTATTTTCCGGCAGCGGGTGAATTTCGTTGATGAAATCAATTTCAATCACCAATCCGCCGAAAACAACACCCGCAATTTCATGCAGCGGCGCCATGACCACGCCATCCCCCACACGAATGCCCGTGTGGAATCCATCCACAGGTGTTTCGGCCACCAAGAAATGCGTGCCTGCAGGCAAGTACTCAAACAAAATCAACTCGTCGTGTGTCAGCGTAAACGTGTGCGTGTCGTGCATGTGGTTGAGCAAAATCGGCTCGCCGTTAACAACAATCAGCAGATCTTCGTCGGGCAGATTGCTAAAGACAATCTGAAATTCAAATGCTTCGTCACTTTGGCCGCCGCCCACCAGTTTGCGCACCTGCACAGCGCCCGGCTCGCCTGTTTCATCATCATCGTTTTCATCTACATAGGTATTGATAAAAGGTAATTGAGTGATGTCTTCAGCGATATATCCTGTGTGGCGGCCATCGGCTGGGGTGGTGATAAACGACGGATTGGCATGTTCAAGCACAACAAACGGTGTGCCAACCGGAAAGTATTCAGATACCCACTGCCCATTGTGCGGCAAGCTAAAATGATGCTCTTGTGCACCAATGGTGGCAGTGAAAGCGAATTCTTCGTCGCTATCCGGTGCGTCGCTCACCACAGTTTTAGTCACTACAATGCGACCATGCAAGGCCGTATTGACGAAATGCGCAACGATAAGCTCACCCGTGATTGTGGCTTGATGGTTGGTGCTGCTGACTTGAAAGCCCTCGGCAGGCGCTTCCACCACCGTGTAAGTGACACCAACAGGAATTCCGCTGAATATCGCTGACTCCCCATGCCGCAAATACAAGGTGCCGCCGCTTGCCAACTGCTGTGGGTTACCGCCATTAATAGTAAACGTATACGCACCATCATCGCTAAATGTAACGATGAACGCAAATTGTTGTGCCCGTTGCATAGCAGTGAGTGGTCCACCATAATCGTTTTGCACGGTTTTGTGGATTTCCAGCACGGCTTGGCTGCAAACGCCGGGCGTGAGCACCATGTTTTGTGCGCGCTGGCTGAAAGAAGTCCATGCAAGGCTGCCCGCCATCAAAGATGACAGACAAAACATTGCAACGAGCAATGCGCTGATTAACCGCTTGACTCCCTTTTTTTTCACGACAAACATCCTTTTACGTCCTTCAGCTGAACCATAGTTTAGCACATTACAGCAAGAAACGCAAGAGAAATCATAATGAAAGACAAGCAATTTCTAGGTTAGTGCGCATAAGTCCTCGTATTTGCCGTCGCACCGCTATAAAATTTCCGTATTTTGCGAGTGTCCATGCTTGCAACCTACTTAGAATTTCAAGATTGTTTGCGGCAAAGATTTTTGCGCAAAAAGAGTACGATACGCGTTTCCGAAGGCTTGACAAAGACATTCTGACCGCGTTCCAACCAGCAAGCGAAAAGTGCACATGTTTTGTGTTGATAGCCAGCAGCGTTACATTCAACAAAAACCAGCTCCGCCTGATGCGAAACTGGTCTTTTCCTTGTAAGCGTCAAATAGAAAAGCACCTGTACAGGTGCTTTTCTATTTGACGCTTACGATGCTGGCATCGGGGTCATGGGTGCCACAGCCAAGACCGCCCCAGTCATTCCATCCCCAACCCCAAACCGTGCCATCGCTGCGCAGTGCTAAAATATGGCTGCCTGAAACTGCGATTTGGGGTGTAACCACATTCGTTAACGCGGGAGCCGCCGAGCCAGCCAACGCAAACGCCGCCCCGCCCGCCAGCATCAGCACCGCCAGCAACGCGCAAAGTATTTTCTTCATCATGTGAAATCCCCAGTCTAAAAATAGTGTTAATCCATTATATATATATTGTCAACCCCTTTTTGCAAAAAAGTTCAACTTTGTGCAAATTGACGAAACCCCCGCACAAGGCAGGGGCTTGTTTTATGCGCCATAGGGGTAGTTGCCGTTGGGTGCATACACCGGCTGCGGCGGATAGTTCACCGGGTAGCTCGGCGCATACGCGGGCTGGGGCGGGTAATTCACCGGATAAGCCGGTTCGGGCGGATAGTGCATCGGGGCTAGTGCTGCAGATGCGCCAGCTTCGCAAGTGTCGTCATCAGGTCGATAAAATCCTGCGGCATTGCAGGCCTGTGGCAAGTTGCTGGCGTGGATGTAACCTTGTTCTTCGCAAGGGCTTGGTGCGGAACACGGCCTTGGCGGACATGGCCGCGGCGGGCACGGTGATTGACATGGCGATTGGCACGGCTGGCATGGTGGCTGGCATGGCGACGAACACACAGGCGGCGCAAACGGCGGCTTTGACCAAGACGGAAAGCAGGGCTTGGGGCAAAACGGCGGCGGAAAAGGCGGCGAGCACGGCGGGCGCTGCTGCCAGCATCCGGGGGGCGGCGGAGGCGGAGGCGGCGGTGGTGGCGCAGGCACAACAGGCGGGCAGGAATTACACGGTGGCGAACAGCAGGAAGGCCTGCGGCAGTCACGCGGGGGTTCGGGACGATTCCAGCCATTGTTGCATCTATTACAGCGGCAGCCGCAGGCGCTTCTGCAGCCGCAGCGGGGAAAAAATAAGTTTGACATGGTGCAGGATTATCCTTTCGTCATTGCTTGGCGCAGTCTTGCGGCAGACAACGCATTGTCCTGTTCCATTGTATTCAACTCCCCAAAATCTGTGCCCACCCCTGCGATGGGGCGTTGCAAAAGCCACCCTGGTGGGGGTGGCTTTAAATGGTCAACATGGTGTAATCAGCATGTAGGGGCGGCGGGCGCGCCGCCCGAAATCTTAATCTTACCATGTTTTTATCGCCCGGGTGGCGCGCCCGCCACCCCTACAGCTTGCGATTCTCTTCAAATTTGTTCAATTTGCGCATTTGAAGCGTAATACGCCCCGCTTAACCGCGCTTCTTGCGCCGCACCAGCACAATCGGCACGATAATCGCCGCCGCCACCAGCGCATACACGCCGAACGACACCGCATACAGCCAAAACGGCACGCCGCCCAGCGCAGTGTCCGTCGTGGCAACCACAGGTCGTGCAGCGGGGTACTCCCCTGCCGCCCAGATGCCAAACGGCTGCGTCATGGCGATGCCGGTTTCGCTCACCAGCTGCGCGCGCACATAGTTATGCTGGATGTAGAAACGAGACACGCTGCGCAGGTCTAGCGTGTTGCCCGTGTGAATCACTTGCCCACTGGCAATCCACTCAATGCGGTCGTAGTCCGTGCCCGCAATGGCGATGCTGAACTCATCCGTGGCGATGTTGCTGATGCGCGGCGTGGGTTGGTCCAGCAGGAACAGTGTGTCGCTGTTGCCGCGTTGCGGCATGGAGCTACCGTCGGGCATGGTGGCATTCACGCCCTCCAGCCGCGCCACGCGGGTCACGGCATAGAACGCGCCGGTCTCCATCGCCACGCGGGTAGCATCTGCCGTGAGCTCCGGCAGCAGCATGATGTTGAAGTTAAAGCCTGTGCCGTTGAGCTCATGGCTGTCGTCGTTGCTGAACCCCCACACCGGGCGACCAAGCGGCATCAGCTCCATGAGAACGTTGTCCCAGAAGATGCGGTCGTGGCGGGTTTCGCGATCCAAGCGGTTGAAGATCTCCATGCCCAGCGCCACGTCAAACTCCAAGAACCAATCCACATAGCGTGCAATGTTCTCGGGGTTGTTCACGGCATCAAGCCCGCGCTGCCCTTCATTTGCGCCGCCGGTGTAGCGTCCCGGGTGGGCAAGCACGGCGATGCCGCCGAGCTGCTCGGTGCGGCGTAGCACGCTGGTTCTGGTGTCGCGCCAGCTGTTGTTGAACGGCGCCCAGTAGGTCAGTGTGTCGTCCACGCGTGAGTGCTCGTTGGTCATCGGCAGGCTGATCATGCCATTGGCTTGGCTGCGGCGCAGCTGACCGTTGTTGAACTCGCCGGGGAACGGTCCCGCGAACGTGCCGTGTTCAATTTGCGCCACTTCTTCCGTCGGCAATGCTGCACGGCGGCTGAAGAGCGTTTGCACATTGGTGAACTGATGGCGCAGGCTCATGCCACCCAGTGTGTCCCAGCTTTCAAACAGCACATCATGGTCGGTGATCGCCAAGATGTCGAAGCCTTTGTTGAAGTGGTCACGGATAACGTCGGCCTGCGTGGCGCGACCGTCGGAGTTGTTGGTGTGCGCGTGCAGCGCGGCTTTGTATTGCCCAACGCTGTCCCAGTCCACGTCAGCATAGGGGCTGATGATGGTGAACGGCAGCGGGTCATCCATGGCCATCGCCTGCACGGAGACACCCAACAGCATCGCCAGCACCAAACACAACGTCAAAATCTTGCGCAGTTTCATCGCTTGACCTCCTAAGTATTGTTACCACCATTATACAACACAACGGCGGCGTAGTCAAGCAAAATTGCAACAAAAAAACCCCTCCTCGGAGGGGCTCTTGCTTGGACTTAACCCAGCTGCTGCGCAATGCCTTCAAATTTCACACGCGCTTGTTGAACTTTCTGCGGCTCGGCGGCCACGGTGGGATACCAGCCACGCTCATGCATGGCGGTGAACACCTGCGACTGTCCGCTTTGCTCTTCGGCGTGAATCTTCATCATGTCGCGCTTGAGCTTCGGGCAGGCGCACTCGCCGGCAGACTGGTTGAACTCTGCGGCGGCTTGCTTTTGCGAGGCCAAAATGTCGGCCAGAATTTCCTGGTCTTGCAGTTTCTTTTGCATTGTGATTCTCCTACTTCTTATTTCAAGTGGCCCATCAGCGTGTTAAAGTGCTGCTGGTGGCGGTCGGCCAGGTGCTCGGCCTGCTGTTTGATGGCAGGATCTTTGGCAACGCTGGCAAAATTTCGGAACTTCTTCACCAAAACTTGCTCGTGATTCATCGCATCTTCGATGGCGCCGAGCTCTTTTGTGGTTAATGGCATGGTGTTTCTCCTTCGTCTAAATTTGTCGCATGACGATATTATCATGTGCGCCAGGCTTGACATTATCCATGCCATGTGCTATACTATTTGTCTACCAATTTTTGCATGGAGCGTGTTGACATGAAGAAAGATTTTTTGCTACTTCGCCACCACAGCGCAGACGAACTGGCGGGCTTGCTCGACCTTGCCGCCGAGCTCAAGGCGCAAACCAAAGCCGGGCAGCCGCACCCGCTGCTGGCAGGCAAAACCCTAGCCATGATTTTCGAGAAATCCTCCACCCGCACGCGCATTTCGTTTGAAGTTGGCATGCACCAACTGGGCGGCAAAGCGCTCTATCTCAGCAGCGGCGACCTGCAAATGGGGCGCGGTGAGTCCATTGCCGACACCGGGCGCGTGCTGTCGCGCTATGTGGACGGCATCATGGCGCGGGTGTATGCGCAATCCACCGTCGATGACCTCGCCAAGTGGGCGGACATCCCCGTCATCAATGGGCTTAGCGACCTCGCCCACCCCTGCCAAATCATGGCCGACCTGCTCACCATCCGCGAGCACAAGGGCAGCCTTGCGGGCAAAACGCTGTGCTATGTGGGCGACGGCAACAACGTTGCCAACTCGCTCATTTGGGGCTGCATCAAGATGGGCATGGCGGTTCGCATGGCTTGCCCTGCGGGCTATGAACCCGATGCCGCCACCATGGCTTGGGCGCATGAGCACGGCGACTTCGCTTGCTCGCCCGATGTGCTTGCCATGGCGAGCGGCGCCGACATTCTCTACACCGACGTGTGGGCCAGCATGGGTCAAGAAGACGAGCAAGCCGCGCGCGAGGCCATCTTCGCGGGTTATCAAATCAACCAAGCCGTGGTGGCTGCCGCGGCCGACGGCTGCATCGTCATGCACGACCTGCCCGCCAAAAAGGGGCAGGAAATCACCGAGGACGTGTTTGAGGCGCACGCCAATGTCATCTTCGACCAAGCCGAAAACCGCCTGCATGCGCAAAAGGCGATTCTCGTGCAGTTGATGCGATGAGCGGGGCTCTATTCACCCCCCGCCGTCTTTCGACGCCCTCCCCCCTCTGAAGAGGGGGGCATCCAACCGCCTGCGCTATACTAACTTTCGTAATCGACCAACTCAACGCCGCGTAGACGGTCGACAGTCCCCCTCTTTAGAGGGGGAAAGCACGCGTGAGCGTGCAGGGGGTGTGCATACCAAAAGAACACGTGCTATAGGAGGAAATCGCTGTGAAAAAGCTGCTCGCCAGCGTGTTGGCGTGTGTGTTTGTCGTGATTTTCGTCGCGGGCTGCTCTGCTGCGCAAACGCTGCAATTGCAAGACGAAAACGCCGCGCTGCAAGAACAAATTGCAGCGCTGGAAAGCCAAATACAACGAATGAACGACCAGCAATGGGAAGACCTTGGCGACCCCGCGCTTTCCACTTGCGGTCTCAGCATGATTGAACTCGTTGAAGATGCTTACGGCAACCTTGACCTAGTGATACACGCCTGCCGTTTGGCGCGTGTGACCGGCATCGTGGCGCAAGAAACCCTGTCCGAGTCAGGTGTGTACCAGCTTCATCTGCACAATACGCTACGTGGTTGGGGCTGGCATCCGGGCATTAACCCGCTGTTCAATCAGCTTTATCCCATGGTAGATGGTCTTAGCCACGCGCTCACGCGCGCGCCCGAGCACCTGCAAGCCGCGAACCTAAGGTTCTCTCTGGCGCGCAGCCGGATTTTTGTATATCGACATGTTTTCTGATTTACCCTTGCGCATCGACGAAAACCGTGTTGACCTCGATAGCCTGCCACGCGACTATTTCGACTCCCCATACTTCCCCAACACAGGCACAGCGTGGAGCCATTTAATCTTTGCGATCCCCATCACCATCGGCGAATAACTCCGAGGAGGAAACCCATGACTTGGCGTGAAAAACTCAACAACGGCGAGATTTACTACTGCGACGAGCCCGGCTTTGCCGAGGAACAGCTCGCCTGCCTAGACAAGCTCTATGACATCAACCAAACCCGCCCCACCGAAAAAGCCAAGCGCGCCGCGCTGCTGCGGGAGTTCTTCGGTGCGGTGGGCGAGAATCTCTACATCGAGCCGCCGTTGCACGCCAACTGGGGGCGCAACACCTACTGGGGCAACGATTGCTATGCCAACTTCAACCTCACGCTGGTGGATGACGGCGACATCTTCATCGGCGATAACGTGCTCATCGCGCCCAACGTGGTGATTGCCACCGCCGGGCATCCCGTTGACCCGGAACTTCGCCGCTCCACCGCGCAGTTCTCCAAAACCGTGCGCATCGGCAACAACGTGTGGATTGGCGCAAACAGCGCCATCATGCCGGGGGTGACAATCGGCGACAACACGGTCATCGGTGCGGGCAGCGTGGTCACGCGGGACATCCCCGCCAATGTGGTGGCGGTGGGCAGCCCCTGCCGCGTGGTGCGGGAGATTGGAGCGAAAGCATGAAAAAACTGCTTGCGTGCTTGGTTATCTTGGGATTGTTTCTCGGGGCTTGCGCTAGCGCGCCGCAGGCTGTTCCCCACCACTGCGAATACTGCCCAACACGCGACGAACCAACGCCCTATCGAGGCTACAGCGAGTTCGATTTCGTGATTCGCTGTGCATTTAGCCATAGCGTGGACTACTATGTTGTTCACCTGGCCGCGCAAGAAGTGCAGGATAGGATTCGCACACAATTGGAAGCTGCCGGGTTGCGCTTCAACGCCGCGCCGCCGAGCTACACACTCCCTTGTCCTGACAGCAGGGACTTCTACTGTATCACGCTAGATTTATTCGACCAATCACGCAACGTCGCGGTTTCGTTCATAAGCTGGGAGAGTTGCAACGCGTTTTGGCGTCCGCGTGACCCAAGAGCACGCGCTCGCAACGCTGTCACACGCTTCGCTGAGTTAACCAACACAACGGTAGGCGTGTTCGTTAACCCCTGCATTGTTCTTACCGTCTGTGATGGATTCCCGCCTAGACCAAGCCCCGAAGAAGCCGCAGAACATGTGCCCGATCTGCTCGCGCAAATTGACGCACAAGTGGACGATTTCATCAACCAACTACAACACGAAGGCATCCTATAAAAACAACACGAGGTGCACCATGAAACACAAAACCCTCCTCAAAGCCATCCTCATCCCCGTGGGCGCGATTGCCCTCATCGCATTGCTGCTGGGCGGCACATGGCTGTTCGTGCTGCCACGCCTGGGCGCATCGAGCGACGAAGACTTCACCCGCCAAATCCACGCGCAAACCGTGTGGCAAAACACCATGGACAACCGCGTGCCCATCACCGCGCTGCATAACGTGATGACACGCCACATGATTGCGCAAAACGACGGCGCAAACCGGCTGCTGCTCATCGTCTACGACGGCGCACTGGCCACCCTCGCAGGCACGCGCGCGGTGGAGTATCCCAACTCTCCCATCGGGCAATTCGCCGCGCTGGGCAACCTGTGGCTGGGCTACACCGGCGGCGCAACCCCCGGCGACCAAACCACCGACACCTCCCCCGGCTTTGCCAGCCTATTCACCGGCACATGGGGGCTGCAAAACGGCGTGCTCAACAACCGCGGCACGCTCTCGCCCGAAGTCCCCACCATCCTGCGCAGCATGCATGAACACGGCTTGCGGGTGCGCTTTTCCTACTCATGGCGCTCGCACGGCACCGTCAATTTCCGCCACGAGATGGAGCAATTCCCCACGATGTTCGACTTCGCACGCGGCGACGCAGGCACGGCAGACAGCATGCTCGACGCCATCCTCAACGGCTACCACGCCGTGCTCGGCAGCTTTGAGAGCATCGACACCTGGGGGCACATCACCGGCTTCAACTACCGCAACCCGTTTTACCGCCGCGCATTCGTCCGCACCGAAGCCGATGCCGCAGGGCTCATCGCCGCAGCACAAGCACGTGCGGATAGCACCGACGAAAACTGGCTGATCATCCTGCTCAGCGATCACGGCGGCATCGGCACCGACCACGGCGGCACCACCCTGATGGAAAACACCATCTGGATCGCCAGCAACCAAGGCTTCTTCTAGGGAAAATCGCCATATGCGAAAAAAAGTGAAAAAGGGCTTGCAATTGCCGCAAAGATGTGGTATAATACTGTATTGTATGACTGAACTTTAAGGAGGTGAACGACACATGCCCAACATCAAATCCGCAAAAAAACGCGTGAAAGTCAGCGAAAAACGCACCGCGCAAAACAAAGCGCACAAATCCGCGCTGAAAACGGCGCTGAAAAAAGCCCGCACCACACAAGGCGACGACCAAGCCGTCATGGTGCAACAGGCTATCCAAAAGGTGGACCAAGCCGCAGCCAAAGGTCTCATTCACAAAAACAACGCTGCCCGCAAGAAATCCGCACTGGCCAAGCTTGCGCAACAAGCGTAACCATAACCACGCCCCACGGCTTATCGCTGTTTAGTGGGCGTTCGGTTTGCTTGTGTGGCTCAATGGTAGAGCAGCTCATTCGTAATGAGCAGGTTGTCGGTTCGATTCCGACCACAAGCTCCAACGGGCAGTGCCCACAGACAAATCGCGTTCACACGATGTGGGCGCGATTGTTTTACGGGGCATAGGGCGAAAAGAGATGTCATTCGCTCGCGTGCCATAAATTTTGGAGGGTTTTGACGATGAAGAAGATAATCAGCGTATTGTTGGCGGCAACATTGGCGGTGCTCTTGTTTGCCTGTGGCGCAAACACTGCGCCCGCCGCAGAGGATGAAGCCTACATAACCACAGAAATTTCTGCAAATGTCCAAGCAGACCTTGAATCGTTTTTGTTACAACGGTTAGGTGAAAACATCGCAGACAGTCCATTTTTGCTATTTGACCTAGACAACAATGGTATGCCCGAGGTGTTTATTCCTCAAGGCGATTTGCAAGTGTATTCCGTATATCGTCACAATCCCACGCATTTTCATTTTGTGGGGCAATTATTTGCGCCGCTGGCATTTTATCGTAACGCAGAGGGGCATTCCTTACTGCGCCAAGGCGAAACATTTAATCGCATTGGATTTGCTGACGGTGCACTTGTGCAAGCAGCAGCCGTTGATGCGCAAGCAGAGCAATTAACGCCTTTGCAGCCGTTGATTTCGCTGCAACAAATCGTCATCATAAATGTGACGACACAGCTTGCAGCTGCCGCTCAAGAACAAACGGAATCAGCTACGACGACCTCTTTAGGCTTGACGGTTGACACCGCAGCAGCGACAACCGCTATCGTCACACAGCCGCAAACGCCCACTCAACCTCCCGTGGTTACGCAACCTACACAGCCCCCAGCGCAACAGCAGACAACGACCACGACGACAACCAGACCACCAGCCAATAATCAATCAGGCACAACTCATATCAGCTGGGGCGCACACGGTGTTCTCGCTCAACCAGGTGGCAGATCTATTCCTCGAAATCAAGTATCGTGGACAGGCGAAACAGAGTGGATACGGGCAAGCTGGACATCTCAAGGTTCGATACATGTAGGTATGGGTCAGCGCGTAGGGGCGCCAGTTGGTCACAGCGCAACAATCATTGTTACCGCTATAGTCGATGGTACGCCTTTCACAATGAGCCTTAGAATGACGGTTACTAGTGAGCCTATTTACAATTATATGGCTGACATTTGGTTTCAAACTACAGACATACACGGTGGATGGCAAAGCCACTAGGAATCGTATAAACACTAACACTTCTTTCCCTTTGCGTGGGAGAAATAGCCTGTGTTTTGTACGCAGATAGGACAATTCTTCATTGATTATCGCGCAATTGCCCTACTTAAACCACCCACGCGTAAACTCCCCGCCGCAGGCCTCGCCGCGCGCCCAAGCCGCAATGGCGTGCGCGCATTCCTCGCGGCTTTCGGTGGTGAAACTCATCACCGCGAAGTCCATCGCAGGCAGCTTTTCGCGCATGTCCGCTAACCAAAGTGGGCGTGAGTTAACCACCTCGGCGCAATCGCCGCGCATGCACACCGGGAACTTGATGCCCTTGCGGTCAACCAGCTCGGCTGGCTGCTGCTGACGCACCAGCATCAACCTCTGCCGACCATACACCATCGCGCCCACGGGAATTTCGCGCTGCAAGTTGCGCAAACCCGAGGGCGTGATTTCGTTGGACACCACCGCTCCACCCACGCCTAGCTCGATCACAGCGGCTAGGCTCGCGCGGTTGCACAGGTTCATGCCCTCCCCTGCGATGGGTGTCAGCCCCGCCGCCAAGGCAAGCGCCACGCCATCGAGGGTGTGCGCCATGGCCTGCTGTGCGCCGGCAGCTTTGGCAGCATGCAGCTGCTGCAACACCGCTTCGTGTGCGCCGAACACCCCCGCCGGGACGCTCACCTGCGCGCCCAGCTGCCGCAGCACATCGGGCGCAGTCTCACACGGCAAGAATATCCTTGCGCCTGCAGGCAAACCTGCGGGCATTTGCGCGTGCGTGTTGAAGCGCAGCCACAGCATGGGCGCACGCGATGCTGCTGTGCCATCGGCGCAAATCTGGTAGGGCGTGCCACCGGCGCGCCGTGGCTCAATCTGTGCCAACGCATCCTCCAACTCCCCCAGCGCCGCACGTCGTAGCGCATTGATCGCCCGCACCGGCAGCCACAAGCCCTCGCCCAGCGCAACGGAAATCTCCCGCGCGGCGAACACCGTGCCGCCCAGCTTCGTCAGCTGCTGGCGCAGGGTAGCTTCATCCAGCGCGCCTTGCTCGCTCGCCGCGGGGACTTCGCCCTGCACGGTCACGCTGTGCCCCCGCGCGGTCACGGTCAAGCGAATCGGCTGCCCGGCGGCGCAGGTCACGAGCATGTCAACCGGCACACACGCCACCTCTTTTTCGTAGAGTCGGCGCATGCCACGCAGCAGCTCGGCGGATGCCAAGTCTTCTTTTTGCCTTGCGCCGAACATCTCGCGGTCGCGCTTGGTGTGGTAATATCCCTGCGTGAATCCGCTGCGGCTGAAGGTCTGGCGCAGCTCGTCTTCGCTCACCGGCGACGGCGTGCCATCAAGCTTGCTGCGCAACACGCTCACCGCTGCAGCAACATATTCCGGGCGCTTTTGCCGCCCTTCAATTTTCAGCGAAGCCACTTGGTTCAGCGGCGCTTTGCTCACCTCGCGCAGCAGCGAAAGATCCTTCAAGCTCATGCTTGGCGTGAACGGCAAGCGGCACGGCTGCGCACAATTCCCACGGTTGCCGCTGCGTCCGCCCAGCGCCGCGCTCATCAAGCATTGACCCGACACACTCACGCACAGCGCGCCGTGCACAAACGCTTCAAGTTCAATCGACGCCGTCTGCACAAGCGCGGCGAGCTCGTCCCGCGTGCACTCGCGCGGCACCACTACCCTGCTGCAGCCCAAGCGCTGGAGCAAGTCCATGCCCCGCGCTGTCTGCACCGAGCACTGCGTGGACGCGTGAATCTTCACCTGCGGAAGATGCGTGCGCAGCAGCTGCATCAGCCCGAGGTCCTGCACGATGAGCGCATCTGCACCCGCCGCCACGGCATCTTCGGCAAGCGAGAGCGCCTGCGGCAGCTCGCCGTCCGTCAACATCGTGTTGAGCGTGACGTACAGCTTCACCCCCCGCACCTTGCATGCGCGACCGGCCTGCAGCAGCGCATCGCGGCTGAAGTTGTGCGCCGTGCTGCGTGCGTTGCACGCCTCGCCACCCAGATACACCGCGTCCGCCCCGCAGCGCAGCGCCGCAAGCAGTGCCTCCGGCGACCCCGCCGGTGCGAGCAGTTCAGGTTTGCTCATGTGCCCTCCTCCAAAATAACTCACTTCTATTTTACCACACCTGCGCGTCCATGTCAAACAGCAACCACGCCCGCAATCAAGCGAACGTGGCTGCCGTTTGTGTGTGTGATGTTTTATTTTGTGTTGGTTTACGTTTTGCAGTGGCTGCAGATGCCGCTCATCGCAATGTTGCTCACATCAACGCCGGCGATGCTCTGCACCTGCGCCAGCACCGCGGAAAAATCAACCTCCACATCCACGATGCGTTTGCAACGCTCGCAGATGAAATGGTGGTGCGCGTGGCAGTTGTGGTCATAATGCGTTTGACCATACAAATTGCCAATGTTGAGCAACTCGCCCGCCTCCGCCATTTGGCTCAAGTTGCGATAAACCGTTGCCTTGCTAATCGCCGGGTGCTGCTCAACCACATGCTGATACACCTGCTCGGCCGTTGCATGAACGTTGAGCTCCTTGACGGCGTTGAGGATCAGCCGCCGTTGAATGGTGTTTCTCATCGGCTAAAAATACCGCTGCAGCAAGCCCGCAAACGCCATGCCGTGGCGCGCTTCATCCTTGCACATTTCGTGCACGGTGTCGTGAATCGCATCCAGATTCAGCGCCTTGGCTTTCTTGGCAATGTCCAGCTTGCCTTGCGTTGCGCCGTGCTCGGCCATCACGCGCATTTCAAGGTTTTTCTTCGTCGAAACATCCACCACCTCGCCCAGCAGTTCCGCAAACTTCGCGGCGTGCTCTGCTTCCTCAAAAGCGATGCGTTTGTATGCCTCGGCCACTTCGGGGTAGCCCTCGCGGTCGGCTTGGCGGCTCATCGCAAGATACATACCAACTTCCGTGCACTCGCCCAGGAAGTTTTGGCGCAGCCCCTCCACGATTTCGGGGTCAACGCCTTGCGCCACGCCAATGCGATGCTCGTCCGCAAAGGCGAGACCCTCGCCGCTGTGCTCATTGAACTTGTCCGCTGGCACGCCGCATTGTGGGCAGGCCGCCGGTGGCGCGTCGCCTTCGTGGGTGTAGCCGCAGATTCCGCATACGAATTTTTTCATCTTCTCTTCTCCTTTTTGATAGTGATTATCATTTGCCTGCCACTATCATAACACAGCCCGGCGCGTTTGTCAAGCACTTTTTTATTTTTTTTGCTGGCAACCATAAAACTCCGCCACCCGCGCCTTGCGCGCCATCAGCTCATCAAACCGCCGCAGGTACTCATACGGATACTTCAGCCCAAACACGCGCTCCAGCTCGTCTGAGTCCGGGCGCTTGAGCTTCGTCACGCCGCCCGCGCCGCAAGCCAAAATCGTGTGCGACTCCTCCATCATGTCCACGTTGTAACGGCAAAAGTGCCCCGGCAAGCTCCAGCCAATGTTCTCCAAATTGCCCAGCGAGCGGCTCTGGCGATACATGTAGTAAGGCGCATAGTCCGCGGGCATCGTGTAAAGGAAATCGCTTGTCGGCAGCTGTTCCAGCCGCGCCGCACGCTTGATCGCAAGCACGTGCACCGTGATATTCTCGGGTTTCAGCGCAATCACCTGCTCCAGCGATTGTGTAAAGCCCTCGGGCTTGTCGCCCGGCAATCCGGCGATCAAATCCATGTTCACGCAAGCAAAATCATGCGCCCGAACGAGATCATACGCCTCCAGCACATCTTGCGCCGTGTGCCGCCGCCCGGCCAGCTGCAACACGCGATCATCCATGCTCTGCGGGTTCACGCTGATGCGATTCACACCATGGTTACGCAGCACACGCAGCTTTTCCGCCGTGATGGTGTCCACCCGCCCAGCCTCCACGGTGAATTCGCCGGTGATGGCGAAATTGGCGTGCAAAGCCTCGCAAAGAGTGTCAAGCTGCTGGCTTGTCAGGCTGGTTGGCGTGCCGCCGCCGATGTACACACTCGCCAGCGCTAACCCTAGCTGCTGCGCGATTTCACCTGTCAAGGCAATTTCTTTACACACCGCCTGCACATAGTCCGGGATGAGCTTTTGCGCGCTCGCGCGGTCAATCGTGTGCGACACAAACGAGCAATAGCTGCACCGGCTCGGGCAAAACGGGATGGAGATGTACAAGCTGAAACTGCGCGGCTGCGTCAGCGCGATAGTCGGCTCTTCCGCCCGCGCGATCGTCGCCGCCAAGCGCGTTTTTTCGCCACTCACCCACAGCGCATCGCGGAAGTACCGCTCCGCCGCAGCTTCACCTTCATCGCGCCGCAGCCGCAGCATCAGCTTGCTCGGTCGCACGCCGGTGAGCAGCCCCCACGGCGGCGTGTAGCCCGTGGCGCGACGCAGCAGCGTGAACAACATCTGCGCCATGGTGAGCTCGTCGTTGCGCCCAAGCGCCCGCGTGAGCGTCAGCCGCCGCCTGCCCTGCCGCAGCTGCACGGTGATGCACGCATCAACGCGCGTAATCACCGCAAGCGCATCATCTTGCACGCGCAAACGCCCGCGCACAGCCTGATGCCCATGCACCACGCGCAGCGCCCGCGCCGGATAAAACGCCCGGCACAGATTCGCCATTTCATAATGGTAAGGATGGTCAACAATGTGTAAAATCATGCCACTATTATACCACAAAAAATAAAGTTTGCAAACCCCTTGAAATTTGCGCGCAGATGGTGTATAATAGAAGTTGAGAAACTTTGGAAGGGAGAGCCACCGCCATGACAACCAACGACACCATCCAGTTCAGCATCCGGCAAGAATATGAAGAAGAGATGCGGCAAATCCTGCGACTGGTGCACCAGTCGCTGGAAGAAAAAGGCTACAATCCCATTAGCCAAATGGTGGGCTACATTCTGTCAGAAGACCCCACCTATATCACCACACATAACAACGCCCGTAGCCTCATTCGCCGCATTGACCGCGACGAGCTGCTGCAAGTGCTGGTCAAAGAATACCTGAAGAAAGACGAGGCCTAAGCTATGCCCACCGCCACCAAACCCAAAACCCAAGACGGACCCTTTTGGATGTACAAAGGGCATCCCCTCGTGCGCTGCGGCGACACCATTTACTACGGCTCACTGGCCGATCACTACGTGGTGATGATGAAAATCGTGTCCAGCAAAAACCACGGCGAACTTGAAATGGCCGACAAAGTCAACGTCTGGCTCATGTCCACCGACGAAGAGCTCAGCCCCATGGAACGCATCCAACAACGCTGCGAACGCCGCGGACTCTACAACGCCATCGACATCGCCTCCATCTGGCTCGAACGCGCGCTGAAGAAGGCTGCTTAGCGCGAAGTTTTTGCGCTCGCCGCGCAGGCGTTACTTTTCTTGCAAAGAAAAGTAACCAAAAGAACTTTAGACTTGACGAAACCCACCTCCTGCGTGCCAGGAAGTGGGTTTTTTATAACTTGCAGGTGTTGCCAGCTCATCACGAACCGGGGAGCATCGCCGCAAATATTTTCTTCGCAGTTTTTCTGCGCTTGAACACCGGCTCGGGCGGTTCAACGTCCACGCCGCGCCGATGGCTCGGCACATCTTGGTCGATGAACTGCCACGTGAAGTAAATGCTGTTGCCGCGCAGCGCAAGGGTGTCGTGCTGCCGGCGCGTGGGGATCATCTCGCTTTGTCGGAATCCTGCCGCCACCATTTGCTCGGCTACCAGTTGCGCCATTTCCTCACTGGGGAACGCCAGCCTGCCGGTGGTAATCACTTCATTTTTGCCGCGGTTGTTTTCATACGGGTTGCGGAAGTTCCCGCGCACAAAGCCGGTCATCCACTGGGTGGTGGGTTGGCTGCGCGCAAACAGCCGTTGCGTCAGCCCACTTGCGAAGTCATGCTGCCACACGGTGATGTCAATGCCGATGTAGTGTTCCCGCTCAATCGGGAAGAAATGCTGCGCCGCCTGGGTGCTGGGCTTGTGGAACACGCCGATTTCCGCGCCCAAAAACTCTCCGTTGCGCCCTTTCCAGAACTGAATCAGCCAGTCTTTCGGCACAAGATTGCCGTCGCGGTCAACCACGTAGTCATACTGAAAGTTGACGCGAACCGTGCCATAAACCCATTGGTGCAATGGTTGCCCCGGCACAGCAGACGATTGCGACCACGAATTCCGAAAAACACACTGATCCACAATGTAATACACGCCGTTTCGGTCTTGACGGAAAACGGGCAGTCGGGCGCGCTCAAGATCGGTGAGATATGCCGTAGCACTCACCGCCGTGCCAGCCAACAATAAAATGGCCAGCACCAAACTCAACAGCTTTTTCATATAAAAACTCCTCCTTTAACTTGGCTTCCTCATCGTCAGCGCAATGCGTTGCTTTTGCAGGTCAATGCTCATCACCCACACGGTCACCACCTGCCCCACTTTGAGCACCTCGCTGGGGTGCTTGATGAAGCGGTTGGTGATGCGCGACACATGCACCAGGCCGTCTTGGTGCACACCGATGTCGATGAACGCGCCGAAGTCAATCACGTTGCGCACCGTGCCCAGCAGCTCCATGCCGGGCGCGAGATCTTCCATCTTCAGCACGTCGGTGCGCAGCATGGGCGGCGGGAGTTCGTCGCGCGGATCGCGGCCGGGCTTCGCAAGCTCCTTGATGATATCCTGCAGCGTCGGCACACCGCAGCCGAGCTTGTCCGCCAGCGTTTGTATGTCGATATCCTGCGTTTTTTCCGCCACATCAGCCGCCTTGCAGCCGAGCTCCGCCAGCAGCGTTTTTGCCACCGCATAGCTCTCGGGGTGCACGCCGGTGTTGTCAAAAGCGTTTTTGCTCTCCGGCACGCGCAGGAAGCCCGCGCACTGCTCAAATGCCTTCGCGCCGAGCTTCGGCACTTTCTTCAGCGCAGCACGGCTGGCGAACGCACCGTTCTCCTCGCGGTAGCTCACGATGCTCTTCGCAAGCCCCGCGTTCACCCCCGCAATGTGGCTCAGCAGCGGCGCAGATGCCGTGTTCACGTCAGCACCCACGGCGTTCACGCAGTCTTCCACCACGCCACCCAGCGCGCTTTCGAGCTCTTTTTTTGGCATGTCATGCTGATACTGCCCCACACCGATTGCCTTCGGCTCAATCTTCACCAGCTCCGCCAATGGGTCTTGCAGGCGGCGGGCGATGCTCACCGCGCTGCGGATGCTCACATCAAACTGCGGGAACTCCTCCGCCGCAAGCTTGCTGGCAGAATACACGCTCGCGCCCGCCTCATTCACAATCATGTAGGCAAGCGGCTCGCCAACCTCGCGCACAATCTCGGCGGCGAAGGCTTCAGTCTCGCGGCTGGCCGTGCCGTTGCCAATGGCGATAATCTCAATGCCGTGCTTGCGAATCATGCCCAAAATCAGCGTTTTCGCGCTCTGGTATTGACCCTGCGACTGCGTGACATAAATCACGTTGGTGTCCAGCACGCGGCCGGTGGCATCCACCACCGCAACCTTGCAGCCGGTGCGATAGCCCGGGTCAAGCCCCAGCGCAACCTTGCCCTTCACCGGCGGTTGCAGCAGCAGCTCGCGCAGGTTGATGGCGAAGTTGCGAATCGCCGCCGCGTTGGCTTTTTCCGTCAGAATCCCGCGCATCTCCCGCTCAATGGACGGAAAAATCAGCCGATCATAGGCATCCACGCCCGCCGTGCGCACAAATTCGCAGCAGGCATCGTCACCGTGCACGCTTTCGCTCGCCACCACAAAGTAGCCCTTCGCCGCCTCCAGCGCCACGCTCACCTTGAGGAACTCCTCGCGCTCGCCGCGGTTGATCGCCAGCACACGGTGGTCGGCAACTTTTTTGATGCCCTCCGAAAAGTCATAGTAGTCGGCATACACGCTGTCCTCGTCCTTGGCGGCTTTGGCATGCAGCTCACCCACCGAGCCGCACAAATTGCGTAGCCGGCGGCGTATGTTCGCATCATCGCTGATCATTTCAGCGATGATATCGCTCGCGCCTTGCAGCGCATCTTCCACCGTCGGCACTTCCTCGGTGATGTACGCTTCAGCCAGCACCGCAGGCGCAGCACTCTCCCGCTCCTGCGCAAAAATCGCAAGCGCCAGTGGCTCAAGACCTTTCTCTTTTGCCATGCTCGCACGCGTGCGCCGCTTGGGCTTGAACGGCCGATAGATGTCCTCGATCTCTGCGAGGGTCACGGCTTTCGCAAGCGCCGCCTCAAGCTCAGGCGTGAGCTTCTCCTGCGCCTCGATGGACGCAAGCACTTCCTCGCGCCGCTTTTGCAGGTTACGCAGATAGCCCAGCCGCTCGTCCAGGTCACGCAGCACCTGGTCGTCGAGCGTGCCGTGCTGCTCCTTGCGATAGCGCGCGATGAAGGGTATCGTGTTGCCCTCATCAATCAGCGCAATCACGTTCTCCACCTGCCACACCTGCAAGCCAAACTCCGCGCAAAGTTGTTGTATGATTATCATGTGTTGTCCTCTTTCTCGCTACTTTTCTTCTCGCTACTTTTTTGAAAAAAAGTAGCACAAAAAACTTTAGTCGCGCTGCGCGCGTGGGGATTTTTTCGTCAGCCGAAACAGCAAGCCCCAGTCCCCCTCTTTAGAGGGGGATGTCCCGCAGGACAGGGGGTGCCTCACTCCTCAAACCATGTCACGTCGAACTGCATGGGATTAGCAACCTGATAACGCCGCTGTATTGCCTCGTATTGTTCCTCTGTCACCTCACGCAACACATCTTGCATGTTGTGATACCAGCGAGTCACCGTGCCATCATCGTGCCAGCGACTGAATGTCGTCGTGCCTGTCAGTTGGATTGTTTCCACTGCGTGGGGTTCCAGTCTTTCCGAAACAAAAATGCTGGTAAAAGAGCCGTCATTAACTCTGTTTTCAAAAACAATTGTGCCATCAGCCGCAATCGAGAAACCAAAACGACTGCTGCCACCAAACGCCAAATTATATGCCTGCCCATCACGCTGTGTAAACAATCCAACCAAATCAAGCCATATGTGCTCTCCCCAGCCCTGCCGAGTCACCATCACCAACTCCACCACGCCATCGCCATTGATGTCTGCTAATGCAAAACCCGCAGCAGGCGATGGAAAATTGCCCGGACTGTTCAATATCTCCCAATACGCATGCGGCACACCCGGCCACTCGCGCGGAACTGCCGTGGTGGATTCTTCGGTGGTGGTCGCCTCCGTGGTCGTGGTGATATACTCCGTCGTCTCTGTCGCGGGTTCATCCACCACAGGCAACGTCGCCATGCGCCCACAACCCGCAAGCACCAGCAACCCCAACGCCAGCCCAATCATACGTTTCAACATCGCCATCCTCCCAGCATCCTCTTCAGCGCATCCTCCCAGCTCGGCAGCGTATCATAACCCACGTCAAGCAGCGCCTTGGGCGACAGCCGCGAGTTGCTCGGTCGCGCCGCCGCCGTGGAATACTCACTTGTCGCGATGGGATTCACCACGCAACTCACGCCAGCACAGCAAAAAATTTCCCGGGCAAACGCCGCCCAGCTGCACTCGCCCGCGTTGCTCGCATGGTAAGTGCCCGCCACAGGTCGCGCCGCCATGTCGCACAGCAGCCGCGCCAAATCAGCCGTGTAGGTCGGCGCACCCACTTGGTCATCCACCACGTTGATGCTCGCCCGCTCGCCGCCGAGCCGCAGCATGGTATGCACAAAATTCGCGCCATGCCGCCCGAATACCCAGCTGGTGCGCACGATCATGTGGCGCTCGCACAGGTCACGCGTGACCATCTCGCCCGCAAGCTTGCTGCGACCATACACATTCACCGGCGCGGGCGGGTCATCCACCTCCCACGGCGCATCGCCCGAACCATCGAACACATAGTCCGTGCTCACCAGCACAAGCCACGCGCCCGCCGCCGCGCAATATTCAGCCACATGGCGCGTGCCGGTTTCGTTCACGGCAAAGGCGAGCTCGGGCTCACTTTCCGCGCGATCCACCGCCGTATACGCCGCGCAGTGGATCACCACTTCAGGCTCGCTCGCGCGCAGCGCCGCCAGGGTAGCCGCTCTGTCCGTCAGGTCAAAGTCCGCGATGTCCATGCCTGTGGCATGCCAGCCGCGCGCCCCAGCCTCGGCGAGCACATCCCGCCCCAGCTGCCCCCGCGCCCCGGTGATTAGCACTCGCATACGCCCTCCTCGTTCTTCTACATGCCCACCCCCACCGGCGCATTCGCGCCACCTCCCCCAAGGGGGAGGCATCGACCGAGCGAGCTGATGTTAGGCAGATATTTCCCAAACATAGCAAAACTATTGCGCAAAATCAACGCAGAGGCTTTGTGCCTCCCCCTTGGGGGAGGTGGCGCGAATGCGCCGGTGGGGGTGGCGTCCTCACTCGTCAAACCAAGTCACGTTGTCAAACTGCATGGGGTTATCTGTCCAATAATAAGTTCGGACGATTCGTTCTCGTTCTTCTTCGGTAACTGCACGCTCCTCACCATGGATATTTCTGTACAGAAATATAACCATTCGGGCTTCGTCATCCCAGCCGTAGTAACCATTGAATGTTGATGACGTAATTGGAGTCAACTCTATCGCATACGCTTCAAGTCGATTGCTTGAATTAAAATGGACACCTCGTCCACCCTGCGAAAACACTGTGCCATCCTGCGCAATGGTGAAGCCCACAGGGCCACCACGGGTCGCCAAAGGATAAGCTTGGTCGTCACGCTGGGTAAACAAAAATATCGGTTCGTCGCCAGCAACTAGTACCAACTCCAGTATGCCATCGTTATTTATATCAATCAATGCATACCCAGTGATAAGCCAACCAGAAAAAGGCGGATTATCCAAAATCTCCCAATATGCCTGCGGCACACCCGGCCACTCGCGCGGGGCAGCCGTGGTGGGTTCTTCGGTGGTGGTGATGTACTCCGTCGCAGCTTCGGTTGTTGCATACACTTCGGGCGGATTCGCATCCGCCCCTACAGATTCTGCGCTGCCACAGCCCATCAAAAGAACCAGCACCACAGCCCCAAGACCCAGCCCAACTAAACGCTTCAACATCGCCCATCCTCCTCATTCGCTGTCGTTATCCTCTTAAGCCCCAGTCCCCCTCTTTAGAGGGGGATGTCCCGCAGGACAGGGGGTGCAATTTCGCGCCCCCCACCCCTTCGCATTCGCATCCTTCTGCGACAATATCGGCGCATCAACACCCCAGTCAATGCCAAACGCAGGGTCATCCCAGCGCACCGTGAGGTCATGTTCGGGCGCGTAGTGTGCATCCACTTTGTAGCAAACTTCCACGTCATCGCACAGCGTCACAAAGCCGTGCAAGCAGCCACGCGGCACAAACAGTTGGCAGCGATTTTCCGCGCTAAGCTCCACCGCCACCCACTGCAGATACGTCGGCGAATCCGCGCGCACATCCACCGCAACATCAAGCACACGCCCGCGCGTGCAACTCACCAGCTTCGCCTGCTCGTGGGGAGCTGCCTGCGCATGCAACCCACGCAGCGTGCCCGCCTTCGCGGAATATGACCGGTTGTCCTGCACAAACCGCGTGTGAACACCCAACTCTTCCAGTGCGCGCGCATTGTAGCTTTCGCAAAACCAGCCGCGGGCATCCTCAAACACGCGCGGAGTCAGCACCACCACGCCGGGGATTTTCGTCATCACACAATCCATAAGCAACTCCTTCTTTGCTAATATTTTATCATATCATCACTGGAATGTCAATATACATAAACCAGCACAAGATAGGAGGAACACGCATGTCCATCAACAAGAAGCAACTGCTGCAAATGGCGCAGCAGCTCAAGAACCGCCAAGGCACGCAAGATGAATCCCAAGCCCTCGAGAAGCTCGCACAAACCGGACTTTCGCAGCAGCAACAAAGCCAGCTGCAAGAACTCATCCGCGACAAAGATCGCCTGCAGCAAATCATCAGCTCGCCCAAAGCGCAGGCCCTCATCAAACGTCTGGGCATGGACGAGAAAAAAGTTTAACGTGTGCAGTGGATTCGCGTGTAGGGGCGGCAATCTGCCGCCCGTGGATTTTTCTGGCGTGTGCTAGAATCGCGGGCGGCTGGTAGCCGCCCCTACACGCGCCACTGAATTGAGGTATCCCATGAATTTCGACAACATCGACTTTGACCAAATCAGCAGCATGCTCGGCAACATGAGCGACGATGAACTGCAAAACCTGCAAGACGCCGCACAGTCGCTGTTCGCGTCATTCGGGCAAGCGGACGGCGACAGCATGCACAGCGAGGAGGGTTCACATGCTCATTTTGACGATAGCCACAATTCTGCTGGCAACATGTTCACGCCGGAAATGCTGGCTCGTCTTTCAACTATGATGCAGCGCATGCACGCCCGCGACCCGCGCACCGACCTCATCATGGCGCTCAAGCCGCATTTAAGCCGTTCGCGCCAGCAGCGTGCCGACCAAGCCGCCCAAATGATGAAGATGTTCGCCCTGCTGCCCGAGCTGCAACACGTCATGAAATAACCACCTGCGGTGCGGCTCCGTCGCTTCGCTGTGCTTTAATCATCTAACATCCAAAAAAGGAGGCAAGCCCATGGCCTACCCGCGCAACCGCCAAGAATTTCTCGCGCAGCAGCAGCAGGCGCTTGCCGCCGCACGGGACATGCAACGCCGCAGCAAGTTCAACGATCACCCCAGGTCGCGTCCCGCGCCAACTCCGCCGCCGGTTTACGCAGAACCAACCCCGCCAAACCCGCCGCGCAGACCGGCGTCTCGTCCCGCGCCGCAACCCAACAAAAAGCAGCCCCAGCAAAGCCGAAACCCGCAATCCCGAACCCCGCCGCCCCTCAACCGCCAGCAACAAAGCCGCCGACCCATGCCACAACCCCAGCCACCTCCTCCGCCGCCACCCAAACCCGCCCCAACCCCAAAAGCAGACACTTCCATGGCGGGGCTATTCTCGCTGCTCGGCGGCATGGGCGGCATGGGCAGGAGCTCCGGCTGCAAACACCCGGGCTGCGGTTGCTCGCGTGAAGAAGGCGAAAGCAGCGACGCCGGCTTGGTCGTCCTGCTGATGTCGCTGTTGCAAAAAGAGCAAGCCGACCCCGGTCTGCTCATGGCGCTGATGTATATTTTGATGTGATTGCTGGGGTTCAGAGGCTGCGCCGAGTGGTGCTCCCCGCAGCAAGTTTAATCACACTTTACACTTTACACTTCACACTATTGCAATTCCCCTCCGTTTGTGCTATACTATAAGCAGAATGGAGGCATGACACATGAAATTCACACCAGATCTAGCCGGATACCTGTTCTGCAACCTCACCAAAAAAAGCGACAACGAGGTCTACCGCATCTCCTTTATCCTCAACGAAGACGTTGACCCCGCGCGCTTCCAGCAAGCGATTGACGACATTCGCCCGCGCTTTCCGTCGTTCTTCGTGCGCCTGCACCGCGGATTTATGCGCGACATGCTCGTGCCCGTCGATGACGTGAAAGTCGAGCCCGAGCAAGGCCACCCCTGCCGCAAAATGCCGCTGGGCAAGCAGGGCACCTTCATCCGATTTTTGTACAACGGCCCGCGCCTAGCACTTGAGCTCTCCCATGCCGTCAGCGACGGGGAGGGCGTGCTGGTGTTCATGCAAACGCTGCTTGCACGCTACCTTGAGCTCGGCGGCGTGAGCATCGCGCATGCCGAAACCGGGCTTCCCCAGCTGGACGAGTCCCCAAAGCCCGAGGAACTGCGCGACGACTACCACCACTTTGCCCGCAAAGTCAAAGGCAAAATCCCCAACCCGCCCCCCACGTGGAAGTACACGCCGAAAAAACACCTCGACTTCCTGCAAATTCAGCACGGACGTTTCCCCGTCGCGCAGCTGCTGCCGCTTGCCAAAACGCAGGGCGTCACCGTCACCGAATACCTCATCGCGGCCTACATGCTCGCGTTTTATCGCACGCAGCCCGCCGCACGCAGCACAAAAAAATCGCTGACGATGACCGTGCCGCTTTCCGCCCGCAAAACCTTTGGCAGCACCAGCCTGCGCAACTTTGCCCTGGTCACCGACATCAACTTCAGACCCGCCGACAAACCCGGCGAATGGTCGTTTGACGACATTTTAGCCGCCATCAAAGGTCAACTCGCCGCCGCCGCCACCGACGAAGAAATGCGCAAAAACCTCTGGAAAATGGCCGCACTGGGCAAGCTGCCCATCCTTAAGGTCGTGCCCAACACGGTCTTGCGCCCCTTCATCAACATCGGCTACCGCATCGTCAGCCGCGAAACCAGCTGCCTGTCCAACCTCGGCAAGTTCGAGCTCCCCGCCTGCATGCAGCCGCACGTGCGCGCCGCCGAAATCACCGTCAGCAACACCCCGGCAGGGCGCATCCAGTTCATCGCCTTTAGTTTCGGCGACAACATGGAGATCTTCCAAAGCAGCTCCACCAAAGAAACCGCCGTGCAAATCGAGTTCTTCCACATCCTCAAAGAACACGGCATTGACGTGAAACACGGCGACTACACCGACATTTTAAGCCGATGAAGCTATACATCGTCGGCACGCCCATCGGCAATTTGGGCGATATGTCGCCGCGCGCGGTCGAGACCCTGCACACCTGCGACTTCATCGCCGCCGAAGACACCCGAGTGACGGCCAAGCTGCTGCATCACTTCGGCATCGCCACGCCCATGGTCAGCTATCACGAGCACAACGCGCGCACCAGTGGAGCTTCGATTTTGCAGCGCCTGCAAAGCGGGTGTAAAGCCGCAGCCCTTGTCACCGATGCCGGCATGCCCGCCATCTCCGATCCCGGTCAGCAGCTCATCGATGCCTGCCACCAAGCCGGGATTGCCGTTGAAACCGTCCCCGGACCCACCGCATTTGCCACCGCGCTCGCGCTCAGCGGGCAGCCCAGCGGACGCTTCACCTTCGAGGGTTTTCTCAGCGTCACCAAGCGCAGCCGCCGCGAGCATCTCGCCTCCCTGGCCGGCGAAACCCGCACCATGCTCTTCTACGAAGCCCCGCACAAGCTGCCCCACACCTTGCGTGACCTCGCCGAGCATTTCGGCGACCGCCCCCTCGCCATCGTCCGCGAACTCACCAAGCTGCACGAGCAGGTCATCCGCACCACTTGTGCGCAAGCTGCCACAGACTACCCCGAAGCCACGCTCAAAGGCGAGATCGTGCTGGTGCTGGGCGGCGCAGAGCCTGTAAAGCCCGAAGCCTTGTCGCTGGATCAAGCTGTCGCGCTGGCGCGTGACTACGCCGACAAGGGCGAACCCTTGCCACAAGCCGCCAAGCGTGCCGCGAAAGAATCCGGTTGCCGCCGCGGCGAAATCTATGCCCAACTCACGAAAGAGAGCTAACCCATGCTGCAATCCATCCAAGATTACACCGTCCTGTATATCGTCATCGTGCTACTCATTCCCCTGTGCATTTTCGCGTGGAGCAAAGCCATGCGTGCCTCGGCGCGGCGCAACGCCGGGCGTGATGCCGTCATCGCAAGCCTCAAGGAATACCATGCCCTGCGGCGCGAGTTCGCCTGCCCCACGCCCGAGCAAATGCAAGAAACCGAGCCCGCGCGGCTCGTTGCCGGGCTGTGCGCCGCCGTGCAATTTCGCCTTGAGGAGTCCGACGACCCCGATGCCCTGTTCGCCGAGCTGCCCGAGCCCGCGCAGTTCGCCTATGCCCTCGGCTATGTGCGCGAGGACGGCAGCGAGCAGCTCAGCCAATTTTTTCGCCGCAACGGCTCGCCCCTCACAGACATCGCGCAGCAAGCCGTGCAGCTGCTTTTGCCTGCCGATTTCGCCGACGTATTCGCCGCGCTGCACGCCATCCACAACGGCACTTCGCCCAACAACGTCGCCGACATCCCCGCGCTAGACACCCGCGCCCGTCAACATATGCAGCAGCCAGCATTCTGGCAGCCCGCGCAATCATATTTTTGCGAAAACATTGCCGCATTCTCCACAGCTGACACAAGTAAGACCAATCTTAATTAACGTCGCAGCGCCTCTCGTCAACCACAGCGAAGCGACCTGCTCCCCGCAGGGGTTCGACAAAATCCGCTTGACTTTTCCTGCCGTTTCGGGTAAACTAGATGTAACTCGCTTCAACTTCAAGGAAAGGTAACCTCATCTATGCCAAAAAAATCAAAACTGCTCGACCCCGCCCCGAACTACGAACAAGAAGAAATCCTGCGCCGCCGCGAGGAAATCCTCAACCGCGCCAAACAGCAAGAAGAAACCGAGCAAACCGTCATGCAAGCCCTCGTTGAACAAGACGAAGAGCCCGGCGTGCTCGCGCAACTCGCCGAGCAAGGCACACAGCTCGAGCTGTGGTATCTGCGCTACATGATCGTCGAGCGCATCGGTCGCCAGATATTGCTCAACACCGCCTACACCCAAAAAGAGCTGCAAGCCTGGCTTGCGCCCTACGCCCTGCAAGACGAAAAAAGCTGCGTGCGCCGCACCGCCATCAAACACCTCACGGACATCGGCACGCTCACCCAAGCCGTCACCGCCGACGCCGAGCAAATCGTGCGCAAAAAAGCCATTGAGCAGCTGCTCAAGTTCGCCCCAAAAGCGGATGCCCTAAGCGCCCTGAACCTCGTCGCCGAGCACGACCCCATCCCCGACCTTCGCATGATGGCCGTCTGCAATATCCTCGACCAAGACGTGATTGCCAAAGTCGCCAAAACCGACGTTGAGCCCGCCATCCGCCAGGCCGCCACGCGCAAGCTCACCAGCCAAGAAACCCTCGCTTGGGTCGCGATCCACGACCCCGCCTTGCCCGTGCGCACCACCGCCGCGGAGCTCATGACCGACATTTCTGCTTTGGTCAAAGCTGCAGCCACGCTGCAGTCTGCGCCCGCACCCACGCCGGAAAAAACCGCAGACGAAGCCCCCGATGAAAGCCCCGACGACGCATAAATTCGCCATGGATATTTTTTCCATTCCCCTCTGCGCATCACTAAGACACAGCGTGAGCAAATTTGTGATATAATAGCACACGACTTTTAACCAAACGAAGAGGGAAAAGGTATGCCTTATCATGCACGCGTTGTTGACGAAAGCCAAGCGATGAATATCGTCGGTCCCACCGTCCGCATGCTTCGCCGAAAAAACGGCTGGAGCCAGCAAACACTATCCAACAAGCTGGAGCTATTGCCGGTGTATATTTGCCGCGGCTCAATTTCGCGCCTTGAAGAACAACTGCGCACCGTCACCGACTATGAGGCTGCGGGTCTTGCCAAGGTGCTCGGTGTCACCATCGCGGAGCTCTTCACCCCCGAAGAAAAGTGAGCGCACAACCAAAACACAAACGCCCTGCCATCGTGCAGAGCGTTTTTTTATTGTTTTTCACAACCTCGCGTGTAGGGGCGGCAATCTGCCGCCCGTTCATCTTCATTCCACCAGAAAAATCCCGGGCGGCAGATTGCCGCCCCTACTCGCGCACCCTTCCAAAACCACCCCGCGCCTGCGGGCGCACCCCTCCACGGAGGGGAACTGGGGCTTGCTTCTTCAATGCCCATAAACAATCCACCGCGAAGCGGCTAACGTTTTTTGCGCCACTTTTTTTCAAAAAAGTGGCAAAAATCATCCCCGCGCAAACGCCCCGCCATCGCCCCACTGCCACGCGCCCTCGCCGGCAGCGAGCGCAAAGTGCAGCTTCGCAATGCCCAGATCAACCCAGCTGCGGCTGTTCACCAGCGTCACGCGGGCGGTGTGGTCTTGGTAGGTAAACATCCACGGCTGCTTGTTCACCGCCGACGGTGCGCGCTCCACAGCCCGCACGCCAGCCACAAACCAGTCTGGCGCATCAACACCTGCAACCGCCATCATATCCTCGGCTCGCTTGCTGCGGCGGTGCGTCATCGTTTGAATAAACCGCTCGCGCACGTTGTCGTTCGGCGCGCAATGTCCCAGCGTAATCGTGCAATATAGCTGCTCGTCGTCCGCCAGTTCAAACGGACAATCCTCGCGGCGAAAGCTGCCCCCCACCCAGCACGTGCCCAGCCCCAGCGCCACCGCCTGCAGCATGAACATCTCGCCAAAGTAGCCCATTTTCTCCTCGGCAACCGGGCAGCCGCGCTTGGCAATCAGCCCCGCATAGTGCTGCACGCCCGTCAGCAAGCCATAGCTCTTGCGAAACCCCGCAAACGCCTTGCCATCGTCGAACACCAGCTCAATGCGCATGTCTCCCGCCTTGCCATATTCCTGCGCAAAGCCCCGCAGTGTCTCCTGCATCTGCGGCGCAATCGCCTGATCAAGATATTTCCGCCGCGACCGGCGCTCGTTTGCTGCTTGGTGTAGTGTCATGGCTGTTCTCCTATTCTGTGTTCTTTTTTTGCCCCTGCGGGGAGCAAGTCGCTTCGCTGTGTCCTATATAGACGCATTTTCACGCGCGCGGAATCAACCTGCCGCCCGCACCTCTTCGTCTCATCTAGCCTCTAATCTACCAGCGCACCGTCCAGCTGCGCCAGAACGGGTCAAAGAACCCGCGCGGACCGACCACGAAGTACAAGAACGTGTTCAGCCAACCCATGAGCGTGTTGAACCCGCGTGACAGCGCGCTCGGCGGCGAAGGCGGCACATGCGGTTGACGCACCCCCACCGCAACCAGAGCATCATGCAACGCGCGATAGACCGCCTCGGTTTCGGCAGGGTCAACGTGCGTGTTGGCGAACATCGCGTCTGCCGCTGCCGCGGCTTCTTCCAGCTGTGTGCGCTGCTCGTCGGTCAGCGCACGGTCAGCATCATCCAAAATCTGCAAAATATCCCGCACAATCCAGTAGTGATTGCGGGTTGCGCGTCCCCAGTTGAACTGCGGCCACTCCGGCATCGCAAACACATCCACGTGCTCGGCATCGGTCACCAAGCGCGTAATCAAGCGGATAATCACGTCCGACTGCGCAGTGGTTTCGTGGCTTTGCTCTTTGAACAGCCACGTGTGGTCGGGCAGCAGCGCGGTAGACACATCCACCACTCTGCACGGCGAGATATAGCGCGCATCCACCCCGGCGATGTGTTCAGCGCTCAGCGTTTCGCCAAAGGGCGCCGCCGTCACGCCAAGCCCGGCCGACTCCACCGTAATCAAGCCGTCGCCGTTTTGCTGGTGCGTATGCCCCAGCGGCAGCACGATGTCATAGTCAAACTCGGCAATCACATAAACCCGACCGCCCTGGTCGATAATCGACATTATGTTGTTCGGCGCGTTCACCTGCGCCTGGTGATACGCATCCATCAGCGCACGGATGTAATCATGGCTTTCGCCCATCAGCCACAGCTCGCGCACTTGTGCATAGTGCCCACTGGGCACCAGCGCCAAAAAGTTCGTGTGGAACGACAGCACCTCGCCAATCAGCGTGTCAATCACGGTGTTCAGCGTCGCCATCAGCAGCGGTTTTGACACAAAGCGCAGCCCAATGTTGATGATCGTGCCCAGCACGTCGTCACCCAACAGCTCGGGGAACAAATCGTGATATAGGTTGCGGTTGTCAAAGCGCAGGTTGCGGGCATATAGATCACCGGCAAGGTTGCTGCCGTCCATCGCGCCCACCGTAATCACCACGTTGCTCAGCTGGCTGTGCACGCTAGGGAAATATTCAATCAAGCCGTTGAACAGCGTGCCGCCCAGCGAAATCGGCACCAGATTCACGCGCTCCACGCCATGGCGCTCCAACACAAACTGGATGAACGCATACAGCTCATCCACAATGTCGCGGTGATGCCCAAACGAGTTGTATGTGAAAAAGTACACATTCTCTTCGCCCATGTGCTCCGCCATCCCGCGCACAGGCAACGTGGCATACACCCGGTCGCGCTCGGCCTGCGTCAGTTCCGCTAAGCTCACCGGATACCTCACCGTGCGGAAATCATGCACCAGCCGCCCCTGTGCGTCCGTGCGCAGCAGCTCGGCAGAATCCAGCAGCGCCGTGCGCAGTGCACGTGTGAAGCCCAAGTCCATCTGGAACAAAAAGCTGCTCAACATCGGAAACAGCAGCTGGCGAATCAGCGCGCTTTCGTCAAACTCCGGGAAGGGTTCGCGGTGCGGATACACCCGCACATCGTCTTCATACAAAAACACGTCCGATTGCAGCATCCCGTGAATCAAAATCACCGGATACGGCGTCAGCGCCCACGTCAGTTCATCTTGGGGAGCAAATGCCGCAGCCTGCAGACCAAATAGCCCGCCCAGCATCGCCAGCACCAACAGCAGCGAAAGCAAACGTTTCATGCGCAAACCTCTTTTCAATCGTCTTTCCCCTATTATAAGCCCTGCGCAACACAATGTCAAGCAAAAATGTGTTGACAAGCCCGCCCAAATAGTGTATACTAGAGATAATCATTAGAAAGTGAGGACTTCCCCCATGTGCACATTCAAAAAAGTGTTGAAAATCGTCGCCATCGTCGCAGCCGTCGCAGCCGCAGCCGCCGGTGTTTATCTGCTGGTGAAAAAGCTCAAAGAGAAAAAAGAAGCCGATGCTGATAGCCTCGAAAGCTTCGTGTCCTGCTCCTGTCTGGACGACGAACCCATCCTCGTCGAAAACCCCGCGTAAGCACCTGCGAACATAAAAATACCCCTGCCAACTTCGGCAGGGTGTTTTTATTGTAACCACAACGCTCATCGCGTCCCCAATTACGCATTACGCATTAAATCAATCCCCAGCACCAGCGTAAACGGAATCCGCATCACCTTGTGAAAGCCGTATTTTTGGTAGAAGCTGCGACCTTTTTTGTTCGCCGGGCTCACGCCCAGCATCACCGCGGGCACGCCCATTTCGCGCAGGTGCGCAGTGAGGGTGTCCATCAGCCGGTGCCCCACGCCCATGCGCTGGTAGGCATCAAGAATATCAATGTGCAGGTGCGCGGGATACTTCTTGTGAAACAGCCGTGGCATTTTCGCCGCCGCCACGCACTCAAAGCGCTGCGTAAACTTCAAGCCTTTGCTGCGCGGCGCATAGTCCCGCAAATACTCCTCGCGATACGCCCAATACTCCGGCGCACACAGGATGTAACCCACGGCCTCATCGTGCTCATTGGCAGCCACAAAGCAGTGCTGCGGCTGCCGCTCGATGTAGTAGTCACAGTAGGTCGTCAGCAGCTTGGTGTGCTGCGGACCGGGCTTTGTGTCGTTGGGAAAGTCCGCCGTTTGCATGCACACTATGCGCACATTGTCGCGGTCTTTTTCTTGGTATGGTCGAATCGTAATCATGTCGCTCCCTCGCTCTAGCTCCTGCTGGTTTCCCTCGCCTCAATATACACACTGTTGCCGTCGCTATCCACCGCATAGCGGAAAATCAGCTCGCCAATGCGGGCAAACATCAAGCTGCGCACAAATTCCGCGCGCGTTTGCCCCACCATAATCAGCATCAGTTCTTCTTCCGTCAGGTCATCGCCTTCCGCCTGACGGATCTCCGCCATCATCTCCGCAATGCTCTCTTCGCCCTCCACGCGGCGAAAACGCTCCAGTTCCTCATTCACATCATCCGGGGTAATCACAATCCCCTCTTGCGTCGCAATGGCAAACACCACCACATCTTCTTGCGCAAAGAAAACGCCGCGCTCGCCCATGTGCTCATAAATATTCGCCGCCGCAGGCAGATTGCCAATGAAGTTCACGTTGTCAAACACCTCGTGGAACGCCTGCATCGCCGCCATGTCACGAATCTGGTTAAACATGATGCCCAAAAAGTCATCCAAGTCGGTCGTCGCGCCCTCCGAAGCCATGAACACCTGCTCTTCGGTCAGCTGTGCCGGGGGCGCAAGAATTTCGTGCACCACCGTGGTGAACACCGCATCAACGCCTTCCAAATCAGGGTTTTGCGGGTAATCATCCGGGAAAGTCACGCGAATGTCAAAGGTTCGGCCAATCACCGCGCCAATCATTTGCTCTTCAAACCCGGGGATAAACGTGCCGCTGCCAACCGTGATGTCAGCGCCTTCAAACGCCATTCCATCCAAGCGACCAAGTCCCTCGGCATAGCCATCAAAGTCAAAGGTTACCACGTCGCCATGTTGCACCACGGTGCGGTCGGTGGGCTCGGCAAAGTTTGCACGCACTGCCATCAGCAGTTGCTCATCGTCAAAGGATTCCATGTCCACCACCACGCCGCGCCATTCGCCAAACTCAACATAGTGCGAAAAATCCACCCCGGCGAACGGGTCAAAGTCGTTGTCGCCCAATATCTGTTGCTGCGCGCCGTGACCATGGTCGTGGTGATGCGGCGCACCGTTGGTCGGACCGACATCGAGTTGATTTGCCCATGGCTGCCATTGCACGAGGATATACACCACGCTGCCAATCAGCAGCGCGAGCACCACCGCCACCGCCACGGCAATAATCACGATTCGTTTGCGCGACACGGTTACGGAGTTCTTGTTTTTCTGGTTTGTGTTTTTCTTCTGTTGCGCCATGTGCTGCACCTTCATTTCTGTTGTTATGGTATCTTATAGTATAGCACATGCGGGCACTCAAAAGCAATGGACAATGTGTGAATTTTTCCGCCTGCGGCGGGGCGATCTTCGCAGCACTCCCCCTGTCGCTACGCGACATCCCCCTCGGCGAGGGGGATCTTGACAAAGAGGCAACTTGGGGTAGCTACTTGGAGTTTCGCCAGAGCCCCCCTCGTCGAGGGGGGAAGGCCGTCGCAGGCGGCCAAGGGGGAGTGCTCGCATCACTGTAGGGGCGGCAATCTTGCCGCCCGAACCACAAAAAACGCACTCACCATCCCCTCAAGCCCCCTCCCCCACCGCAGGCAGCTCATCCACTCTCCCGCAAAAACGTTACAACTTTTTTTGCCAGCACTGCATGACCCGCCCCCGCCCCGCATATATATGCCGTGAACACAATCCAAACCAAGGGGGACCAACACAATGGAACTGGCGCACAACACCTGCAACGTCGGCCGCGCGCAAAGCGTGTTTGATGCCAAGCTCGAGCAGCCCATCGACGGCATCATCACCCTGCCCGAATATTGTCCCGACATTCACCGCATGCTGCGCTGCAGCATGGAACCCGCCGTGCACGCCGTGCAAACCGTCGGCGAGCGCGTTACCGTGGAGGGCAACGCCCGCGTGACCGTGCTCTACGCCGCCGAAGACGGCAGCCTGCACAGCGTGGAGCAAAACACGCCCTTCAGCCGCATGATCGACATCCCCGACCTCGCCGACAGCGATGCAGTCACCGCCGTGGTGAAGCCCGACTTCGCCAACGCCCGCGCCACCAGCCAACGCCGCTTTGACACCAATGGCATGCTGGGTGTGCAGCTGCGTGCCGCTCGCGTGGCCGAAGATGCCGTGCTCACCGATGTCACCGGCACAGGCATCCAGACGCTCAGCGACACCGTTGCCGCTTCTTCCCTGCAAAGCCTCGCCGCCACGCACTTCCCGCTCAGCGAAGTCATCGAAATCGACCAAGGTGCTCCGCCGGTGGATCAAATCCTCCTGCGGCACGCCGCCGTTGTGCCCGGCGAAGTCAAGGCCATCCAGAATAAGCTGCTCGCCAAAGGCAACCTCGAAACCCGCGTGGTCTATCGCTCCCGCGGCGTTGACGAGCCCGTGCAAGTGCTGCACGTGGTGCCCTTCAGCCAAATCATCGAAGCGCCCGGCGTGAGCGAAGCCACCGAAAACACCCTGCGCCTGCGCGTTTGTGCGCTCGACATCGCACCCAAAGCAGACAGCACCGGCGCCGCCCGCCTGCTGGACATCAACGCCCGCGTTGGCGCAGATGTGCAAGGCTATGCCCCCGTGGAGCTCACCGTCATCCGTGATGCCTACTCCACCGAAGGCGGCGTGCAGCCCAACATGCGCCTGCTCGAAACTCGCCGCCTCGCCGAAAGCTTCCGCGACACCCTCGTGGCGCAAGACACCTTCGAGCTCGGCGCACAACGCGTGCTGCTCGTTAACCACGAGATCCTCAACCCTGAAGTCACCGTGAAGCCCGACGGTCTGCAAGTCAGCGGCAAAGTCAAGCTGCACGTGGTCTATCTCGACCAAAACGGCAACGCCGAAGCCGCCGAAAAAGAGCTGCCCTACACCTTCGCCCGCGCCTTCAAAGGCGACGACACCTTCAAAGTTGACGTAGACATCCAGCTGCTCAACCTGCAAGAAACCCTAAGCGGCGGCAACCTTGACCTGCGCGCAGAGCTCGCCGTTGCCGGTGAACTCTTTGCCGCAAACCGCCGCAACGTGGTGGGCGTTGTTGCCAAAGACGAAGCCGATGTCATCGCTCCGCGCGCGCCGCTCACCATCTACTTCGCCAGCCACGGTGAGCCCCTGTGGGACATCGCCAAGCGCTACCGCACCACCATGGATGCCGTGCGCCTGGAGAACGAAATCACCGGCGAAACCGCAACGGGCGGGCAAATGTTGCTCATTCCCAGCGTGTAACCCCCACCGTCACCGCTATCGCGATGCCACTCCCTCCGGGGGGAGGCAACAAGCCGACTGCGTTGATTTACCAAACAACTCTGCCACTCAACAAACATCTCATTCAAACAAACCCGCCTGGTTGGAGCCTCCCCCTTGGGGGAGGTGCCCCCAAAGGGGGCGGTGGGGGTAACTTCAGGAGGAATTTCACATGGACCAACGCAACATTTATGCCGACATCGCCCAGCGCACGCAAGGCGACATTTACATCGGCGTGGTAGGACCCGTGCGCAGCGGCAAATCCACGTTCATCAAACAATTTATGGATACCCTGGTCATCCCACACATCGAGGTGGATGCCAAGCGTGAGCGCGCCATGGATGAGCTGCCCCAAGCCGCCAGCGGCCGCACCATCATGACCACCGAGCCCAAGTTTATCCCCGAAGAAGCCGTGGAAATCGAGCTGCCGCAAAACGCAAAGTTCCGCGTGCGCATGATCGACTGCGTGGGCTACATCGTCCCCAGCAGCCTCGGTTACATCGAAGACGACCAGCCGCGCATGGTGCAAACCCCATGGTATGATGAAGAGATCCCCTTCAACATGGCCGCCGAAATCGGCACGCGCAAAGTCATCGCCGAGCACAGCACCATCGGTCTCGTTGTCACCACCGACGGCAGCATCACCGAAATCCCGCGTGAGGAATACGCCGAAGCCGAAGAGCGCGTCATCAACGAGCTCCTTGAGCTCAACAAGCCTTTTGTCGTGGTGCTCAACAGCGCCCACCCGCAAGCCCCGGCGACGGTCAACACCGCCCGCGCCATGAGCGAGCGCTACGGCGTGCCGGTGCTGCCGGTGAACGCACAAGAGCTGGGCGAAGAGGAAATCACCGGCATCATTTCGCAGGTGCTCATGGAGTTCCCCATCCGCGAAGTGCGCGTGAACATGCCCGGCTGGATCACCTCGCTCGGTTCAGACAACTGGCTGCGCCGCAGCCTCTACACCGCCGTGCGTGGCGCAACCACCGGTTTGCGCGTCATGCGTGACGTGGCCGCCTTCGTGGAACGCCTGCAAGGTGCCGCGCACGTGATTCAAGCTTTGCTGGGCTTGCTCAACCTCAGCGAGGGCAGCGCCCGCGTTGACTTGATGGTTGACCCCGAGCTGTTCTACCGGGTGCTTGCCGAAAGCACCGGGCTTGAAATCAACGACGAGCAAGACCTGCTGCGCCAGCTCACCGAGTTATCGCGCACCAAAGCCAGTTACGACCGCATCAAGCACGCGCTTGACGAAGTGGAAGCCACCGGCTACGGCATCGTGATGCCCACGCTTGAAGAGCTCACCCTCGAAGAACCCGAGCTCATGCGCCAAGGCGGACGTTACGGCGTGCGGCTGCGCGCCAGCGCCCCCAGCCTGCATATTATGAAGGCCAACATCAACACCGAGGTCGCGCCCATCGTGGGCAGCGAAAGCCAAAGCGAAGACCTTGTGATGTACCTGCTCAACGAGTTTGAGGAGAACCCCGCGCAAATCTGGGAGAGCAACATCTTCGGCAAAACCCTGCACGATCTGGTCAACGAGGGCCTGCACAACAAGCTCTACAAGATGCCCAACGAGGCACGCGGCAAGTTCCAAGAGACCATCGAGAAGGTCATCAACGAAGGCTGCTCGGGATTGATTTGCATCATTCTCTAGTCTAATTCGTAATGCGCAATTAAATAACACTGAACCCCCAGCGCTTCATCAACGCAGGGGGTTTGATTTTGATTAACGGTCACTAAAATTCCATGCGGGCGCGGTGGCGTGCCCAGCCGTCGCGGATGTCTTCCATGAACTCGCTCCAGCTGTGGTCGCCGCGGATGTGATAGCGCAAACCTTCGCCCATCACTTGGTCGCGGAACTCATCGCCGGGGGCGAGCATGCTCCAGCTGATGGTGTTGGTCACTTGGTCGTTCTGCAGCCAGCGCACCGCATCTGCCGCCAAGGGATTTTGCATCTGCGTGCTGTTGACCACGGTGGTGTATGGCGCAATGACGCCCATGCGGTTGGTGAGGAAGTCCACACCGCGCTGGTGGGTCACTAGCCAGGTGAGGAACTGCTCGGCGGCATCGATGTGCTCTTGGTCAGCACGACCGTTGATGGCAGCGAACATCGTGGTTTCAAACGCCAAGCCTTGGCGGGTGTTGCTTTCCATGTCCATGAAGGCGGGCATGAAGGCGATTTCGTTCGCGTTGACGGTTTGATCCGCCACGCCAGTGAGATAGCCCACAAAGCCGCTGCCGCCCATGATCATTGCCACGCGACCGGTGCCGAACTCCGCTGCTGCGTCGGCATAGCTGCGCCCCTCAAGACCCTCGCGCTCGGTCATGTGTTCGTGGTGCAGGCGATGAAAATCGCGCAGACCTTCTTCGTAGCGCAGGTGCAGTTCGTCAATGCCTTCGCCGGTCACGTCAATGTTTCGGCTGTGGATTTCCTGCCCATGCGGGATGCCCATCAGGCGCGTGCCCCATGGCCCAGACTCTCCTTCGCGCAGCGACGGCGCAGCAAACACAGCGTCGATGTCCAGTGCTTCGCGGTGCAGGTGCAAGTCGCGCACCAGGGCATCAAGCTCGGCGTGGGTGGTGATGTCTGCGGTGCTGTTGAACTCGGTGCTGCGCTCATCCAAGGCGAAATACGCCGCCATGATGCTTTCATTATAGATGATGCCAAAGGCCTCCACACCCAGCGGGATAGCTACGACGTTGTGGTGGCTGTTTTCGTCGTCTTCCACCAGCACGCGCAGCGCCAAGTTGCGGTCGATGAGGTGACCATAGGCTGCGGTTTCGCTGAGGTTGTGGGCATGCTCGTGCCAAGCGTGATACTCACGCGGGTGGTGGAACAAGAACAGCGCAGGGGCGTGCTCTTCGCGCTCCAGTGCGTCCCGGAGCTCTTCGAGGGCAACGGTGCCCGCTGCCGGGCGATGCACATGCAGCGTTACGCCGGTTGCGTTGCGATACTCCACCGCCAGGGCATCCCACATGGTGGCGTGGGCGGCGTGCGGCTGGAAGATGTTGAGCACGATGCCGGTGTCTTGCGCAGGCGGAGGCTCGTTGGGTTCGGCGGGCTCATTGCGGCAGGCGACAAAGAAGCCGCTGATTATCGCAGCGCAAAGACCCAGCGCCAGCAGAGGTTTGCGAAGGTTTCTGTTGGATTTCATGGAAAAATTCCTTTCTGTGTGCCGTTTTCACTATCCAGTATGCCCCACGCCCGAAACGGTTATGCAGGGGCATGAAAAAAATGCCCCCATCGGGAGCATTTGGCTGCGGCTTGCTTAGGGTTCGGGCGGATTTGCATCCGCCCCTACAGGTGGATGTTACCCGAACAGTTTCTGCATGCCGCAATCTGTAGGGGTGGCGGGCGCGCACCCGGGCGATAAAAACATGGTAAGATTAAGATTTCGGGCGGCGCGCCCGCCGCCCCTACATTGCCACCTAATCCTCTTCCCCTGCCCCGCCCTTTTCGTCGGTCTCTTTGCTCATTTGCCGCTGGGTGGTGACGAGGTTGTAGTAAATCCCGCGCTGCTGCATGAGCTCACGGTGCGAGCCGAGCTCCGCGATTTCGCCGCCGTCAATCACCGCAAGACGATTGGCGTGGCGCAAGGTGGAAAGCCGGTGCGCGATGGCGATGGTCACGCGGCCCTTCACCAGGCGCTCAAGCGCTTGCTGCACCTTGCCCTCGGTTTCGGGGTCAAGGGCGCTGGTGGCTTCGTCCAGGATGAGAATTTTCGGGTTGCGCAACACCGCACGCGCGATGGCCACGCGCTGGCGCTCGCCGCCGCTTAGGGTGTGGCCGTCTTCGCCGACGAGGGTGTTGTAACCATCGGGCAGCTTGATGATGAACTCATGGGCGTTTGCGGTTTTCGCCGCTTGAATGACCCCCTCCGGCGTGGCATCGGTTGAGCCATAGGCGATGTTCTCAAACACGGTGCCCGCGAAGAGATAGGTCTCTTGAAACACCACGCCGATGTGCTTGTGCAGCCATGCGGAGTCGAAGTCACGCAGGTCGTGCCCATTGGCGGTGATGCGCCCGCTGTCGGGGTCATACATGCGCATGGCGAGGTTGATCAGCGTGCTTTTGCCCGCGCCGCTCGGCCCCACGAGCCCCAGCATTTCGCCGGGCTGCACGGTGAGGTTGATGTTCTTGAGCACCGGTTCGTAGGGCACATAGCCGAAGCGTAGGTTCTCAAACACCAGCGGACCTTCGAGCGGCACTTCGATGGGCTGCTCGGCGGCGGTCATGGTGTGCTGTTCGTCGAGGATTTCGTAGATTTTGAGGATGCTGTTGGTGGCCTCGGCGAGGCGTCTGGGGAAGAACGACATCCAGCGCAGCGGCTCAAACAGGAATGCCATGAGCAGCGTGAAGGCGATGAGCGAGCCGATTTCCATGTTGCCCTGCAGCACCTGCCGCCCACCCACGATCATCACCACCAGCTCGCCGATCATCATCGCCAAGCG
>Ga0209755_10000867_pt1 | contig 51818 bp, 39 predicted proteins | sample TergutCo191P1_FD_187301 | JGI IMG/M metagenome (GOLD analysis project Ga0209755, IMG submission 187301) | Cornitermes sp. P1 segment gut microbial communities from Petit-Saut dam, French Guiana - Co191P1 (SPAdes) (version 2) | ecosystem: Host-associated > Arthropoda: Insects > Digestive system...
GCATTGCCATTGACTAACATGTATGTTCAATTTTGGACGCCTTTTCAAAAGAGCTGCCGCACGTTAGTGCGACAGCCCCCATCTCATGCTAACTTAGATAACTAGGAAACTACAAACCAAATAAAGACACTCTCGTTTCCAAAATAAAACTCAACACTGTAGTTAAACCCTGGGTTTAGGCACCAATCGCCCCTTACATCGTACACAGTCCAGATACCGCTGGTTGCATTTTGAACGTATCCCATCTGTAGCAACCTTGGGTTGGCATTGGTCAAATGCCTTCCAGTGGCACGCCAGTTTCTGTTGTACTCTCTCACCATGAGGTTTGTGGGTTCCATTCCGTTAAACTCATCTCTTAGCAAGAAGCGGAGATTCGCCAAACAGGAAGCTCCAATCTCGTGGAATCCATGCCTCGGAAGTTCGTAAAAGACTCTGCCGTCCGAGCCTGAGTCAAATGCACTATCGCCCAAATCCGGCTCAAACATTACGGTGACTAGTCTGTTGCCCACAACAGGGTGCCTGAGCTGAACACGCTCGCCTATCGGCACATCCCTCTGGGAAGCCGCAGACGTATCTGTAAACTCAATGCGGAACACCGCATCGTCACGCAATTGATAGCCAGGGGCAGCTACCGCGTTTATCGTAATCCAGTGGTGACCTGTCGGTATCGACACAGTGTAACCTGATGTTACATTCACGATGTTTCCACACTGGGTTTCAACCACAACCGATACGGTTCCGCCTTCGGAATGAGCTACACGCACGCGAGTACCAGGCGATGCGACCGCTGAAGCTGAAAGAGCCACAATTAGCACTACAACCAACATTAACGCTAGAATTTTCTTCATTTTCATACCTCCAAATAAATTTGTTTTTATACCATTTCACTCTGGTATTTAGCAGCATTATAATATCGTTATTTGCCAAGTTTGTCAAACATCTTTTAGTATTTATTTTGCCTTATATTCCGCCCGCTGCTACCGGTCACAGGAGGGGCAGCAGAACAGGTTCATTCCACGCTTGTATTTAAGCCCAGTGATGTATATACTATAACAAAAACCTCGGGAGGATTTTTAGTGGAATATATTTTACTGGTCATTAGCGTTGCCATATTGGCGCTGTCTGTAATTTTGCTTTTGAAAAAGCCGAAGGAAATGGATACAAAGGCTATTGAGGATGCCGTGCGCAAAGCTATGGGTGAACTGCAAAGTTCTATTTTGAATGAAAACAGGCTGCTCCGCGAAGAACTGGAGCAAAGGCTTGACAGAACCCGCAACTCCTTAGTTAACACACTTATGGATACACGGGAGGTCCAACAGAAGTCGCTTGGAGATTTTTCTTCCCGCACAGGAGAAAGTCTTGAGGGTATAAGAAGCAAAGTTGACGAAAGACTGGAAAAAATCCAAGCTGAATTTAAGACGGAGTTCGGCACGCTCCTCACGTCAAATGAGAAAAAGCTAGATCAGATGCGCCAGACTGTCAACGAAAAACTTGAAAAGACTCTTGAAACACGCCTGCAAAAGTCTTTTGAAACTGTGAGTACACAACTAGAAAGCGTCAACAAAGGGCTTGGCGAGATGAAAACCGTAGCTGAATCTGTGGGCTCTCTAAACAAGGTTCTCTCAGGCGCCAAAACCCGCGGCATTCTCGGCGAACTTCAGCTCGGCAAAATTATTGAAGACATGCTGCCCTCTCAATCCTATGAAGTGGAAGTGCCTACAATCAGCGGCTCCCGTGAGCGGGTTGAGTATGCAATTAAGTTTCCCGGCGCAGAGGATGGCAAGCATGTCTATTTGCCCATCGACTCCAAGTTCCCCCTTGAGGATTATTACCGCTTAATTGACGGCTATGAAAGCGGCGACACTGCTCTGGTTGAGGCTTCCCGCAAGGCACTGCTCGACCGCATTAAACTTTTCGCAAAGGATGTGGTGCGCAAGTACGTTTCACCTCCCGAAACTACTAATTTTGCAGTGATTTTCCTGCCCACCGAAGGACTCTACTCCGAAGTTGTCAGAGATGCCACATTTTTAGATGACCTGCGCCGTGAGGGAGTTATCGCCACAGGCCCGTCTACACTCTCAGCGATGCTCAATTCATTGCAGCTGGGCTTCAAAACGCTACAGATACAAAAAGGCGCCGCAGACATCGAAAGGAAGCTGGGCGCAGTTAAGAAAGAGTTTGACAAGTTTGAAACGGTGCTCACCAAGGCCCGCACCAGAGTAAGACAGGCCGGCGAAGAGCTTGACGCTCTCGCCGGCACCAGAACCAGGGCTATAAACCGCAGCTTAAAAGATGTCCAGACCTACACAGGCGAAGATTCCCAAGAACTTCTCGGCATCGGCGAAAATCCCGGCTTTGACGATTTTGAAGACGAGGAAGATTAGGGGCAGACGGGCGCACTAGCACAGCCTATACTTGTTAACCTTTGCCGTTTGGCTATCAAGCACCTCATATTCAAATTCCCGGTAATATCTGGACTTTGTGCTTAAGCCGTGCTTTTCCATTACAGCTTTAAGCGCATCACTGTTTTTCAAAGAGGCTCCAATTATCTTGTGAGCCTCTTTATACTGCTCAGCATCAGGCTTCAGGCGCAAAATAGCTGATAAGCCACAATATGCTTCTGAAAAATTTCTCCTGTGAATCTCGTCCTTTGTGATATTTTCGATTTCACTCAGCCGCTTCAACAGCTTTGAGCAAAGCCTCTTTGCCTCTTCGCTATCATTGTTGTGCTTTCTTAGCATATCGTTGAGGCTTGACATATTCAAGCCGGTGCGCGAGCTAAAAATCCCCGCTATATCGCTGTCTATGCGTCTTTCCCAGTTATTTAGTTCCTCTTGCCTGGCTTGGGCTTCCCTGGCTTTTGCCTCTTCGTGCTGTATCCTAAACCGCTCTTGCTCAGCTTTGTCATCTCTTACACTGTTTGCTATTTTCGTCAAAATCAGAAACATTATTACAAGCGGCACTGGAGGCATTACAACAATGCCCACCATGAACACAATTAACTCCCCAAGCCCCATGCTCATCGGATCTCGTGTGTTGAAAAAATTGACCCAAAATGCCAAGGACTGGTCCATTTGACTTTCGGCTATTCTGGTTGTATCGCTAAATGCCAGTATTCCTAAAGTGCCAGATAACGGCAAGAACACCCCCAGCGAAACCCCTATCGCCACTGAGGTGTTATAATCGCTTAGTTTATCCTGAAAAATCTTCATAACCGTTGCTATGACACTACATATTGAGGCAATCAAAAGACCTGAAAAAGCCCAGTTCCAGCCTCTGCCTGTATCCCCAATTGCTCCGGCTATACCCGCAAGAAGAAATAATATACCGCCAAATAACCAAATCCAAAGGTGCATTACCAACAAGGAATCAAAATCATCGCGCGTAACCCTAATCACTATAACTACTGCGGCAACAAATGCAATAATCCATATGAAATTAATATTTCTCGACAACTGAACAAAAAATCCATCCATTTATCTAACCCTCCTGCATCCCTAAACTCCGTAAAAATCCTGCCGGCACACTTTTCCCGAAAAACAGTTCAGTGAAGAAGGCATCGGCATGAGCCGCTGTTATTTCCCCCTGTCTGCCGCTTCCTTTTTTTATGCCCAAACAGGCAAATAAAAAGTCATTTTGAAACATCTTTTGAAAATCGCCATCCGGTGAAAAGTATCCGTCAAGTTCACGGAAACTATTTTGGATGTCGCTGATTTGCATTTGATCTGAAAAGGCTACCCCGCTTATCCTGTTTTGCAGGTTCCGGGCATCATCAGAATGAAACTCATAGTGCGACAAGTTGCACTTAAGCCAGTGCAGGTAAGAATAAGGCCCCGTTGTATAGTAGTGCTTGCGGACGGCGCTTTTGCCCGCACAAATACTCTCAAACATTAAGTACACCTTCTCAATGTTTTCTAGCATATTTCCGCCAAGTTTTTCCCTCGTCATCATCACATGCCCGCTATAACCCATAGCAGCTATTTTGGCCCACCCGTAGTCACTGTCAATCATCTGCGCCACTTTCTCATAAAACTCAGAGGGGTGCCCGGCAAGCGACGAGAACACTAAATCAGGTGACAGACCGCTCAAATTCAGTCCCGGCTCCTTGCCCCACATGAACATCGTATAATAATACGCCATCTTAGGATATTTTTCTGCAACGCTTTCGACTGCCAAAACACCCTCTAAACTGGAATTTATGGCGCTTTTCATATCTTGTGAAATGCCCTCAATCTGAAGATTTGATTTTAGTTTCCACGACAGGTACCGGCTTTTAAGCATGTTTGTCACCTCAGCTTCAAAGCCTGCTCCCGCCTTCTCCTTAGCTTTTTCGTTTTTGAAAATTGCTGTGGCTATTTCTGCCAAATCCTTGTATTCGCGGCCGCACCAGAAAATGTTCCCTCCCTTTACGAGATAATGCAAAAAGCAAGCCAATCCAAGATCGTCATTTTTGGCTGTCGGCTCTTCATTTATTATCTTATCAACCCGATTTTGCAGTGTTTGATTTTTTGAGAAGAAGTTCAAGACTTGCCCTCGGTATAAGTACCGCTTTGCTGCTGTCCATTTTTCAAGCATTGCCACTGCCAAACTAGCTTCATCCCAGTAGTCAACATCCTCAAAACTAAACGGGGTTTCCCACTGGCCGTTTTTGTCCGGGCGTTTGTAATTATACAGGCCGCCATATTTGCTATGAAATGCCTTCTCATCGCTTAGCCATAACTCCACGCCTTCGTAGCCTATTCTATCAGGAAGAGTAAGCCTGACAAGCGCATCTATTAACCCTTTGAGAGCTTCATCGCCTTTGCGGTATTCCATCGTAATGCCTTTTTCATTAATAAGCTCATAAAAGGCATAGTCGGATTCACTGTCCAAAACCACCTCATACGGATGTTTACCGTTATATAGGGTCGCCAAGGTGCAGCCGAATGAAAAATAGTCGGAGGCCTGTTTTGCATACCGCGAGTTTATTTCAGGTGCGCTATACCCTAGCGTCCGCCTCGCAAGTTCAGTATGGCTTGAACCGCTCTCTGATGTGACCGCCGTACCAAAGTCGCTGACAACAATCTCCCCATACAGCTCGTATATATTTTCCGGCTTTATATCCCGGTGGATTAAATTACTATCATGTACTGCTTTAAGAGCTGCGTTTATAGCAGGGATCACCCTATCTTTTAGTTCATATAAAGAAAATCTCTTCCCGGCATTTCCTAAATTTCCATCCTGGCAGAACGGGAAAATATCTATAGGGTAAGACAGCGGTGCGCCGTCAGAATTAACTATCGAAATGGTTCCCGATGCCAGAAGGGGCATTATGTGATGCTTTTTGAAGTCAGTGGTAGCCCGCAGGAAGTCAACTACCTTCTTGCGGTTTTCTCTGCCCACAGGGTCGTATATCATTGACATCATCGCCATTGATGTAGCAATTCTTGCAACACAAGCAGCGCCGGTGCTCCGGGCTGTGGCATGATATACTTGTGACTCCCCGCCAATGCCCGCAAGTTCGGGTGAGATATCATATATCTCACCGGCTTCCTCAAAGCTAGCAGGTGAAGTAACAACAGGTTCAACATTCCATGCCTGCCCACCTCCGCCATCCATAGCTTCTGTCTTAATTCTGCCCATAGGCTCAGTTTTCATCATCTGTAATTGCCTCCAGGATTACAACACTAATATTGTCCGCAGACCCTTTTTTCATCGCTAAATCATAGAGTTTCTCACACGATAAACTCAACTCACCACATGCCGGCAAAACATCCTCGATTTCCTCAGCACTGACAACATCGCTAAGCCCATCTGAGCATATTATAAAAACATCCTTGTCCAAAACCCTGTTTTCACCGTAGTGGATTGCCGGTATGCACCTGCGTTTATCTCCAACCCACCGAGTAATCTTGTGCAAGTCCTTCTCATCAATTTCATCCCTGCTTCTTACAAGCCCCAAGCCTATAGACTCCTGAGCGAAGGTGTGGTCAACCGAAAGCTGAGTTAGGTAAGAGTTACGGAGTCTAAATATCTTTGAGTCGCCCACATTAAATGTAATCACATCACGGCCTGTCAAATAGACACCTGCAAGCGTCGTGGCCATTTTGCTGTGTAATTCATCAGCCTCCTGGCCTGCTATTACACTAAGATTTGCATTTTGAACTGCTTTTTCTATATCCGCCACAGTTAAATCATCCGTTGACAAAGACGCAAACACCTCTGAGGAAATTCTTGCAGCAACATCACCGCATTTTCGCCCGCCGACGCCATCACAAATAGTGGCCAGTATGGCTTTTTCAGAAACACCGCTCACGGAGGCACAGTATATTATCTTTTGGTCAACCATGGCATAATCGTCATTGGTCAAACAAACCCCGCTACCTGTTTTAACTGCATACTTATACATCACTTCGCCCTTTCAAAGAACTCATCACCAGCTTCCCGTCTGTTGCTGTTACAGTTATTAACTCCCCGGCAGTTATGCCTTCATCAAATATATACTCAGCCAGCGGATTTATAAACTCGCTCTCAACAATATTGCCTATTCCCCGCCCCCCATTCTCACGGGTCTGCGTTTTCAAAGATTTTTCCAGCAAGTATTTCATGCAACTATCATCTGAAGCGATTTCAATCTTACCCTTCCGCATAACCCCGTCTATTATATTTTTCAGCTGAGAGCTTAGTATCTCTTCTGTAGCCTGCTCGGTTATATAGTTAAAGACAATAATGTTTTTTCCAATGCGGTTTAGAACTTCCGGCTTAAATTTGGTTTTTAACGCCGCTTCGACTTTTTCTTCAATTTCCTCATATGTGCTGCCTGGCAGCACAATCATCTTCCTTTCGACAACGCGCCCGTGCATATCACAGACTTCCTCAGATATGCCAGCGTTACTCGTAAAGAATATCAGAGTTTCCGAGAAATGAACTGTATTGCCCTGTCCGTCAGTCATTCTTCCATCTTCTAAGATTTGAAGAAATTTATCCATTATTGACGGGTGAGCTTTCTCGATTTCATCAAAGAGCAACACTGAAAAAGGGTTAGTTTTCACTGCATTTGTAAGTTGCCCCCCTTGGTCATATCCCACATATCCCGGCGGTGCTCCGAACAGCTTCTGGTCGGCGTGTTCGGCGGTATACTCACTCATATCGAACCGGATTAGAGCTTTTTCATCTCCAAACAGCAGCTCTGCAACGGTTTTCACTATTTCAGTTTTGCCGGTGCCCGTCGGCCCTGCTAAAAACATTATACCCCTTGGTTTGTTGCCGCTTGAGGAATGCTGCATTCCTGACAAGCCTGTCACTGAGCGTTTTATTATTTTTGAAATTTTCTCTATAGCCTGTTGCTGCCCCTTGACCCGCCGCCTCATTACAGAGGCGGGATCTCCCTCAATCCGGCTCCGCATTGACTCCCACTTGTTTTCCTTAAATCCAAACTTATAAATTGATATGGTGTCGGAGATTTCTTCAATTGGTATAGAGCTTTTTATATACAGCCGCCGAAGCTCATCTATTTCCAGCAGTTTCACGCCCTCGGTCAGATCAATGAATTTGGTCTTTATTTTTCCAAGTGCGGGATCATCACCACTGAGGTCGCTAAAATAGCTATTTACAAAAGATTCCCTGACGGCTCTATCCGGGTTTGGAATGCAAACTGTACGCACGTTCGGATTATTCAAATAAAACCAAGCGGGGATATCGTTAAATTTGTCTACTACCATCACCAATGTCTTTATGTTGGAGCCCGCTCTAATCGCATTTTTGGAAGCAAACAATAGGTTTAGAAACATCATAATTTCTGCCCCGCTCATATGCCCGGGGCTTGAAACCAGCCTGGAAGCAAAATTTATAACTACGGCAACCGGCTTTGAGGTGTCCACTGAGTCAGGCTTTGTGATTGCCGCTCTTATAATTTCTGATATCTGTGACGCACTATCGCTTGCAACGCTGCCGCTAAATGCTTGCGTTTCATCTCTTTGACGGATGGCGGCCTCTTGATATCTTGTTACGAGATCCTTGACAAGCCCTTGGTTAAGTGGATCTGAAAATCCAAAAAGAGGGTCGCAAAAAAGCATGTCATAAACCTCATCACTGCCCACAGGGTTAAAAATCCTGTAAATTGTTTCATTGAGGTTTTCAAAGCTCACTTCCCCATCCTGCGGATTTTCCACAACATGAAGGTCATTTATGTTCCCCTCGATAATGAATGTGCTTTTTATCCCCCTAAAACTCGTGATTTCCCTTTGCCATTTAGAAAGTGCGCTCTGCATACTAGCCCTCCAAATTGTTATGAATTCCAACCGAAATTAAATTATCTTCATAATAAAAATTTTGCACCTGTCTTCCGGTTTCTCTCATGTACCGCTCATACTGCGGCCTCAAATCTTCATCAAAGAAGTGTATCTGCTGATTAGTCGAGCCCCTTAGGGAACTTAGTCCATCGTTGAGATGGTGGATATACCGCCCATCAATTACTACTGCTGCATTTTCTTTAAGTGCAGTCATTTTTTCCCTTGTCCACAAGCTATCTAACTCGCTCAGTGTGTAGCCAGTGTATACTAGGATATCCGGGCATTTATTATGGATACCCGATATAAATGCAAGCGTTTCACCGTCTTGCTCAAGCGGGTCGCCTCCCGTCAAGGTTATGCCGTCAACAGGGTTTTTATCAATTATATTGCCGATAAACCCCAGCAGCTGTGAAACCGGTATGTCTTTATCCCGGCGCTCACCCCACAAGTCGGGGTTAATACAGTGCTCACACTTTTTAGTGCATCCCCTGACCCAAACCGCAATCCTTTTGCCGGGTCCGAGTGTGCTGACCGGATAAATAACACGCTCTACGTACATGCCGCTACTCCCTGACTTGCTTGGGCTTCACTTTTGAAATACGTTTTTTATCAACTAAATCTTCACAGCACCCGCACTGCTCAATTTTATAACTGGAACCGTCCACCTCGTACCTTCTCCCGGAAACGGGGCATTCGATGACCCAGGTCAGAATTTCCTGCTCCTCAGCAGAGGTTGCAGGCCCGGCCTCTTCACTTTGAGGGTACTCAACTTTAATATCAAACATAAGATGTGCAATCTTCAGCTTATTGCCGCTAAAAAATTTGACAGATGTTCTTTTGGGGAGTTTATCTCCATTTAGAAAAGTCCCGTTTGTTGAGCCATTGCCGTCACTTCCGATATCTTCAATATAACAGTCGCTTCCATCAACACTGACTCTGCAATGCGATTCGGAAACCCACTTATGATTGAATAGTTCGGGAGCGATTCCACAACTCCGCCCTAATACCGCACCATTTCCCGGCAGTATTATTGGGGTTTTGTCTATTATACTAATTAGAGTGATGCACGGCGCTCCTAAGGCAGCCACATCTGTGCGGAGCACTGCCCCGCACTCCTCACACTCATCTGCATTTCCGGGGTTATTCCAGTAGCAAACTGTGCATTCCTTTGACATTTAGCTCACCTCTGCAATCAGTTAAACTTTGCCTCTTTGAGTTTTTTATCCTCAAAACGGTGCCGCTGATTTTCTTCGTTAATATTATATTTGGAAGCCTTACCTTTGACTTTAATCATCTTAGCTATGTCTTTGCTGGCTTCTTTTCTTTGTGTGCCATTGAAGATTACACCCCGCCGCTCAAGCTCCTTAAGTATTTTGGGATGGAGCGTACAAAACTCTACTTGGTCTTGATATATTGCAGACCTATCCGAGTCTGATATCTTCTCTGCCGTTTGGGCATCAAAGTTTTTGTTCGAGTTATCGGCATGGAGATTGTCTAACCCAACCGGCTCAAACATTATCCTATTTGAATCCGATATAAACATATGTACAGCTTTTGTGTCCGACTCAAATAGAAAACTCTCCCCTTTTGTAGATTCCGCAAACACTATGGACTGCGCAGTGTTATATCCAAATTGATTCATCACTTCATCAATCTGCTCTCTAATATATGTCCGCTTGATGTTAGCTTTTATCTTTTCATCAAGTTGCTGAATTTCCTCTTTGATATTCTTCGCCGAATCAAACTCTTGTTTTGTGCGCAGGGGCAGTTCGGATATTTTTTTATTCCCTGTATTTAACCCTCTCCACTGTGAGTGCAACGCACAGTAATGGACGTAAAGGTCATTAAAGTGACGGGCAGACTTTAGCGCAGTGCCTCTGAGCGTCCTATACTGGCTAACGGCTGCAATTTGTGCGGAAACTTTATCTCCGCTGGCTTGAAGCTGGCCAATTATATCTAGAAGCTGACTCCGCAGCTGCTTGCCGGTGCCGCTTAGATTGGCAAGTGCAGTGCATTCTGCGAGTACTTCCTCAACGACAAAATCAGTACCGCCGTGATCATCGAAGGAAATCTCAACGTCAATATTTGTATCAAAAAGCACTGAAATATCGAAGCCAACATCACTAAACTTGATGCTTTGAACTTTTTCGATGGCTGAGATAGACCTAGAGAAATCTTTGCTATCAGCTAGGGCAGATTGGCCTTCGTTATAAACTTCCAGTCTTTTTTTCAGATTAGAAAGCCCGTCATTAAGCTGGGCTTCAAGCTGACCTAGCCGCTTCTTCATTTTTTCAGACAATGCGGTTATCTCATCCGCTTCGGCAGGCAGTTTGACCGCAGTTAAAGCAGAAATTTCACTTTCCAGCACCGCCCCTAGCTCCTGAAATGACTTGCATGCAAACTTGAGCTCTGCAACATGGTTAAATGCACCGCTTTCATTTAATACAGACTTTACAACTGTCATGCGCAGCGCCTCACATTGACTTACTGCGCCATTATACTTCCCAGCCGCTTCTTCTATTTGACGCAGCCGCTCAAGCCGTATGCGCTCTAATTCAGCCAATCTCATTTGCTTCAGTTCGGCTTGGCTGTATTTCGGCCCGCTCATAGGTCATCCTCCTAATAATTAGTACTTCGCATTTTGTAAAAATCTTGAAGAAAATCAGCCGGCGGTTCCAACAAATATTCTAATTAGCCCAACTATCCCCAAATTAATTGCAATCATCACACCAAGGCTTATCAGGAGTTTCGCCAGCACACCTAAACGCCCCACTCCAAATCTTGAAACCGGCGAGAAAATAATAGTCAAAAACAGCCCGGAAATAATGATAAGCAAGATTATCACTATCGGGCTATCTCCGACAAAGCCCACTTCTCTAAGTATTCTGGCCAGGCCCACAAATATTAGGGCGGAGGCATACGAAGAGTAGAGTGCCGCGAAAAATTTTGCTATTAAATCACTCAGCCTGAAGCTGCCTTTGCGGATATCTTTCGATGATACAGGCATGACTGAGTTTAAGTGCGTATCAAAAGAACTGCTTTCGCCGTCAAACTTATCAGCAAAAACTAAAATATTAATTGCCATCGTGATTATGGGAAAGAGCAATGTGCTCAGAATCAGCCTTGCAGTGTTGATTAAGAAGTCCAAAGGGGTCATTATGGCGATTTCACTCTGAAGGCTCGTTTCAAGTATGTAAAAAGCAGAGGCGATTATCCTTCCGAATGGAATAATTTCTTTAATGAATGTCGCCACTATGTTGTCCGCAGTGCCTGTAAGAAACGCAAGAGCTACAGTAAATATAATAAGCGCAACCGTCAGGCCAATACTCCTCGTCAGTCCCTTTAGAGCTTTACTGTCGCCCCTGCCCAGCACAAGCGGAAGCACCCCCATAAGCAGCACCCCGATTAATAAGGTGTTGATGAGAGGTAGTATGCTTTCGTTGTTAGGCAACAAGAATCCTATGAGATACCTCACTACGAAGTATAGCAACACTATTGTCAGCATGGTTTTTATTATTTTCATTGCCGCGCCCGCCAATAATCACTTTTTGCTCAGGTTACAAAGGTATGCTCAACTATAATCTGATTCCTTAAAATATACGTCACAATCAGGTTTTGCAGCCCGAAACTCATCAACATGAATTTGAGTTAAGTTGTGGCAATCAGTGACAGCAACTGACCTGAGGTTAGGAATGCTCAGCAGAGGCGTTAAATCACTCACTGCGCGGCTTTCACTTAGATTTATATCAAGCAGGCTGGGATGGTTAGATAACGGAGTTAAATCTTTAACACCGTCGCAGCCTAACATATTGATATGCAGAAGGCTCGCTAAATCCCTCAGCGGAGATAAGTCTTGAATGTTTATGCAATGCCCCATATTTATGTCCCGAAGCAGCGGCAGCCCTCTTAATGGTTCAAGACTTCTGACTTTGGTGTACCGTATATCAATTCTGTCAAGATCTTTTAGGGTGCTTACGGCACTTAGGTCTTCTAAATTGTCACATGCCCCAAGTTCCAACACCTTGATATTAGGCATGTTGCGCAGACCAGAGATATCTGTCAGGTTTATGCAGCCAGACAAAGTCAAATACTCAACATTCACAGCCCCTGCAAAATCATCAAGGGTTACTATGGAATGTCTTCCAAACTCCTCTGTGTCTTCTGCATTATTTACATCAATGACCTTCCAATCCTTTTGGAAACGCACATCTTCTGCCGATGCATTTGTTGCGAGCATAACATTATTATCACCGGCATCCCTATACTTTTTAAGGTAATCCGATTCCTTTTTCTTCTTAATAACAACTATTACCACAATTGCCACTATAATTAGAAATACCACAAAGCCCACGTAGCTGCCCCCTCTAAATAAAATATTTTGATTCTCAAGCCATCCTGTGCCTAACCCCGGGCCTCAGGGGAACTTTTCATATCATAGTTTTTTGCAATGTACAAAAAGTGCCCCCAGCCTCCGAACAAAGTGCTCACAGAGATATTCCAGTGCTAAAATTAAGTATAGCTCATCAGGCCTCGCCTCACAGATGTACCTGAAACATTAGACAAACTTAGCACAAGCCTCGGCGATTTGCTTTTTGACTTTTATCGCCTTGCCACTGTGCTTTGGTGTTTTATTTTTTCCGCTTGTCGGACAATGAGAAACCCAGAGTTCCAATTCATACATCGACTGGTTTAGTTCCGTAAGTGCCGCTGACACAACCGGACCGTCAATCATTCCGCCAAGTTTAAGATATTGATAATTAATTTCTCCCGGACCTGAAACATTCTTCCACTTGTTTGTTGCAAACACTTGGCTAACAGTTTGCTTAACCAGCTCCGGTGAGTGTTTGCTATTAATCCCGATCAAGTCACGCCGCATAAAAATATTCAGGTGTATGCGGTATCCAACAATTCCAACGATACATGCAACAGCAATCAGAACAAACCCGGTGCCAACTTGATTATTTGCCATCAAGGCTACAGCTGCAACAATTAGGCCTGTAGTCACCAATGCCAATATGGTATCAATTCTCATGTTTTTCTCCTTTTTTAACATCTTGATTTATTTCTTGCTTTGACTTGTGCTGCCCTCCTTTTTTACAGCAATGCTGTACATGATTAAGGTTATTTTATTGCCGGCTGATTTAATCCACAACTAACACGCTCTTCTTGCGTAATTTACGCATCTATACGCACTTGAGCCATTTTACAACAACCCTTTAGCATATGCAATACTTTTTCGTCAAATTCTGCAGGCCTTGGTGTAAAACTTTAGTTATAGAAGCATAAGTAAAGCTGCTAAATAGAAATTCCCAAGAATACACGGATTCTCAGGAATTTCTGCTCTCAGTTCTTATTGTCTAATTTACTGTAATAAACAGCCACAACATTTCTCATGCGAAATACATTTGCACCCATAAGGGTTGCACCCATCAATCAAGGCTAAATTTTCTTGAAACGTCACTGGTTTCACAGATAAAACGCCTTCAACCGAAGCCGAAAAATTTTCAAGTGCGTCAGCAATTTTCGAATTCAACAACTCAGTCCCACGTAATTGATTGCTCATGTCATGTCCTCCTTTCATCTAGCTCACGAGATAATTTTTTTATCAGCAAATCTCTAACGAGAGTACACCGATCGTATCCAATTGCCCTGACATCCGGGCAGTCGCCGGCGCAGTGATATAAACATATGCACTGCTCACATTTAGAGGGCAATTTCAAGTTATTTCTATTTCTTTCTATAGCATCTTGGTCAAGCACAAAGGTCCGGCTGTCCGCATCGTATTTTCCATATGAGTAATTTGCCCCGCTTGAATCTCTCTCGCAGGTGGTTATTAACCCTTTAGTAGTGACTGTAAAGGATGGTATATACATAGCACCGCAAAACCCGGATGTAATTCGCTCGCTTTTAAGCGCGGATGTGTCAATTTTCATTTTTCTATTTTCATTCTCACAGTAAAGTTCCCAAAACTCACTGCCAAATTTTTCAACAGATGGCTCTATCGGTTCTGCTTCCAAGCCGCTATCTCTCTTTAGATTTTCTCCTTTGCCTATCGGGATAAGCGGCTCTAGCACCAAGGTGACATTGCTGCCATATCTGCCATACAGGAAGTCTGCAAACGGTTTTAACTTTGTAACTGAGTGATTGGACACCGTGCTTCGCACGGCAACTTCGCCTTTTACTTTATAAAAAATATCCAGTGACCGTATAATCTGGCCAAATGTCTTCCCGCCGTTTCTGGCCGGACGGTGGGCATTTTGGACATCTTCTAAGCCGTCGAGGGATAGCAAAACACTGTCGATATTTTCGGCTACAAATGTAGCTACGGAGTCAGGGTAGAATCCGTTAGTTGTTATGCTGATGTTGCAGGGGATTTCATTTTTCTTGCACTCATCCCTTATTTTGCGGATGGTAAGCTCAAAGAGTTCAAAGTTATATGTGGGCTCTCCGCCAACTGCAAAGGAAACATTTAGCCCTTTAAGTTTTTGCTCTTTAATATTCGATATAGAATAATCAATGGCATCCATAATTAGCTGCTCAGGCATTGTTTCGTCAATTCCTGCACTAGCGTGACAGTAAACGCAGTCAAGTGTGCAATTTTGGGTAATCCCTAATGCCAGGTGGAAGTAGTTTGACTTCATGCTGTCAAACTCAAAGGTCATCGGCAATCTGTTGTCATATGTTGTATCAAGCAGACTCTCAAATTCCTCAAAAACTGCTTCACCGGACAAGTGCCCTTTCATTTTCTTTGAAAGTTCTTTTTGTACAGACATGAGTATTCCTAGAGTTGGTGCATAAAATATTTCGCTTCCAGGGTTGTTAAGGCAATCAACAAAGTATACTTTATCGCCTTCATATGCTAATGTCATAGCCATTTGCCTCCAAAATAATTCATTTTGCATTGGCGCTCAAAGCCGATGCCCTATACAAGTCTTTTATCAATCGTTACTTCATTTCCACATTAAATCCAACTCATCGCAGATGCGTAATTTACGCATCTGCATCATTTTACAACAACCCCTAAAAATATACAATACTTTTTTCGATAAGGTTTGTAAACAGAGGTGTACGATGCTTAACTATTGCGACATAGGCAAACAGATAAAGATCGAGCGCATTAATCAAGAACTAACACAAGAGCAACTAGCCGAAATGGCGAACATTTCCATATCCCACTTGAGCGGAATTGAACGAGGTGCAACAAAACTTGGATTGTCTGCTTTTTACGGAATTGCCAATGCATTAAAAGTGTCAACAGACACGCTTTTATGTTATTCCGTTGACAATCAGGAAAGCAAAACCGTTCTGTCAAACAAAATAATGTCCATAATTGACAGTTGCTCAAATGAAGAGTTAATTTTCATTGAGGAAGTTGTATTTGCTGCTAAAAACGCTCTCAGAAAAGCCTTTGAAAGCCACGCAAGAAACGAAAAATATTAACTCAGTGCTTTTACGGTACAACCGCAAACATTTTGGCTTTTGCATTTTTGCAATAGGCTAATCCGTGCAAATTTGACCGCAACGAAATAGGGTGCTGCAGAACACGCAGATATGAAGTGACCGTTCTTTCATATGGGGATTATGTTATCTTTCATTTCCATATGAAGAGGCGCACATTGCATATTAGCTTGTTTTGCAACACCCTCAAAAGTGATTTTAGTTGTAATGTGTAAAACTGCTTATACTAGCATAATAACCCGTCCCCCGACTTCGTCATCCTAATTCCTTTCGCAGTAGTTCGTTGACAGTCTGGGGGTCTGCTTTGCCTTGCGTCTTTTTCATAACTTGGCCGACTAGAAAGCCGAACACTTTTTGGCTGCCGGCGCGGTATTCGCTCACTGATTTTTCGTTTTCACTCAAAACATCGCGGACGGCTGCTTCAAGTTGCCCTGTGTCACTTACCATTCCCAGGGCGTTTTCTTCTACATAAACCTCAGGGTCTATCCCCTCTCGAAAAACTTTCACAAGGAGCTTCTTGCCCACTGAGCGGTTGATTGTCTTGTTGTCCACCAGCTCAATTAGTTTGGCAAATTTGACGCAATCTATCGAGATGTCATCATCTGAAACACCTGCGGCTTTTGTTATGGCTAGCAGGTCTCCCATTATCCAGTTCACAATTTCTTTGGGTTTGGGCACACAGGCCATTACAGCATCAAAAATACGGCATAGGTTTAGGCTGCTTGTTATTATGCCACTGTCGTATTCCGGCAGCCCCAGCTCGCGTGTCATGTGCTCGAATCTAATGTGCGCAGGCGTAGGGAGTTTCTTGCGGACTTCATCTATCCACTCCGGGCTTATGAGCACCGGCATAAGTTCCGGATTTGGGAAGTAGCGGTAATCAGCCGCTTCTTCTTTTTCGCGCATGGCAAAGGTCATGCCCATGTCATCATCCCATCGTCTTGTTTCCTGCACCAGTTCCTCACTGCCTGTTTCCAAGGCGTTAATGTGGCGTTCGGATTCATATTCTATGGCTCTGGCTATGGCTTTGAGGGAATTCATGTTTTTAATTTCTGTGCGGGTGCCGAGTTTTTCCACACCTTTTTCCCGCACTGAAATGTTCACATCGCAACGCATTGAGCCCTCTTGCATCTTGCAGTCGGAAACTCCCGCAAAGCTCAGCAGCGAGCGCAGCTTGTCCAGGTAAGCCGTGACCTCTTCCGCTGCTTTAAAATCGGGGTTTGAAACTATTTCCACAAGGGGCACCGAGGTACGGTTAAAATCCACCAAGCTTGAGCGAGTGCGGGGGTCGTGGACGAGCTTCCCGGCATCTTCTTCAATGTGAATTTGCTTAAGTGTAATGCGCTTATCCCCTTCCGCCGTGCTGATATCCACCCAGCCATTTGTGCATATGGGCGCAAATAACTGTGTTATCTGATATCCCGCTGGGAGGTCGGGGTAAAAATAGTTCTTTTTGTCAAATGTCATCATGGGGGTTATCTCACTGTTTGTCACAATTGCGGCAGCAATTCCTAAATCGACTGCCCCTTTGTTTGTGACAGCAGGCATTCCCGGCATCCCGGCACATGCAGGACAAACGTTTTCATTCTGATCCGCGCCAAACTTCGCGCTGCATGAGCAAAATAATTTTGACTCCGTGGACAGTTCCACATGGACTTCCAGACCCATTACAACTTCATATTTCATATGCTTTTCACCTCCCACTACTTGTTTCCGGTAATTGCCATTAAGATATCTTCACGACCGGGAGCTGCAGCTATTGTCATCAGTGGCATTGTAACTGCGGGAATCCCGCAAAGCCTGGCTATGCCTGGGGTGGGTACAACAATTGCGTCATATTTATTAAATTCCAGAGAGTCCCTAATTAGCCTTCTCACCCTCATAGCCTTGTCGTAGAACTTTAAGTAATTATCATGTGAGAGAACCAGCGCACCGGCCATCGCTGCAAGTTTTACGTGAGGCCCGAAGGCCGAACGTGTTTTCGTATATAGCTCCCGCAGATCACCATAACCCTCCGCCCTATATCCGAACTTGATTCCGTCATACCGGCTTATATTGTTTGAAAGTTCGGCACAACAGAGGATTTGCATTACAGGATTACAGTACTCAAAATGTTTTAGCTCTGTGTCAACTGTTTCAACCCCCGGCGCAAAGCCAAGAAGGCTGACGGCTGTGGCAGATTCCCAGAGTCCATTTTCTATGTTGGACGGAATACCAATTTTGATATCTGCGCCATCTAATCTTACATTTTCCATTTCCTGTCTGCCACTTGCGCAATCGGGGTCAATCATCGCGCCATCTTTAGGGTCATGCCCTGAGATAATCTCCAAGATTTGAAAACCTTCACTCGGAGACCTGCAAACCACGCCAATTTGATCCATGGATTGCACCGAAGGAATAAGGCCGTATCTGGACACTGTGCCGTATGTTGGATGTATATAATAGAGCCCGTGCTCGGCTGCTTCAAGGCTAACCGCTCCTGTGTAATCATTGCACAAAGCGAAGTCGGCAGCGTTTTCTGCTACTGCCGCAACAGCTCCAGAGTTCACGATCTCAAGACGTTCTAACGAGTTCTCCAGACCGTATTTGGAGTTCTTTAGCTCAAATAATCCGTTCGTTCCGAACTCATTCATCAAAGTTCTTCCGGCAATCACAATCCCGGCAGCTTTGAGCTTTCTTACTGCCTCTGCCTCAACCGGCGAGATGAAATTCCCAAAAATTTTCGATCCGGCAGCCGCCGGACTTCCTTTAATCATTATCGAATCATCCACAACCGCACGCTTTGCACCGGCGGGGACACTCTCATCAAATTTCGTTACGAAATACTCCACTCTTCCCTCCAAACTCACAAGAAGCAATTTGACACCAGCCAGACCCCTCTCGCTTCAGATTTCAAATTATTGTTACATTATTGCCGGCCCTTCGCCTAGGGCACTGACCTTTAACTTTTCAGCCCAGTCTTACTCACCTGTCTGCCCATTTCAGTGCCTATTCCTCAGTGCCTATTCCAATGTCCCCGGCACCTGAAAATAACCGTCATACTGCTCCGGGGCATTGGCTAGAAGCTCATCTCTAGTAATAATCTTCTCCGCAACATCCTCCCGCAGCACATTATATCTGTCTATAACCGACACTAAAGGCTCAACACCCTCAACATCGGCACTTTCAAGTTTTGCAAATCCTTCAAAAAGCAAATTAAGACGCTCCGCGAGCATTTCACGCTCACCTTCTTGCAAGTCCAGCATGGCCATTGCTTCATATTGAGATATTTCAAGCATTAGTTTCCCCCCAAATATTGAAAAATCTGAGCGTTACCGCCCAGGATAAAATACCATATACACTATGTGTAGTCAAATAATGATTCAAGGATTTTTATGTGACTGCTCGGTCTAAACCATCCGTCGAACATGGGCAAATGCTCTGTGGGAAAGCGAAGCGGCCCGCGAAATCCACCTCTTTTTAGGTTGCCAATTATTTGCTGATTAGGTTGACGGTTCCGAGGGCCTCTTAGAGTATAAAACATTGAATTTCTCGTCATTTCTGATTTTTAGTTCTTTTGTGTTATTATTTTCAGCTATAACGTCGCCGATTTTCTTTTACACAAGTTTCAGCTCCGCAATTCTAGCATTCATTCCATCATGCCTGGCGCCTTTCCAGAGCTTTGAAATGTTTTATTTGACTCTTGGGCTTAATGAAAATCCTCCTTCAGCGCACCCTGCCAGTCGGACCCGGGCAGGTGCTCTGAGGGAAAGTGGGGCGGCCGCAGTCCTGGAACACAAGTTTTGTCCAAGATTCCAAGTCTCTGCCAATGTAGACGTGACTGACGAAGGCCGCTTCACTTTTCCACAGAGCATTTGCCCGTGTCCGACGGATGGTTACAGTACAGATGGTTTATTATCTTTCTAAATCTCTATAACCCCATCAAAACACTTAGTAGCAGACCCCGTCATATACACCCGTTCGCCATCATAGCGTACTACCAAATCCCCGCCTTGCATTTTGACAGTTATGTCTGTATTCTTTTCGCAATGCCCGTTTTCGACAGCCGCCACTGCGGCTGCACAAGCACAAGTACCACAGCTTTGGGTTTCGCCATTGCCCCGCTCCCAGACCCGTAGCATTATGGACGACTCGTCGAGAACCTGTATAAAGTTGGCATTTATCCGGTCAGGGAATATCCGGTCGGCCTCAAAATCCGGCCCAATCTTTTGAAGGTCCAGTGTATGTACATCATCACAGAACACCGCTACATGTGAGTTGCCTATATTCAGGCATGTCACATGGTACTCTTCCCCGCCTATTGTGGTGAGTTTGTTAATTATTTTCTCCCCGCCAATTTCAACAGGGATGCTAGATGGGCTAAAGTCCACGGGACCCATATCCACCGTGAGCTTTGTCGCCACATCCTCTGTTGTGGTAACTTGGATGCGCCGTAAGAAACCCTCGGTTTCTATTGTGACTTCCGGCTTGCGGACAATCCCCTCGTCATATAAATACTTAGTCACGCAGCATAGAGCATTGCCACCGACTCCGCCCGGGGTGCCGTCCATATTGTAAATCCTTATGCGGGCATCTGCGTTATGTGCGGGCTTAATCAGTACAACACCGTGACCCCCTATGCCTAAGTGGCGGTCGCTGAGCTTTATGCTAAGGCTCTCGGGGTCTGTGATTTTCTTGAAGTCCAGGCAGTTAAAGTAGATATAGTCATTGCCGCAGGCCTGCATCTTGGTGAAGCTGAGCTTCCTCTTGCCTGTGCGCATTTTGTTAATGTCCACCAGCTCAATAGTAGTATCCCAGTACTTACTCATGAGGCAGTCGGCTATGGCATTGGCCGTATCCACTGAGGTCAGGCATGGAATGGAGCGCTCAACTGCCTTGCGCCTCATCTTTACGCTGTCCCTGTCGGGGTCGCGCCCCTTGGTGGAGGTGGAGATTACATAGCTTATTTTGCCGCTTTCAATTAGGGGCAAAATATTATCATCGCTCTCGTAAATTTTGCCGACGGATACAGTCTCCAAGCCCACGCTCTTTAATTTGTTCGCCGTGCCGCCTGTGGCATAAAGTTTGAAGCCGAGCTTTGCAAATTTGTGTGCGACATGAATCATCTGAGCTTTGTCCGGATCTTTTACGGAGATGAAAATGCCGCCTTTTTTGTTCATATTATATCCTGCAGCCCGCATACCCTTGTAGAGGGCTTCTTCGCGTGTGGATGCTATGCCCAGCACCTCGCCTGTGGACTTCATTTCTGGCCCCAGCTGTATATCTAAATCCAAGAGCTTTGCAAATGAGAACACGGGAACTTTGACCGCCACATATGGGGGCTGCTTGGCAACTCCTGTGCCGTACCCCATATTTCTGAGCTTACCACCCAGCATGCAGTGGGTGGCCAGTTCAATCATCGGCACACCGGTTACCTTGCTTATATAGGGCACAGTGCGGGATGAACGCGGGTTTACTTCGATCACATAAAGCTCACCCTCGCTTAGAAGATATTGAATATTCACAATACCGCTAACCTTCAAAGCCATGGCAAGGCGCTTTGTGTGGTCGATTATCTTGTTTTGCATGTAGTCGTCCACATTCCATGCAGGGTAAACTGCAATTGAGTCCCCTGAGTGGACGCCTGCGCGCTCAATATGCTCCATGATGCCGGGGATCAATATGTCGGTGCCATCACAAATGGCATCCACCTCTAGCTCTGTGCCTATGAGGTATTTGTCTATCAGTATGGGATTTTCAATATTTTGCCTGAGTATTATTTCCATATACTCACGTATATCATCCTCGGAGTACGCTATGATCATGTTTTGGCCGCCCAGGACATATGACGGGCGCATTAGCACAGGGTAACCTATGCGGCCGGCTGCGTTTAGGGCCTCTTCTTCGGTCATAACTGTGTAGCCTTCGGGCCTGAGTATCTTAAGCTCTTCAAGAAGGGCATCAAAACGCTCCCTATCTTCGGCTGCATCAATGCTCTCAGGCTGTGTCCCCAGAATTTTCACGCCAATTTTCTGAAGATGCGAAGTTAGTTTAATAGCGGTCTGGCCTCCGAACGCAACCACTGCCGCATAAGGCTTTTCAGTCTTTACTATATTGTGGACATCTTCGTTTGTAAGAGGTTCAAAGTAGAGCCTATCCGCCGTGTCATAGTCGGTGGAAACTGTTTCCGGGTTATTATTGGCTATGACCACATCGAATCCCTGAGCTTTGAGCGCCCAGACGCAGTGGACGGAAGCGTAGTCAAATTCAATGCCCTGCCCTATGCGGATGGGGCCGGAACCAAAAACTATAACAGTACGCTTTTCTTTGCCGGCAGCCTTCATTTGGCTGGCTTTAATTTCCAGTGCTTCATTTTCTTCATCAAATGTCGAGTAGAAGTAGGGTGTATCCGCTGCAAATTCCCCTGCGCAGGTGTCAACCATTTTGTAAACCGGAGCCAGCGGGCTTTGAATCTTCTTTCCGGTAAGGCTCTCAATTGTAACATCCTGCCACCCCATACGCTTGGCCTTTATGTAGGTAGCCTCATCGGAAGCCCCGCTCAGAAGGGCCTGCTCCATCTGCACCAGGTTATTTAGCTTATGCAAAAACCACTCGTCAATTTTATTTATTTCATAAATTTCGTCAATTGAAACGCCGCGGCGCAGAGCCTCATAGACGACGAATATACGCTCATCGGTGCTCTCGTGCAGACGCTCCTTAATTGTCTTTATATCAAGGGTTTCCAGGAATGTGTCAATCAGGCAGTCCTTGCCCAGCTCGGCACCCCTTACAGCCTTCATAATGGCTTCTTCAAATGTGGTGCCTATGGCCATAACTTCGCCTGTGGCCTTCATTTGAGTGCCAAGTGTGCGCTGGGCGTAGACGAATTTGTCAAATGGGAATTTCGGGAACTTTACAACCACATAGTCGATGGCAGGCTCAAAACAGGCACTGGTTCTCTTGCCTGTTACCGCATTTTTTATCTCATCAAGGGTGTAGCCTATGGCTACCTTTGTCGCCACCCTGGCTATAGGATAACCTGTAGCCTTGGAAGCCAGAGCCGATGAGCGGGATACCCTGGGGTTTACTTCTATAACTGCATATTCAAAGCTGTCAGGGTGGAGCGCAAGCTGGACATTACAGCCGCCTTCAACCCCCAGGGAACACACTATGTCCAAGCTCGCCTTGCGCAGCATTTGATATTCCTTATCAGAGAGCGTAACAGCGGGGGCCACAACTATACTGTCGCCCGTATGTACGCCCACAGGGTCTACATTTTCCATGGAACATACAGCAACCGCATTATTTGCAGCATCGCGCATTATTTCAAATTCAATTTCTTTCCAGCCAGCAATGGATTGCTCAACCAGAATCTGCCCAATAGGGGACATCCGGATGCCGTTTCCTGCAATCTCTGTAAGCTCATCTGAATTGTGGGCAATGCCGCCGCCTGTGCCGCCGAGAGTAAATGCCGGACGGATAATACAGGGGTAACCTATTACTTCGTTTACAAAAGAATGTGCATCCTCAAGGCTCATAACAACCTTTGAAGGGATACATGGCTGGCCGATTTCGAGCATTGTGTCCTTGAAAATCTGCCTGTCCTCTGCTTTGTCAATTGTTTCAGGATTTGCACCCAGGAGCTTAACATTGTGCTTTTCAAGAAAGCCTGACTTAGCGAGCTGCATCGACAGGGTAAGCCCTGTCTGACCGCCCAGTGTGGAGAGCAAGCTATCGGGCTTTTCCTTTTTGATTATCCGCTCAAGCACAGGAATTGTCAGCGGCTCAATGTAAATCCGGTCGGCCATCTGATTGTCGGTCATTATGGTAGCGGGGTTGGAGTTTACGAGAACAATTTCAATCCCCTCTTCTTTCAAAGCCCTGCAAGCCTGTGTGCCGGCATAGTCGAACTCAGCAGCTTGTCCTATGACTATCGGACCGGATCCTATGACCATTATTTTCTTAATTTCCCTATTTAGAGGCACTTGAGCACTCTCCTTCCATCATTTGTTTGAATTTTGCAAAGATTTCTCTTGTTGGATTAAACTGTACGGAAATCGCTGTAAGCCCTGAATACTCAATCCCCTCACAGGTTCCGTCATTTACATTAATATATCTTGCTTTAGCATTGGGGGGGAGCGAGCCACTGTCAACAACATAGCCGTGATTTTGAGTTGTTATAAATGCAGCTGTGGTACCTACCTCTTTTACCGCTTGATTTGCTCCATGATGACCAAACTTCATCTTCTCGGTTTTTGCCCCGTTTGCAAGTGCGAGAAGCTGATGGCCGAGGCCATAGGCCAGAATTGGAATATTTTTGGAGCAGAGCTTCTTTATTTCCTCTACAATCTCCATGCACTCTCCCGGGTCACCCGGCCCGCTTGTTATAACTATGCCTCCTGGCTCATCTGCGAGCAGCTCTTCAGCCTTTGCGTCATAGCTCAAAATGTCCCAAATTTGAAGCCCGCTTTTTACCATATCATCAATGAAGGCTTCCGATGCACCCAAGTTCCAGACTTTTACGCAGCTCTTAGCATCTTTAGTGTCTTCCAGAGCCCCACCGGCCTGAGGTTTCGGAAATTTAGAGCCCGCAGCCGAAGCAGATGCCACTGCATCCGTAATTTTGTAATCGCGCAACTGCTTAAGCTGTGCATCCGTGAGATGCTCTGTTTTAGAAATCATAGCATTCATAGAACCATGTTCGCGGAGTATGCGTGTCAGCTTGCGGGTGTCTATATCATACAGCCCCGGAATCTTCTTTTCGCATAAAAAAGAATCAAGACTTCCTTCACTTCTGAAATTTGAAGGTTCTTGACACCATTCTCTGACAATATACGCTTTTAAGTGTGCCGCCCCAGATCCGAAATCATCGCTGATAACTCCATAATTCCCGACAAGCGGAAATGTCTGTATAACGATTTGGCCGTAGTGGGCGGGGTCAGCGAGAGTTTCCAAGTAACCTGTCATGCCTGTCGTGAAAACCAGCGCACCGGTGGCTTCCCCATCGTAACCAAATTGCTTCCCCCTCAATGCTTGACCGTTTTCAAGAATCAAAAATACATCGCTCAAAACTGTCACCTCCATTTTATTCGATAAATGATATCATAATCACGGGTAGTCTGGCAAGACGAAAATGTCAAGTTTTTATTATTTTTTTACCGCCAGGGTAACACAGGGATCAGAGCGGAGCGAGTTAGCGAGCCTCTGAAATAAGCCGTACTTTCGCTTTTTGCGCAGACTTCGCTATTTGGCAGCCTCACTCCGCTCTGACCCCTGCACTATTACCCTGACGGTAGCACCAAATTGTATACCCCTTAAATAGCTATTTTATTTTTTGCCGTTTTGCTTTGAAAATAAACGCGCCCGTGAGAAGCGCCGAAAGAACAAAGAGCGCCAGTGCCGTTGTGATAACCGCAACCTGGTCCGCAACGCCTGTCTGAGGCATTCCGGAAGGAGGCCCTTCATCTAAAATTGTGCTCATATCCCCGGTGTCATAATCATCAAGCGGGAGCTCATCATCAGTCCGCAACTCCCCAGAGTCATTTTCACCATCTGCTTCATCAGGATATTCATCCAAAGGCACACCATCATCATCCTCAATCACCGCTTCACCTGGCGTTCCGGCTATCGGCTCAGAGCCAAGCGGCGGCGTCGTATCAAAAATGTCCACTTCCTCATCATCATACACAGGATATGACGGCGCTGCCGGCTGAGTCGGAGTTTCAGCTCCAGAACCCGTATCAGTACCCGGGCCGGGATCTGGATTGGGGTCGGGGTCGGGGTCTGGGTCTGGATCAGGGTCTGGATCCGGGTCGGGATCTGGGTCTGGGTCTGGATCAGGATCCGGGTCTGGATCGGGATCTGGATCGGGATCTGGGTCCGGATCTGGGTCTGGATCTGGATCTGGGTCAGGATCTGGGTCCGGATCGGGATCTGGATTTGGGTCTGGATCTGGATCTGGGTCCGGATCTGGATCTGGCGGATTTTGAGTGTTCGTGAATACAAACCTAATATTTTCTTCATCTAAGGCCTCACGGACATATGACATGGTGTATCCATCAGGAACTATTTCGTCAACATACCAAGTGATATCCGCTTCAAGCCCGTTCCAATTCACAACCCAGGCTGTGGCCTCGCTGGCAGTCAAAAGGCTTTCTACATCGCCACCCGGCCCGCCCCGGAGGAGCCTAAACACAACTCTAACCGGATGTGGCCCTTCACCTACCCAAATTTTTTCAGCAGAAATATTTACCAAAGCCGGCTGCGGCGGCTCCGGAAGAGGGGGCTGCTGCGTGTTTGTAAACTCAAAATGCAGGTTTTGCGTCTCTTGGTCAATCGTCAGGACAAAGGACTCATCAAAACCTTCAGGCACATTTTCTATAACATGCCAGCGTCCATCCGCCGGAAGCCCAATCCACTCGACACGCCAGCCGTTCTCCGCGCTCGCCCAAAGACTGCTTTCCACACCATCCAGGGTTGCCCTCTCACCGCTTGGCCCACCTTCAAGCAAAATGAACTCAATTGCATCGGGGATTTCTCCATCTGCTATCCAAAGTTTTTGGACAGTTATGTCTACAGTCCTAGGCTCCGGCTCTATAATGGGTATTTCCGGCCCATCGAACAAGTTTATCATAGGAGGCACAAGGTTATAGACAAAACCTCCCCAGCCGCCAAGCGCAGGTATATTAACCAGCTCAAATTCAGGCTGTTCCGGCCAGTTAGTATACTCATGCACCTCCCTAATGAATATATCGTAACCTGCTTCGATGTATCTGGCAGGAATAATGAGCTGAATTATTTTAAGCGCATCCTCTTCTTCCATTAACATTAGCCCAGTGAGCTGCGAAACCGTTAGCCTGAGTTCCTTATAATCTATAACTGTATCCACGCCCTCATCCCTAAAAAAGATTTCAAAGCGGAATACAAATTCAAAAGTTTCCAGACAATTGAGATAGCAGTTTAGAACAGGCTCATGTTCGCAGCTGTTTTCTCTAGACCCAAGTTCACCAGGCTCATCTGCCGGTTCTTCAGCTGGCTCTTCACCTGGCTCTTCAACCGGCTCTTCGCCCGATTCTTCACCCATCTCTTCACCTGGTTCCTCACCAGGTTCTTCAACCGGCTCTCCACTCAGCTCTTCACCTGGTTCCTCACCTGGTTCTTCACCAGGCTCTTCACCCGGCTCTTCACCCGGCTCTTCACCCGCCCCTTCACTCGGCTCTTCACTAAGTTCTTCACCAGGTTCTTCTTGTGGCAGTTCCTCCTCATTTTCACATACAGGGCAGCTAAAGCATTGCGGAGAATGTATTACATGCACCAGTTCCCCAAAGTTTACATGATATGCAAAGAGCTCTGCATCCCCGTGGAAAAATTTCTGCAACTCTACAGTTAAGTCCATTTTCTCCGGGATAAATTCCGACTCAATCCGCACAACGCCCGATGTTAGAAGTTGCTGCGAAACAGAACCATCCGCATTCACGCTGCCCCTATAAAACGGATTATCGCTCATCGGCGTAAATACCGCATTATTGCCGCCTAGCAAGTAATTTCCTGTATTTGTGAAAAATTCTTCACCGATATTTTCTAATGTCACCACATTTTGCCCATCTGTGGGATCTGACCTCAGGCTGACAACAAAGGATAGCGAGTTGCGCCCATCCCCAATAACGCCATTATTGCCCGCGCTAACAAACGGCAGCTTGTAAATGTCGGAAAACTCCCATATCAGCGTACCATCCGATTCGTCAAATGACACATCTGCGGGTATCCCTGCAACAGCATTGCCATTGAGCCTGAATGAATCCATATCAAGAGCAAATGCGGTATCAATTACATCAGTAAATACTATACTCCCGTTTATAGGGTTATTATCGTTGATTGTCTCAATTATTGTGTTAAACGCCCTCAAAATGTCAGCGGGGTCGTCACTGGCACTCAAGTGGCTGTCCACTATTCTATTTACCGTATTAAATGACTCATCAAAAATCTGATTGCCCAGCCTGTCCCCCCTAAGCTCGGTTGCTATCTGATTGCGCAATGTTGTCATAAACCCGTTTAAGGTGGCGTTTCCAAAATTGCGGTTTAAGTTATCCCAAGTGGGGTTGATTGTGGCATATGCGAGAGCCCGCTGCATAGCTTGCCCTGTTAGCGTATTTCCCGTGCCGGTGCTTGAAACATTATCTAAGTCAAACGCAATGGTAAAAAGTTGCAGATTCGGAATGCTCCTCTTAATATAAGCCATGTTCAAAACAGTGTAGCGCACAGAATTCAAATCCGCACGCACCCCCTCTGCCGAGGAAATCCTGTTTGCCGAACCTGTGCGGTTCATCATGTAATAGTTGACATAATACCTATTAGGCTGACCATCAGTCATAAGAACAATAACCGGGATACGGTTTTGGCTGTTTGTCCTGTTATGCAAAATCCCCCAAGCCGTGTTCATACCTGCCATTATGTTTGTAAATTGCCCACTGGTATTGCCGTGGAGGTTTGCCTCCGTAATTGTCCTCTCACCGGGATTTGCCCCATACCAGTCTGTGTTTCGGGGAAAAATACGCTCTCCAATATCACCGTATCTCACAACGGATATTCTGTTAAAATGCGTTTGCGTATTGTTGAAAAGCATTTTGTTTATACTCTGAACAGCCGCAGCAATCATGTTGGAATACTTGTTGTTGGATTCCATGCTCGCAGAATAGTCCAGTACAAACACAATGTCATACTGGATTGGGTCGGTTCTGATTTCTACATAGGAATATGGCATGCTTACCGCTTCCAGGGTTATCCGGAAGTCGCCAGGGGCAAAGCCCGGCTCATTTCTTAAATCCTCAACGAATTTGTTTGTCATCACCTCCCCGGGCCTAAGCTCGGCACCATTGGGGATTCTCTCATTTGCTGTTATCCTGTCATCATTTGCCCTGCCCACGACTCCTGTTTGCCCGATTCTCGCCACTTGGGTATATTCGTTTCCGTCATCTGGCCATCCATGCGGAGTTAACCCAAGCGTCCCCATCACCAGCAGCCCCACTATCAACATTGCGGTACTTCTTCTTAAAATTTTCTTCATGTAAAGACCTCTCCCTTTCTCTCCCTGTTTCTCCCATACGCTTATACGGCAATCGCAAACAAATACTATACTGACAAAATAACGCGGACATGTGCACAAAATCCGTGCAAAAAACTCATGTCCGCACCATCTAACCTTCTTTTCCTTGTTTACAATTTATTCATATTTTGCCACACATAGGCATATAATGTCAATAGCATATATGAAATTTTATATATTTAATGATAGAATAACTCTAAATATACCTATTATCTACTTCCCGCCTAACGCTGGGGCGTTACTGGCAACAGGTAGCCGGACAGGGGTGTAGCCTTGGATTTCTGAGGGAATTCCGGCTGCCGTCACTAAGCTGACCGAAGAAATCAAAAAGCTACACCCCATGCTAGGCGGATGAGTTTATCAGAGATTACTAGTAACAGCAGGATAATTTGTAGCCGCCTTGGTTAATAATTATGTATTCAAGCTCAAAAAAATGCTGTATAATAGTTGTGCAGTGATTATGGCTTCAGGCCACCCTGCGCACATAACGCATGGCACATTATGCAGCGGCCTGTGCCTATTTACAGAACTTTTAAGGGGGATGACTATGCTCGAAAACAATAATGCGCACGACCTGCCGGTATTTCTGTTTCATCAAGGCACGAATTATCATGCCTACAACCTTCTGGGCTGCCATTTTTGCGCCAAGACAAGCAGTGCTGTTTTCAGAACATGGGCACCCGGCGCCTTTGCCATTCATCTCACCGGCGACTTCAACGGCTGGGATCAATCCGCAAACCCTATGATGCGTATTTCAGATGGCGGTCTCTGGGAAACCACTGTGCACGGCATATCATCCGGCCAGAGGTATAAATACGCCATTCACAGCCGTAATGGCACCGTCCTCAAGGCTGACCCTTTCGCATTTTATAGTGAAACCGACGGTAGTACCGCCTCAATAGTCTTTGATATAAATGGCTATGAGTGGGGCGACAGTTCTTGGCAGAGTAAGGTTAGTCACGAGAACCCATTTGACGTTCCTCTGAATATTTACGAGGTTCATTTAGGCTCTTGGATGAAGTCTTCTGACGACAAGCCTCTTTCCTACCTTGAAATAGCCGACAGGCTCATCCCCTATGTAAAAGAGATGAATTACACCCATATTGAGATAATGCCGGTGATGGAACATCCGTTCGGCGGTTCCTGGGGGTACCAGGTCACGGGCTTCTACGCCCCCACATCCAGGTACGGAAATCCCCACGACTTCATGAAGTTTATAGACCTCTGCCACCAAAACGGCATCGGCGTAATACTCGACTGGGTTCCCTCCCACTTCCCCAAGGATCAGCACGGGCTTATAGAATATGACGGCGGCTACCTCTTTGAGTGCCACGGAGCCGACAAAATGGAAATCTGGGAATGGGGCACACGCTGCTTCGATTACGGCCGCACGGAAGTCCAGTCATTTCTTGTTTCAAATGCCCTTTACTGGCTCGGCAAATACCACGCAGACGGCCTGCGCGTGGACGCTGTCAGTTCAATGCTTTACTTAGACTACGGCAGAAAGCCCGGCGAGTGGACCCCCAACACCCACGGAGGCAATGAAAACCTTGATGCCATAGCATTTATTCAAAAACTAAACAAGGCGGTATTCAACGAGTTTCCAAACGCCCTCATGATTGCCGAGGAATCCACCGCATGGCCCCTGGTCACAATGCCCATCCACGAGGGCGGCCTAGGCTTTAACTACAAGTGGAACATGGGCTGGATGAACGACATGCTGGAATATGTTGAAACTAACCCCTTTTTCCGGAAAGAAGTCCACAACAAAATAACATTCTCATTCATGTATGCCTTTAGCGAAAACTACATCCTCCCCCTCTCCCACGACGAGGTTGTACACGGCAAAAAATCCCTGCTGGACAAGATGCCCGGTGAGTATGACGAAAAATTTGCAGGCCTTAGAGCCTTTATGGGATATATGATGGTACACCCTGGAAAGAAGCTCACCTTCATGGGCGCGGAGTTTGGCCAGTTTAAGGAATGGGATTATCAGACCCAGCTGGACTGGTTTCTGCTCGATTACCCCAGACATGCACAACTCAAAGAGTACTCTAAGCAGCTAGGAGCCTTTTACTTAAACAGTCCCGAACTCTGGGAGGTAGATTTTTCCTGGGATGGCTTTAAGTGGATTAGCGATAGCGACAGGGAGCAAAACATAATAGTCTTTGCACGGGTTGACAGAGCCGGCAACCACCTCATCACTTTGCTCAACTTCGCCCCCGTCGCAAGAGAGAACTACCGCATAGGAGTCCCTGAGAAGGGCATGTACAGGGAAGTTTTCAACTCAGATTTAGCCCTCTTCGGAGGCTGGGATCACAAAAATAAGAACACGGTTTCAGAAGATATCTCAATGCACGGGTTTGAGCAAAGCCTGAGCATAACCGCACCGCCCCTTTCAATTGTGTGTTTCAAATTATTTTCTAAATAGAGAGGTATAAGTTATGGTTCTTGCAGAGCGAAAAGAATGTATAGCCATGCTGTTGGCAGGCGGAAGAGGCTCAAGGCTAAAATCTCTGACAGAGCAAATTGCCAAGCCTGCGGTCACCTTCGGCGGAAAGTACAAAATCATTGATTTTCCGCTTACAAACTGCGTGCGCTCAGGGATTGACACTGTAGGTGTAATGACCCAGTACCAGCCCCTGCTGCTCCACGACTACATCGGCAAAGGTCAGCACTGGGACCTTGACCTGCTCCACGGCGGTGTGTCAATCCTCCCACCGCACAGCAAGCCCGGCAGCACTGCCTGGTACAGCGGCACAGCCAATGCCGTCTACCAAAATCAAAACTTCATCGAAACCTTCGACCCCGAGTATGTCCTCATTCTCGCAGGCGACCATGTCTACAAAATGAACTACCGCATCATGCTTGAGTACCACAAGAGCGTCAAGGCCGATTGCACAATCGGCGTAATTGAGGTTCCCATAAAGGATGCTCACAGGTTCGGCATTATGAACACGGATAACAACGATGTAATAACAGAGTTTGAAGAAAAACCTGAAAATCCCAAGAGCAACCTCGCCTCAATGGGGATCTACATATTTAACTGGAGGGAACTGAAGGCTTACCTCCATGCGGATGAGAATAACCCCGGTTCCACCCATGACTTCGGCAAGGATTTAATCCCCGCCATGCTCAAAGATGACAAACGTATGTTCGCCTACCGCTTCGACGGCTACTGGAAGGACGTGGGAACTGACGAGAGCCTGTGGCAGGCCAACATGGACCTGCTTGACGATCTCCACCTGGGCTTTGAAAACTGGCACATCCTCTCAAGATCCACAGGCCGCCCGCCCCATTACATCGCCCCCACAGGCACTATTAAGAACACACTCATCACAGAGGGCTGTGAGATTTACGGCACTGTAGAAAACAGCATCCTGTCCGTGGGTGTCGTGGTGGAAGAAGGCGCAGTGGTCAGGGACAGCGTACTAATGGACAATGTCCGCATCTGTAAGAGCGCGGTTTGTGACTATTCCATTTTGGACGAGAAGGTAGTCGTCGCAGAGGGCGCCAAAGCAGGTGAATCCCGCGCCGACGGCGGCAAGCTCAATGTTTACTCAAGGGGCAGCGTTATTGAACAAAACAAATTTTCAAGAAGAAAGGATGACAAATAATATGGTAATCGGACTATGCCTATCTGATCCTCACCCCGACCGCGCAGGCGACGGCAGCCCTTACAGAACACTATCCGCCTCGCATTTTGCAGGCAGATACCGCTTGGTTGACTTCATGCTATCCAACATGGTCAACTCTAAAATTTCAAATATAAGCATAATCCTCAACAGCCATTACCAGTCGCTGATAGGCCACATCGGCATGGGCAAGGAATGGGATCTAGCCCGCAAATCAGGCGGCATATCCTTCTTCCCGCCATACCACGCCGATGAGCGCCGCGGTGTCAATAATGAGCTTGACGGCCCGCTCCAGAGAGCGTGCGAATACCTGGCTGAGGCTTCCAGCGTGGAGTATGTGGTAGTCGCCGACAGCAGTGTGGTGTGCAACATGGACTACCGCCCTGCAATTGAGGCTCACAAGCGCACAGGAGCCGATATAACAGCCATTTACACAAAGAAGTTTATAACCACTGGCGAGCGTGAAAGCGCAGTCGCCTTTAACATAAACGAGCGGGGCGATGTAATGGGCGTCGAGCGTGTAAGCAGCCTGTCAGAAAGCGTAAACCTCTCCCTGGGCTCATATGTAATGCAGAAAAAAGTCTTTATGCAGCTCACGGCCAGCGAGAAAAACTGCGGCATGCTCCGCTTCTCAAGGGAACTTCTGGCCGGAGCTCTCGGGCGCCTTGATGTGCAGTCCTATGAATTTAGGGGTTTTAGTGCCCACATAACCTCAGTGGAAACCTATTTCCACCACAACATGGAAATGCTCGACAGTGACAAGCGCAACGCCCTTTTTGAGTTTGAAGGCAGAAGAATTTCCACCAGCAGGCGCGATTCCCTGCCGACAAAATACGGAAAAAATGCCGAAATTAAAAATTCCATAGTTGCAGACGGCTGCCAAATCGAAGGCACTGTAATTGACAGCGTAGTGGCCCGGAATGTCAGAATAGGGGCGGGAGCTGTGGTTAAAAACTGCATTTTGCAAGATGGCACCGTTGTCGAAAAAAACGCCACCCTCGACTGCATAATAACCGACCGCCAGGTTATCATCTCCGAAAACCGCAGCATGGTGGGCTATAAGACCTATCCAATCTATATTGAACGCGCTAAAGTTATTTAGATAGTGTGGCCACACTATCTAGGTGTAAACCTATTAATAGGAGGAAGTTATGGGCAAGAACACACTTAAAATTCTACACGCCGTATCGGAAGCAGTTCCGTTTATGGCCACAGGCGGCATGGGGCAGGTCGCCGGCGCACTAACAAAGGCTCTCGCAGCAGACAGCAGCATTGATGTCCGCATCGTCATACCCTACTATGCGGCTTTCCGGGACAAATATGAGCCTCAGATGAAATTTCTCGGCGAAACAGAGGTGAGGCTAGCGTGGAGAACCCTATACTGCGGCATCTATGAGATGGTTCTAGGCGGCGTAACCTACTATTTCGTGGACAACAGGCATTATTTCGACAGGCACAACGCCTACGGCTACTACGATGACGGAGAGCGCTTTGCCTACTTCTCCAAGGCCGTATTCGCCATAATGCAGCATGTGGGCTTTGAGCCTGATGTAATACACACCCACGACTGGCAGGCAGCTTTGGTGCCCGTATACCTCAAGACTCATTTCAATGAGGCTTTTCCGAAAACTAAATCGGTTTTCACAATTCACAACATGGAGTACCAGGGCAAGTATTCACCGGAAATCCTCCACGATGTCTTTGACCTAAACGAGTACGCAAGAGGCCTTGTAGAATACGACCGCTGCATTAACTTAATGAAGGGCGCCATTGTGTGCGCTGACAGGGTCACTACCGTAAGCCCCACATATGCCAACGAAATTATGATTTCCAACGGCTATGGCCTTGAGGCCATTATACGTGAAAATTCCTACAAACTCTCCGGCATAATCAACGGCATAGACACCGAAACCTATAACCCCGGCACCGACCCACTTCTAAAAAAGCATTATTCCGCCGATTCCCTCGATGGCAAAGCCTCTGCTAAGAGGAAGCTCCAGACCCTCTTCGGCCTTTCGAAATCTCCCCGCAAAATGCTTATATGCGTCGTGTCCAGGCTCGTTTCCCACAAGGGTATCGACCTTATAACATACATTTTCGATGAGCTTATAAACCTCGATGTGCAATTTGTGCTCCTGGGAACCGGTGAGCGCGACTACGAACTGTTCTTTGAGGACAGGGCTGTCATACACCCCAGCAAGGTTGGTGTAAGTGTCGCCTTTAACCCCGACATCGCAGGACTTATTTACGCAGGTGCCGATGTGCTGCTAATGCCATCACAAAGCGAGCCCTGCGGGCTTTCGCAGATGATCGCCTGCCGCTACGGCACGATTCCAATAGTACGCAAGACAGGCGGCCTGAGCGACACCATCCGCGACTGCCGCACAGGCGAAGGCAATGGGTTCGTTTTTGATGAATACAATGCAGGCGTGCTGCTTGAAACTATAAGGCACGCAGTAGACCTTTATACCTACCATCCGGAAGATTGGAAAAATCTGGTTCAAGAAGCCATGGGCTACGATTTCAGTTGGGATGTCTCCGCCAAAAAATATCTTGCGCTCTACGAGGAGATTGCAAACTGATGGACTATATCTTCGACGAGAGCGACGAGTTTTTCCGTTTTCCCAACACGGCACTCAGTGCTCCCGGCAAGCTGGAGCTGCGCATTAAGCTAAGGCGCAACTCGGCCATAAACCCCAAGGTATTCATTTACCCCGACGGGGGTGAGTGGCACGAAACCCACATGGATTTTGAAGAAGTCCACGGCCAGTACGACATTTATAAAGCTGTAATTGAGTTAAAAGACAAAGGCTTGTACTGGTACCACTTTTTGGTGCAATCCTCCTGCGGCGGGACTTACACAGTTCCCCAGCAGCCCGGCGGCGGCTTTCAAGTTAGCGTTTTCGCCCCTCCGGTTTCAAGACCATCTTGGCTTGATGGCGGGATTATCTACCATGTGTTCGTGGATAGGTTTTACCGCGCAGGGGATGCCCCCTTTAGGGCTGACGGAGTGCAAAGAACAGACTGGGGCGGCCTGCCCTACTTTGAGCCGGACGAAAACGGCATAATGTGGAACAATGATTTCTTTGGCGGGGATCTGCCCGGAGTCATAGCCAAACTCCCCTACCTTAAAGAACTGGGCGTGAGCTGCATTTATTTAAGCCCTGTCTTTGAAGCAGCCTCCAACCACAAATACGACACAGGTGATTTCATGCGGGTCGATGAAGCCTTAGGCGGCGATAAAGCACTTGAGGACTTATGCACACAGGCTCTAGGGTACGGCATGAGGGTAATTCTGGACGGAGTATTTAATCACGTAGGCAGCGAAAGCCGCTATTTTAACCGCAGCGGCCATTATGACAGCCTAGGGGCATACCAGAGCGAAGAGTCCCCTTACCGGAGCTGGTTTAACTTCCACCCTGACGGCACCTATGACTCTTGGTGGGGCATAGAACTGCTCCCCTCCCTCAATGAGAATGAGCCGGGTTACAGGGATTTCATCTGCGGGCCTGGCGGTGTTATAGAACACTGGATGAACAAGGGAGTTGCAGGCTGGCGGCTGGATGTGGTGGATGAGCTTCCTGATTCCTTTTTGGATCCTCTGTGCAGCACAGTGAAACGGATTTCCCCCCAAGGCTATATCGTTGGCGAAGTCTGGGAGGATGCCTCCCATAAAATCGCCTACGGCGTGAGAAGGCGCTATTTCCAAGGAGGGCAGCTCGACAGCGTGACAAATTACCCTCTCAAAAACGCCATTATAGCCTGTATCAAGGAAGGCAATACCGAACAGCTTGCAAGCACCATGTCGGAGCTTGCGAGAAACTATCCTAAACACGTCCTCGACGCCCTGATGAACATTTTAGGCACCCATGACACAATGCGCATCCTCACAGTGCTCGGCGGCTCAAATTTCCCTGAGGGCAGACCTGCAATGTCCAAATATGAGCTGAGCAGCCAGCAACTAGCCCTTGGCAAGAAACGCCTTAAACTCGCCGCCACGCTGCAGTTCACCCTCCCCGGCACACCCTGCGTCTACTATGGGGATGAAGTGGGCATGACAGGGGGCGCAGACCCGTTTAACAGGCGCTGCTACCCTTGGGGGGCTGAGGACACAGAGCTTTTGAAGTGGTACAGGAGCCTTTCAAGTCTGCGCCGGAAGCAAAGCTGCTTTACAGGCGGAGATTACAAGCTCACGGAGGCCCGTGCGGGGTTATTCGCCTTTACAAGGGGCAGCGGCAGCGATAGAGTCCTCATTGCCGTAAATGTTTCAGACGGAAACAGGACGCTCACAGCGCCGGAATTTAATTATGATTTGTTAGATGAAAAATATATTGACACACTTTGTGTCAAAGCGGGAGAACCCGGTGTTTTTGCAATTAGGGCACCACGGTAATCTAAATAGAAAGGGGTCGGTAAATTGATGAACCTCCAAGACAAAAACGTATTCGCAACTTTGTTTATTGATAAGCTGGAATCCATACGCGGAGTTTCCATTGAAGATGCCACAGCGGATGATAGCTATGTAGCTCTCTCATATCTCATAAGGGATCAAATTATGAAGCAAAGGGCTCAGACAGCCCAAAGGACATATAAGAAAGAAAAGAAGAAGCAAGTCTACTACTTCTCACTTGAATTTCTCCTGGGCAGGATGCTTGAGCGCAACATTATGTCGCTGGGTCTCTCCGAGGTCTGTGAGGACACCCTAAAAGGCTTGGGCATAAACATCCAGGAGGTATATGATGTGGAGCCGGATCCCGGACTGGGAAATGGCGGCCTGGGCAGGCTGGCCGCCTGTTTCATGGACTCCATGGCCTTTTTAGGCATACCCGGCAACGGCTGTAGCATACGCTACAAATACGGCCTGTTTGAGCAGAAAATTGTAAACGGCTACCAAGTGGAGCTGCCGGATAACTGGCTGCGCGTTGAGCCCGCCTGGGAAATCAAAAAGCCTCACAGGGCCATCCCCATTAAGTTCTACGGCAATATCCACGAAGAGGAGCGCAATGGCAAAATGATTGTGCGCCATGAAAACTATGAGCCCATAATAGCAGTGCCATACGACATCCCCATCCCGGGCCATGAGAGCGGCACCGTCAACACCCTAAGGCTCTGGTCAGCAGAAGCCACCCAGCAGCTTGACTATGGCTCATTTTCCAGCGGGGACTATCTAAATGCCGTGTCGCGCAAGTATTCGGCGGAAGCCATATCAGAAGTGCTGTACCCCGACGACTCCAACCACCAAAACCGCATGCTCAGGCTCAAGCAGCAGTACTTCTTCGTTTCTGCGGGCATACAGAGCATCATTGACCACTATAGAAGGCACTACGGCAGCCTCCGAAATTTCCATGAATTTGTAGCTATCCACATCAACGACACCCATCCGGCGCTGGCCGTGCCTGAACTAATGCGCATTTTAATGGACGAGGAGGGGCTGGGCTGGAACGAGGCGTGGGACATCACAGTGCGCACCATCTCATACACCAACCACACCATTTTGCCTGAAGCTCTTGAAAAATGGTCTGAAGACTCCTTCGCAGACCTGCTTCCGCGCATTTACAGCATAGTGCGTGAAATAGACAGGCGCTTTGCCCTGCTCCTTGAGAATAAGTTCCCAGGCGACCACGCCAAACTCCACAGCATGAGAATCGTCTCCGACGGCCAGATTCACATGGCTTTTCTCGCCATAGTGGGCAGCCACGCCATAAACGGCGTCGCCGCCGTACATAGTGAGCTTTTGAGAAAAGAGCTCTTTAGAGGCTTTAACGAGATTTTCCCCGACCGCTTTAACAACAAGACAAACGGCATCGCCCATAGGCGCTGGCTGCTCAAGGCAAATCCTGATTTGTCAAATCTCATCTCTGAAACCATCGGCTCAGGGTGGATTAAAGAGCCCCTGAAGCTACAGCTTCTCGACGACGAAGGCGCAGTGCGCGACAGCGCATTCTTAGATAAGCTCAAGGAAATTAAGCGCACTGACAAGCTGAGCCTGGCAGAGCTTATAAAGAAAAGCAATGATATAACCGTCAACCCCGATTCAATTTTTGACATACAGGTCAAGAGGATGCACGCCTACAAGCGCCAGCTCCTCATGCTCCTTAACATCATAGACCTCTATTACTCCATTTTGGATAATCCCAACGTAAATATAATCCCCCGCACATTCATAATGGCAGGCAAGGCCGCACCGAGTTACCACTTCGCTAAAGAAGTAATTAAGCTCGCCTGCGTCATAGCGGACAAAATCAATAACGAACCGCGTGTCAAAGATTTAATCAAGGTGGTTTTTCTTGAAAATTACCGCGTCACACTGGCTGAGCGTATATTCCCCGCAGCCGATTTGAGTGAGCAGATTTCCACAGCCAGCATGGAGGCCTCAGGCACTGGCAACATGAAGTTTATGATGAACGGCGCCGTCACAATAGGCACCCACGACGGGGCGAATATTGAGATTTTTGAAGCTGTGGGCATGGGCAACTACTTCGCATTTGGCCTCACAGTGCCAGAGGTTCTTGAGCTCAAGCGCAACCAAAGCTATAACAGCCGCGAGTTTCTCTCAGGCCACGAGTCCCTCAAGCGCATAGTCCACGAATTTATAAACCCCAACACCGCTGACGCTCTGAGCGCACAGTTTCCGAATATTTTCGACTCCCTCACAGCCCATAATGACCAGTTTTTTGTCTTAAAAGATTTTGATGCCTATGTGAGGGCTCAGCAGCAGGCGGCAGCGGCATACCGCGACACTGATAAATGGTATAAAATGGCAGCAATGAATATCGCCCACTCCGGAATATTCGCAAGCGATGAAACCATCAAGAGGTACGCCGCAGAGATTTGGCATGTGTAACTGTTGTTTTGCGCCCAAAATTTTCGAAAGGGATGGTCATTTATGCTAGGGAAGAAAAAATATGCCCGCTCGTCAGGTGTCCTCATGCCCGTATCCATGCTCCATGGCCCCTTCGGTATCGGGGTGATGGGCGAGGAAGCTGTGGAATTTATAAACCTTCTAGTCAAAGGCGGTTTCCACGCTTGGCAAATTTTGCCAATTGAAAACACCGGAGGATGCTTTTCTCCATACAAATGTGTTTCAGCATTTGCAGGGGAACCCATGCTCATAGACCCGAGAATGCTTCTGGACAACGGGCTTATAACCATGGATGAGCTGGCGACCCGCATGTATGATATGAACCCAGGCTTCATTGATTACCAAGTAGTGCGGGAAAGACAGTGGACGGTGCTGCGCCAGGCTTACGCCAGAGCCGGGGGCAAGGGTGGCAGTAAACCCCACTTAGATTTCAAAAGGCCCTGGCTTGACGACTACGCCCTGTACATGGCACTCAAGCATAAATACCACGGCGCACCGTGGTTTGAGTGGCCCGATGAAGGCGTCCGCAGCTTTGAGCCAGACGCCATTGCTAAGGCCAAGGCTGAGCTAAAAGAAGAGATTGACTTCCATAAGTTCGTCCAAGCCCTGTTTGATGAGCAGTGGAAAGAGCTAAGGCACTACGCCACCAGCCGGGGCATTTCAATTATAGGTGACATGCCCATCTATGTTTCTGAGGACAGCGCCGAAGTTTGGAGCAGGCGCGAGCTCTTTGATGCCGATGAGCACGGCAATTTCAAGGCAGTGGGCGGATGCCCGCCCGATTATTACGCCCCCGGAGGCCAGCTCTGGGGTAACCCCATCTATAACTGGAAGCTGCTCAAAGAGGAAGGCTACAAGTGGTGGATTGACCGCCTCAAAGTTGCCATGGAGCGCTATGACATTGTGCGCCTTGACCACTTCCGCGCCTTTGAAAGCTACTGGAGTATCCCCGCTGGCGCGAAGTCGGCTGCCGAAGGCAAGTGGGTCAAAGGGCCGGGCATAGCATTTTTCAAAGCTCTTACAGCGGCGCTCGGAGAGCTGCCGCTAATCGCGGAGGATTTAGGGATCATTGATGAAAAAGTCGAGGCTCTGCTTATAAACACCGATTACCGCGGCCTGCGGGTCATACAGTTTGCCAATAAGGACGATGACCACCACCTGCCCCACAATTACACTCAGTACACTGTGGCATACACAGGCACACATGACAACACCACGTTGCTTGCATGGCATCAGGAGCTCAGTGAGGAAGCGAGAGCCTGGGCGCTGGACTATGTGGGTTTTCACGGCGACTGGACCCAGGGGGGCCCAAATTGCAGCATAAACAAGGCATGGATCCGCGCACTTTACATGAGCGGGGCTTCCCTGGTCATCATACCTGTTCAGGATTTGCTGGGCTACGGTGCCGACACCCGCACAAATATTCCCGGCACCGCTGAAGGCAACTGGACGTTCCGTGTACACCCGGATGCGTTGCGCCACATTGATTTCGGCTTTTACTTACATCTTAGCAAAACAGCTTTTCGGTGCAATCCGCCGAATATTTTGAAAAAATAAAAAATTTCTCTTGAAACTGCGGCCTCCTTGTTGTATAATCTTTTGGGGCTTGAGAGAAGAACATTTCGTTCTGCTGATGGATATGCAGTTTTGAATTGCTTCCATGTTTCTCAACTCTCATTTTTATCGGGGTGTGGCGCAGTTGGTAGCGTGCGTGCTTTGGGAGCATGAGGCCGAGAGTTCGAGTCTCTCCACTCCGACCATCCGAAGTGCCGTTATAGGAACTGAGTTTCTTATAACGGCACTTCGTTTTTTTGTGCTTTATCTTACTGTGCCTTATAGCTGCAAGTGTTGCAGGCTTCTTTTTGCGCCTCGGAACATGCCATTTACCCACACACATTATCTAACACCATCCGTCGGACATGGGCAAATGCTCTGGGGGAAAGCGGGGCGGCCTCCGTCAGTCACGTCTACCCTGGCATAAACTTGGAAGCCTGGACAAAATTTGTGTTCCAAGACTGCGGCCGCCCCACTTTCCCCCAGAGCACCCGCCCATATCCGACTAGCCTGAGGAGTTACCGACTATTAATTTACAGGACGACAACGGAAAAGCCAAACCGTACCAAATCAAACAGTTTTTATCTATCGTTGAAAAGAATAATTTGAAGATGGAGGATTAGCATGAAAGATTATCATATTAATATTTTTTATTCACAAGAAGACGGAAGCTATATAGCTGACATTCCTGACTTGAAATACTGTAGCGCATCAGGTGTGACCCCGCAAAAAGCACTTGAAGAAGTTTTAGTCGCTCAAAAATTATGGCTTGAAGAAGCAAAGGAGATGGAATAATATGAGTAACAAAGATAGGTGCATGGCTATGATTGACAGCTTTACCGAATCACAACTTGCTAATGTCATAACATTGTTAACCTCTGCAAAAACTCTTGCTGATGAAGCGGCTGACGATGCTCATTGCGAAAGAATCTATAATGAGTATGAGCAAGACCCCGACAAAGGCGAACCTATTAGCATAGAGGCCTTTGCGGAGCAGTTAGGCGTGTCGTTATGAGCAAATACGCAGTTGTTTTGATGACGCCTGCCCGAAAGTTCATCGAGAAACAGACACCACCGCAGCAGAAGAGCATTTTGAAGGCTATCTACAAGACCCCTGACGAGGGTGGCATTAAGGGCATTACAAGTCAAAGCAACAAATACAGACTGCGTAGTATAATACTCGCACACGGATTATAGGAGGCTTGAAATGCAATATTCCATACTCATTCAATATGATGCTGTTGACAAGATTTATGTTGCAAGTGTACCCGAATTAAATGGCTGCATGGCTCACGGAAGCACAAGAGAAGAAGCAATGCACGAAATACTGGAAGCTATAGATTTGCAATTAGGGGTTATGCAAAAGAAGGGTATGCTAGCCCCTGCGCCGATGCTTTATGCGGAAGAAGCAGACTTCCAGGCGAACCGAAAGACGATGAACTGGGCGACATAATGGAATACGTGCCGGAGGAAAACAAGCAACAGAGTGGTAAAGCTGCCCACAGTTTGTGATCGTTTTCGTCACAGCTTGTGGTTTTATTGGCTACTTTGACTATTTACTTTTTGCCTTCAGCACCCTATACTGTGTTTAACAGATCCCGCCGCACTTCTATGACACCCTGTGTGTTAAAGTGTCCCAGGCGGGCCTTTTTATTTTCGGGGGTAAGTTAAAAATGACCACTGGCGCACCAAAGCCATTCCTTGCGCATAAAGAACAGCTAGACCTGTTAAGGTCAAGAGGTCTAACTATCCACGATGCACCAAAAGCATTGCTGACGCTCAGGGAGATAAGTTATTATAAGCTTAGTGCGTATTCCTTGACCTTGCGAACAGACGATGTTTTTCATGAAGGCATGAGTTGCTTGAATGCTAAATCGAGGGAGGCTTGGCAATGGTAGACACTAAAATACTTGAAAGTGAATGGGTGCAACCCAAAAGGGACAAGAGAGGCAGAGAAACATGGGGGCACGAACTCAAAGAGGGTGCGCCTGAGGATGTAAAGAAGAAGTTCCAGGAATGCCAAGAGGCGTTAGCGTGGGAGGAAAAGACACTAGGAATTAAATAAAGAAAACAACAAGAACCCCGCTCCAAGCCTGAATAGCCGGAGCGGGGTTCTATAGCTCTAAAACTCCCTAGAGTGTGCTTTGTAAAGCGGCAAATAGGCGCAGCAGCCCGCCGAAGGCAAGGCTTAACAGGCGCACCGCGTCCGAAGGGGTACTAGGGGAAATTCCGATTACTAAATCACATTCAAAAATCTGTATATTATCGCGGCGGCTTCAGCTCTTGTCGCGTGACCCCTTGGGTAAAAAATGTTGCCGGGCCGCCCATTTATTATTCCTGCCGAGTAGAAGTTTTGAACAGCGGTTGCAGCATATCCGGCAATGCTTGATGAGTCATAAAATCCTGTGTAAGGTCTTATGGCATGCAATTCAACTTCTGCAAAGTCAACAAATCGATTGAATATAGCTGCCAAGTCTTGCCTTGTTATATTTTCGTTCGGGCCAAATCTGCCATCACCGAAACCTAGCACAATACCGTGATATGCAGCCCACACTATTGCGTCAGCATACCATCGGCTTCGTCCTACATCATCAAATGGATTCTCCTTGTCGGCTGCACTAGGTGTGTCCGCTATTCGATGCAAAATAGTTACAACCATCCCACGTGTTAGTGGTACGTTGGGGCTAAACAGCATTGGCGTGGTGCTTGTTCCTAGCATTAGGCCAGCATTGTAAACAGCTCCTACATAACTGTAGAACCAGTCAATCGTCCGCACATCAATGAATGGATTGATACGATTTTCGCTAGGCTCGTTTATCGGCTCGTGAGGCAGTGGCGGCGTGATTACGGGGGGAAGATTCGATGAAATTCTGATTAACTCACCTATCGTTAAGGTTATGTTATTGCCGGGATTAACGCTCGCTAAAACTGTATTTGACATATTCGGATTGGAACGATATGTTTCCACAATGCTTTGACTTACTGTTTCTGAAGGAACTCTATACGCACCTTGTATACTTGACTCTAAAACCATAGGCAAGTGTCCAAAACCAATTGCATCAAAACTATGCAGGAATAAAATTAAATCATCTCCATATGATATGTTCGATTTATATGGATTGATTAGCTCTGTATCCCCTAACTGTCCTCCTTGCTGCATAAATTCAATTACGCTACCAACTTTAGCACCACCAGCGAAAACTTCTATAACTCTGATTTGATAGATTGTGTGAATAATCGTAAATCGTTCTATCTCAACGTCGGATTCAAGTTCTTCTAATAAAATGTTTATTAACTCCACCCTGCTGCTAATTACTTCGCCTCTAACAATATCGGTTGCACCCAGAGCCACCTCATCAATGCTTTTTCGGATCCACACATCAGCGACGGCTGAGCCACTTACAAATGCTGTGATGGTTATCATGACTACAACAATCGCGAGCAGTACAACTGCTTTTTTACTCATATCAAACCTCCTCTTTTAATTTCATGGCAATGCCTGCGTATGTAGCATTAGAAAACATTCTACAACAAGCTGTCTTTTATGCGATAATCGGTGATGCTTGATGTTCATACTGTCCTGTTTTTCGGTGCTGGCTCACCATTTAGTCAATTTATATCGCTTATAAAATTCACCCCACTGCGTACACAAAACCACAATAAGGGACTCCTCGGATTTATAGAGCCGTGCTCCGGCAATTTCGTGGTTTGCACTAAAGTTTCTGTTCAAACCTCCGCCACCCCAAATATCGGAAACTTCAAGTATCTCACCAACAAACGCATATGTGCCGTCCATTATGCCATCTGTAAGGACAGCATTTAGAAGATAATTGGAAGAGCCAACTTCTGAAAAAATCATGTCATTTACAACAATGGCACGATCCCTGCGCGGCAGATTCGTTGGCCATTCATCATATATTCCTAGTCTATATAAAGGAGGTGCCCGCTCTGCAAGGGGAGTGAATACGCGGTAGTAGCTGTATCTGTAATCGTCCAAGATGATTATAACCACATTTCCAGATAGAGTTTTGCGTATCTGTGCATGAGCAATATCGTGATTGGCTTCAAAATTCTCTCTTGGCGTTTTTGTAGGCGAAACCACACTCTGAACATATCCAATATGGACAGAGTTTGCAAATTCAACCGACATAGGCAGCCTATAAACCCTTCCGAAACGCCCAGGCGACCTTTGCCTGTCCACCGTTGCAGTGCGCTCAAACATAACGCCATCCACAAGCAATAAATCCGCCGCACTGTAGGAAATATAAACCACATCTCCGCATTCTCTACTCAAAACGGCAATCAGTGACGAACCGGACTTATATAGCCTCGCACCAACAACTTCATGGTTTGCCTGAAAATCATCAATCGGAATATCTGCTGTAAAGCTCTGCACAGTACCGATAAAAACATAATTCTCATCCAACTGATTATGCGAGAAATCCCAATTGCCGCTTTGCTCAAAATCGACACCGCCAACTCGAATCATATCGGCAACTGTAGCAAGCGGCGGTGGCATGTCCATAGCGCGGAAAACACGGTACAGCCCGTCATGCTCAACCAAAAGACGCTCAGACTGCGTCCTGAAAACCCTTGCATCAACCGCAGCTAAAACACCACAATTTGTTTGAAAGTTTTCACTCGGAATCCCGCTTCGCGAAATTTGGCTCGCCACCCGGCCTATATAAACTGAGCTTAAATGCTCAAAAGCTGACCTTTGCGGTGAATATATGTACATAACACCATCAACAAGCAGCAGGCTAGGGCGCTCATCATCATACCCGAGCTTTAACTCACATATATGTTGCACACCTCCGTGCTGGATATAGCCGTGACCGCCTGCACATCCAACCAAAACAAAGGCGATGCAAATACACGCCAAAATTCCTATGGCATAACTTATATGCTTCAAGCGGCACTTATTTTTGCACAACATAGTTAATCCTCTCAAATTGGAAAAGTGTAGTAACGGTAGACGTGTACCAACTCTCCGTTATGCGCGCAAATATAAAAAACATAATATCTACGTTGGACAACCTGAACTATATCTCTTCCCGATGTAACCATGTCCCCACCTATCGGCACTCCCCATGTCAATTGAGGCTCAAATTTTCCGTGCGCAATTATCGCTAGCGATGGTTCGATAGCGTGTGGGTTGCGAACAAACCCAGGGCTGCTCCAATCGCGTGCATCAAAAAATTCGGTTGCCTTTTTCATTGCATCCTCAGGAGAAATAGTAGGCTCAACCATTGTAATCGCATAGCTAACATCAGGCACATAACTCACTGCCGAATGCTGCACGGCACGATTAGCATTAACAGTAATTCTTACAGTTGCATATCGGATTGGTATCCCCATATGTACCCTTTGAAGGTAGAACTGATATGTCACCGGCCGATTCCTGGGCGTTCTTCTTCGTATCCGTGTCAGCACAAACTCTTCGGCAGTATTTTGTATATCCATCCACCTAAATTGTTCAATGTTCTCTAAGGCTAAAAGGGCATCCTCCAAAATAAAGTGACGATGGCGCGGCTCATTGATTTCACCAATCGGGTCAAGGATTGCCTCTCCTGCCTGAAGAACCTGACTTAACCTGTACACAATTACGACAGCCTCTGCACGAGTGATGTTCTGCCTTGGGGCAAATGCGCCGTTATGGTAACCGTGGACTATTCCTAATGCATTATTGACAGCCACTGCGCGAAACGCCCAAAACGAAATATCTTGAGCATCTGTAAACGGCATTAAACCCGCAGTATCAGTATCAATTATGTTGAAGATTATATAACAAACTTCTTCCCTCGTAGCAAATGTGTTTCCGCGAAACTCATTATTTGAAAATATATTCACATGTGCCCTAAATTTGAGCAATGTTTCATAAAACCAAGCACCTTCCGAAACATCGGTAAATGCTAATTCCCCGCTCTCTGCAACAGGCAACTCCAAGGCGTTATCTAGCAAAGTTATAATCTCAGCTCTGGTTATATTGGCATTCGGCCTGAATGTCCCATCAGGAAATCCGTTAATCCAGCCTCTGGACACAGCCTGCCTAAACTCTGTTTCAAAAAATGTCCCACTTATATCATCAACGGACGGCTGTGCTGAAACAAAGCCCACTGATGAAAATGATAGTATAATTGCCAGTATTACTGAAATAATTGAGCGTATCTTCCTTTGCATAGTTTGCGTCCCTTATCCTTAATATTCTCTAAATCCAGCTGCATAATCGCGCCTAATTGATGGCTCCCGCAGAACCTATGCCGCTGGCATTGTTCATGCTATGTAGTATTGATGTAGGTTTACCCAATCTCCGTTGTGTGCACAAATATAAAAAACATAGAACCTATCCTGAATCGGACCCTCGCTTGTCATAAACGTGTCCCCACCTATCGGTACAGCCCACGTCAGCCGAGGTGTTAACCCTCTGTTTGCAGTTATTGCAAGCGACGGTTCAATTGCATGTGGGTTGCGGACAAACCCCGGGCTAACCCAATCTCGAGTGTCAAAAAAATCATCGGCTTTTTGCATTGCATCCTCAGGAGAAATTGTTGGCACAATGGTAGTAATAGCATACCTAACATCCGGCCTATACCCGGACGCAATAGATTCTACGGTTCCATTACTGTTAGCCCTGATATTTACTGTTGCAAAGTGAACGGGGATGCCTTGATGAACTTGTTGTAAGTGGAAACGATATGCCACAGGTTGTCCCGGAAGTGCTGACCTGCGAATCTCCATAGGCTCAAATTCCTCAGCAGCATTGTATATATCCATTAAGTCAGCAATACTTTCAAGGGCAAGAATGGCATCTTCCAATGTGAACACCCTGACATTAGTAAACGTGCCTCCAATGAAACTGGGTGAACCACCGCTCTGATTAATTTGCAAAGACGGCCCTGTGGCGTTTTCAATATCCTCCAGAGTAAACGTGCGCGGCTCATTATTTTCACCATCGGGGTCAAGCGTCGCCTCGCCTGCAAGCAAAACCTGACTTAGCCTGTAGACAATTATAACTGCCTCGGCACGAGTGATGTTCTGCCTTGGGGCAAATGAGCCGTCAGGGTAACCGCGAACTATCCCTAATGCGTGATTAACTCCCACTGCCTGAAAAGCCCAAAACGAAATGTCTTGCGCATCTGTAAATGATGATGTACCCGGCATAACATCTGTATCAATCAGATTAAAAATTATGTAGCAAACTTCTTCCCTCGTAGCAAATGTGTTTCCGCGAAACTCATTATTTGCGGAGACATTCACATGTGCCCTAAATTTGAGCAATGTTTCATAAAACCAAGCACCTGCCGAAACATCGGTAAATGCTAATTCCCCGCTCTCTGCAACAGGCAATTCCAAAGCGTTATCTAGCAATGTTATAATCTCAGCTCTGGTTATATTGGCATTCGGCCTGAATGTTCCATCAGGAAATCCGTTAATCCAGCCTCTGGACACAGCCTGCCTAAACTCTGTTTCAAAGAAGGTCCCGCTTATATCATCGCCGGACGGTTGTGCTGAAACAAAGCCCAATGATAAAAATGATAATATAATTGCCAATATGACTGAAATAATTGAGCGTATCTTCTTTTGCATAGTTTGCGTCCTCCTCGTTCTATAAATACAACTGCATGACCCGTCTAATCGCATCCATCTCTATAGACGTTTCTGCCTTGCATGTACCTCTCAATGATTAATAATGGCTCGTCAAAGATATTACTCAAAAGATATTATTCATTTGAATTATCTCATCAAACGGAATGTTAAGTTATAGATTCTAAGTTCTGCATTATATCCTTCGCTTCATGCAAAAGCCTCCTAATATATGTGTCGTTTGCGCTTAATTCCAGTCGTCGTTGCCTGATTGTTGCCTGATTGTTTCCTGAATAAATTCCTCACTATTATATATCTATTTTTGGGGTCAAAAAACCACATATACTCTCTACTTTAGCAAGTTTTTCCAAAATCAAGAGATAATTTTCCCAAAACTTCCGACTATCAATGAACACTGAGAGAGAGTTTGCTTTAAGCGCGGTTTGTGATAAAATGTAAATAATTAGTTACAGGAGGGAGTCATGCATATACATCAGCATAAATTTTTAGAAATTCTATTTTCTGAACATTATCTCTCACTGCTCAGGCACGCACTGTCAGTTTTACAGGACGAACATCTTGCAGAGAACGCAGTGCAAGAAACATTTCTAATTGCATGTGAAAAAATCGACATGCTTTTTTCACATCCCAATCCCGCCGGGGCATTACGGTTGACATTGGTTAATGTAATTAAGCGGATTCAGGCGAATCAGAATAAAAAACGCATGGTACCCATTGATTCATTAAAACCTGAAACTTTAAGTACTGTAGATGAAGTAGACCTTAAAACTATGTATGGCAACATTGTTTCTTCGGATGAGTTAGAGTTAATAGAGAAGCTCTACATAAAGAAATATACATATGAAGAGCTCGCAGACGAGCTGGGTGAGCAAGTATCCACCATTAGCATGAGAGTAAAACGAGCAAAAGAAAAATTCCGAAAAAACTTCGCAGAACAATAAGAATATCGTACTAATATTATCATCTCTGACAACATTTGAATATTGATGTGATTTTTTGCCCCTAAATTTAGATCTATTATTACGAGGAGATTCACAAGAATGGCTAAAAACTGTATTGATGAAACGAGGTCAAGGTATCCTAATCTTGAAAATCTGAGCCTAGATGAACTGCAAACTCTCATTCGACAGGATTTTTATTCGACAGAATGTACAGATATGGACTATATTGCTGCAATATTGGAGGTGATGGAAAAAAAAGAAGCGGAGAATCCTAACCACGTCCCTATTGATGTAAAAGCTGCGTGGAAAGATTTTGAGGAAAACTACATTGGCAAAGAATCCGCATATTTACATTTACTTCCCGCTGATGAAATTTTTGAAGCAAAACCCAGTGTTTCAAAATCTACGGCAACACGCAGGCGCAGCCCCGTTAAACTTGCCCGCATTGCTGCAATTGTGGTTATGGCTGTTATGTTTCTCGGTGTGTTTACAGCACAAGCATTAGGCCACAACGTATTTCAATCCATAGCCCAGTGGACATCCGATGTTTTTACATTCGGAGGCTCCGGCGGTGAGGTTGAAACAGGACCTCTGTTTTTGGAAAACCCATATGACAGGCAGTATAAATCATTACAAGATGTGATTGATGAGATAGGTGTGACAGTTTCAGTAATACCTACGTGGTATCCGGAGGGCTTTGTTCAAACACAATTGAATGTTGTAGCATTTTATGAGCGGGTAATGATTCACGCCCTTTTTGAGCAGGAAGAAAATGCACTCACAATAGCGGTAATAATAAATTACGCTCCTGTATACGGCTCTGTTTTCTTTCACGAGAAAGATGACAGGACTGTTGAAGAGTACAGATCGCATGGGATAGCGCATTATATTATGACCAATTATGATAGGGCTGTTGCAGTATGGCTAAATGAATATGCAGAGGTTAGCATACAAGGGGATATTTCTGAAACATATCTAAGAAAGATGATAACCTCAATTTATGAGCCATTCTAGGGGGACCATCCGAAGTGTCGTTATAGGAACTGAGTTTCTTATAACGGCACTTCGTTTTTTTGTGCTTTATCTTACTGTGCCTTATAGCTGCAAGGGTTGCAGACTTGCTTCAACGTCTCTCACAAGGCTTTGGAATTTCATTGTCGCAGTTGCTTGACGTTTCTGAATTTAATGAAGCTCAATTTGAAGATGAGTGAATTTTAACGTCCTCATTACGGTCTATTAACAGTTCACTTTCTAGACTTTAATGCGATAACAGCCGAACAAACATCGAGTACAAGCGTTAGCAGATGCAGTGCCAAAAATATCTCCGGAGACGTTATAAGATGATATAGATAAAAAAACATTGGGTCCAGATTTGCCAGTTCACCCAAAGAACCCCGGAACTGTAGCCGTTGGCTCTTGGATATATGGGCGCAGGCTTCGCTATGCGACAGACTCACCTTTGGTTAGGTCACCCCACGCTAAACCAGCCGCCGGACAAGGGGGGTAATATAGCAACGCGCCCCTACAAACGGCAGACGCAATACTGAGCGTCTTTTCGTTTGCAGGGGCGCGCTGCATGTCAGGAAGCTATACCGCCCCCATCACTTGTTAGTCTGCTACATTTGACAGAAGCCTTACTAGCATCGCTGCAGCTTCTGCTCTGGTGGCTGTTTCCATCGGGTTGAATCTATTGCCTGGGCCGCCTGCTACTATGCCTGCTTCATACCCTCTGGATACTGCTTCCCTTGCGTGGGCGGAAATTGTGCCGCTGTCGGCAAAGCCTGTGTAGCTGCTCACGCCCGGAAGTTCCATCTCGCCCATGTCCGCATAGCGGATTAGGATTGTTGTGAGGTCTTGGCGCCTGATGTTCTCGCCAGGGGCGAACCTTCCTTCACCGAAGCCCTGTACTATTCCGTTCGCAGCTCCCCAGATTATTGCATCTGTGTACCATCTGCCGGCTGCCACATCGTTAAACGGATTTGCAATCCCGCTTACACTCGGCGAGCCTTCTTGGCGGAAGAGCATTGTAACTATCATCGCGCGTGTCAGTGGCAGGTTCGGGCTAAACTGAGTATCTGTTATGCCTGTCATTATGTCATTTTCGAATACAGCCCTGACATATGAGTAGAACCAGGATGTCGCTGCTACGTCTGCAAACGGCAGTGGTGCAGGGGCGAGAGGTACTTCCGGCTCTTGGACTTCTCCCGCTGGTGGCTCCGCAGGTGGTGCAGGCGGAGGTGTGGGAGGAGCAGGCTGCTGCTGAGGTGGTGGTGACGGCACCCAACCGCCGCCGCCATTGCCGCCGCCGGCAACTGCTAGAGCATTCGTTGCGTTGCGCAGAAGGGCATAAGCATTGTCTACTTGAGCCTGAGTAGCATCAGCATTTGCAAGAACTGCCTGCGCTGCTACCCT
>Ga0209755_10000868_pt1 | contig 51777 bp, 42 predicted proteins | sample TergutCo191P1_FD_187301 | JGI IMG/M metagenome (GOLD analysis project Ga0209755, IMG submission 187301) | Cornitermes sp. P1 segment gut microbial communities from Petit-Saut dam, French Guiana - Co191P1 (SPAdes) (version 2) | ecosystem: Host-associated > Arthropoda: Insects > Digestive system...
GAATGAATCAATCTTTCAATTGAAGAATAAATATGCGCTCTATGATGATTATGGTCAACCCAAGCGCGTCCGTAAAAAGGTATACCCATAATTAGTTTTTCACGCCCTATTACACGTAAGGCGTATTCAGCTACATTTCTGCACCATCTGAGAGTTGAAATAGGGCCAGGTTTTGATGTGCTCCAATGCTCGTCATAAGCCATAATGAAAACCTTGTCTACAAGAGCTGAAATTTTTGCGTAATCGTAAACATCGTTTGCAGTCGCCCTTGTGCGCCCGTAAAGCGCGACAGAAAATATTTTATCAGGCAAACCCGCGCGTAATTCACGAAGGAAAGATAAAAACGCTTCTCCCGATCTTGCAGGGATATTTTCAAAATCAATATTTAACCCGTCAAAGTTTTTTGTTGCGTCTATTAAATCTGCAATCAATTTTGCTCTCTGGGGGCTTTCCGGTAACAGGGTAAAATAAGTGAGGGCATAACTGCCGCAAGTTACAACAAGATGAACCCTGCCTTTAAAAGAAGATAGATTTTGCCTGCGCGGGACATTAGAAAGATTGCCGTACATATCAACTTCCGCGCCGAAGTATCCGACATCGGTAATCGGTAAGTTTGAGGTAAGAGGCGCTTCGATACCGGCAACTACATAACCCCAAATTTCGCCAAAGGATACAACAGGTAATTTCTCTCCTGTTTCATGAATGAAAATTGTTAAATCTTCTTCTATTTCAGGTATTTCTTCCATAACCGTTTCTTCAGATATTACTGGTTCTGTCTGTGTTGAAGGTAAATTTGCGCATTTACAGTTGCATAATATTATGATTGATATTAAAAAGAAAGCGTTAAAAAATTGTTTCATTATATAATTATCGGAATATTTTACATTTTGAATTAACGGTGAACATGCAAGAAGGGTTAAAAATGTCCACGGATTTACGCGGATTAGGCAAGATTAAGAATGTCCACGGATTTACGCGGATTAAACGGATTTTTATTAATTTTTTTTTATCAGCTCTATCCTATAATCCGTGTTAATCCGTAAAATCCGTGAAAATCCGCGGATCATGTAAATACATTAAACCTCTTCTTCTCTGCCCATAAGCCAAGAGCGGGGTTGGGGACATAAAAAATGCGTTCTCCATTAATATTATTCCAGCCTGAGATTAGATTTTTATGTTGATACTTTTCCATCGCTTCATTTAAATCGCCCCATTCAAAACCGGCAGATTCTATCTCTTTACGCGATACTTTTTCACCGGGGCAGTAGCGGATAGTGAAGCGGTTTTCGCTTGAGCCGTGTATTAAGTGCGCCGCCGCACTCAAGTTATCTTGAAGTTCAGTATCTTTAGATACTTTTGAAAGTATCTCTATCGCAGGCCTGTATCCGTGTTTGCGGATCAATGTATCTATAGTTAAATCTTCGCCGAAACGTTCAAGAGCCGGCGCGAGGATGATTAATTCCCCTCCGTCTGCTATAACCATGCGTGTACGGTAAACCGCCTTATTTCCAAGCCAGGTTGTACGGTATTCTTCCGGTTCAAGGTAGACAAGAGCTTTGTTAACCGGCTCGTCCATCAAGTTAACATTAACTTTCTGTGATAAGGCGGCCGCTTTTTCAAAACATTCGCGCCCGAAGCCGATGAATAAACCGCGTACAGCGAGAGAGCCTCTCTCTTTACCTACAGCTTTCGCTTCATCTTCAGTCCTCGCTCCGATTACAGTTAACACCCAAAGTATAGGGGGTATTTCATTATTAAAACGGCGAAACCCTTCATCAAAGAGGGCGCGGACAGGGGTATCCGCTCTGCCCATAATTTTTTCCATTCCGAAAGCGGCGCCTGCAAAGTGGCTTTTATCAATCGCTTCTTTTCCGCCAGTCCCTACAAAAAGATTTTTTGCATGGTTAGCCATACCTGCAACCTCATGAGGGACAACCTGCCCGATAGAGAGGGCAAGGGAAAAATTCCCTGAGTCTTTGCGTAAAATTTTATTAACTTGAACAGGCCAATCATAACGGACAGCCCCCTTAGACGCTTTTTCAACCCAATCAGCTTCAATACGTCCAAGTTCTGTAACATCATTGCGCCAATCATGAACAAGAAATTTATCTTTAGGGGTGCTGCCGAACATCCGCGCAATTTCCGCTTTGTCCATAGCCATATGAGTCCCTAAAGCCGGAAGCACAGCCCCTAATTTGCCTCCAAGCGAATTTGATGCAAGCTCGGTAAAAAAACCGGCTCTGGAATGAAAGCGTGTTATATCAGGAGGGAGGATAATTACTTTTCCGGAATCTTTAATATCTGATAAGGTCTTAGAAAGAGCGTCAGAAAAAAGCTCTTCAAGTTCTTTATCGGTTAAATCTTTATCTGCGCCGCCGATAGCGGTGTAAGTTTTTTCTAACATGGACACCTCCTTTTTCTTATGATATTATAACAAATATATATAATTAATAACCACACATAAGGAGATAAATATGGGAAACGCCGACATAGGGCTTATAGGTCTTGCAGTAATGGGAGAAAATTTAGTCCTCAATCTTGAAAGCAAAGGTTTCACAGTGGCTGTATATAACAGAACTATTGCGAAAGTTGATGAATTTATAAACGGCAGAGGGGAAGGGAAAAATATTTTAGCCTGCCGTAATTTAAAAGATTTTGCACATGCATTGGCGAAACCGCGTAAAGCGATGATCATGGTGAAAGCGGGGCAGGCGGTTGATGATACTATCGATCAGCTTTTAGAAGTTTTTGAAAAAGGCGATATCATTATTGACGGCGGAAATTCCAATTATCAGGATACAATACGCCGTACATCTTATGTTGAATCAAAAGGGCTTTTATATATAGGTACGGGGGTTTCAGGCGGTGAAGAAGGCGCCTTAAAAGGACCTTCAATTATGCCTGGCGGATCTGTTGCAGCCTGGGAATCTGTCAAGCCGATGCTTCAGGCGATTTGCGCGAAGGTGGAAGGCGGTGTTCCTTGCTGTGATTGGGTAGGTGAAAACGGGGCAGGGCATTTTGTAAAAATGGTGCATAACGGTATCGAATACGGGGACATGCAATTAATTTGCGAAACTTACGATTTAATGAAAAATATCGCAGGGCTTTCTTATGAAGAGATGGGAAATGTTTTTGATCAATGGAATTCCGGCACGCTTGGAAGTTATTTAATTGAGATAACAAGGGATATACTAAGATACAAAGATGATGACGGAAAACCGCTTGCAGAAAAAATATTAGATACCGCAGGGCAAAAGGGGACAGGTAAATGGACAGGAATAGCGGCATTGGAATTCGGCGTGCCTTTAACATTGATAGGGGAAGCTGTTTTTGGAAGATGTTTATCCGCTGTAAAAGATGAAAGGGTAAGGGCGGCAAAAGTTTTTTCATCACCTAAAATTATTGCTCCTGCCGTTAAAGACGCTTTTATTAAAGATTTGGAAAAAGCTTTATACGCATCTAAGGTTGTTTCATACGCGCAGGGATATTTATTAATGAGAGAAGCCGCGAAAGAATATAAATGGAATTTAAATTACGGCGGGATCGCGCTCATGTGGAGGGGAGGCTGCATCATCAGATCGGTCTTTCTTGGAAAAATTAAAGAAGCCTTTGATAGAAAACCTGATCTTGAAAATTTATTACTCGATCCTTTCTTTACGCAAATTATAGAAGAAGCGCAAGATTCATGGAGAAGGGTAGTAACATCAGCGGTGCAAAACGGTATTCCAACCCCTGCCTTTGCAAGCGCTCTTGCTTTTTTTGACGGATACAGAAGCGAGAGGCTTCCTGCGAATTTATTACAAGCGCAGCGTGATTACTTCGGCGCGCATACTTATGAAAGGATAGATAAAAAGCGCGGCGAATTCTTTCATACTAATTGGACAGGGCATGGGGGATCGACCAGCGCAAGCACTTATACAGTTTAAAAAAAAAGAGGGAATATGAAAAAGATTTTTTATTTAACGATTTTATTATGTATTTTAATTATTAATTCTTACACGCAAGAGGAAAATTCTGGTAATGCAGAATTTACTATAGAAATTTCAAATGTTGTCCCTAACGGCGGCAAAGTTCATTTAAGAATATTTTTAAATGTTAATGAATTGAACCGGGAGCAGCCTTCAATTACATATATACTGGATGATATAAATACAGTTATATCGCATAAAATTTCTTTACAATACGGTGAATATGTATTTGGAGCGTTTCAAGATACAAATGGAAACGGAGTTATGGATTACGGAGCATTAGGCATACCGAAAGAATTAGTCGGTGTATCAAATTATTTTGGAAGAGGGCTTCCTACAAAAATATTTAACAGGCAAAAAGTAATAATTAATAATTCAACTGAAATAATAAGGTTTGGCTTACATAAATTTTAATTTTACTTTTACTAAAGAGATATTATTCTAAAACTTTGTAATATTTCTATTATTCCTTCTTAATAACTATCCTCAATTCATCAAGTTGTTTTTGATCTACCTCGGAAGGGCAGTCATCCATCGGGCTTACCGCAAAAGAATTTTTCGGGAAAGCGATAACATCTTTGAGGGAAGTGACACCTGCCATGATCATTACAAGGCGGTCAAGACCCGGCGCGATGCCGCCGTGCGGTGGCGCTCCGTATTTGAAAGCTTCCGTTAAAAAGCCGAATTTTTTCTGCGCTTCCTCAGGGTCTATCCCTGCAATTTTAAAAACCCTCTTTTGCATTTCTGAATCATGTATACGAATTGAACCTGACGCTAATTCATAACCGTTTAACACTAGATCGTAAAGATCTCCTTTTACAGAGCCCGGATCGCTTTCCATTGTTGAGTGATATTTTTCCTGAGGCCAGGTAAATAAATGATGAGCGGCTTCCCACTTTTGCTCTTCTTCGTTATATTCAAACATCGGGAAATCTATAATCCACACAAATTCAAAATGATTAGGATTACATAAACCAAGATCGCGCCCGAGTTTTGTACGGACAGCGCCAAGGGAAGTGTTAACAACTTTGCGCTTAGAGTCGGCTATCATTAAAATTAAATCGCCTGTTTCAATACCAAGTGTATTGATAATTATCGATGCGTTATCTGCAAAAAATTTAGAAGCTCCTCCCTCAAGTTTTCCCTCTTCACTGCTGACTGCCTTCATCCACGCCAACCCTTTTGCTTTGTAAATTTTTGCATGAGCTTCAAGTTCTTCTATTTGTTTGCGCGAATAATCGGCTTTACCCTTTACTATTAAAGCTTTTACACTACCGCCTGCACAAAGAGCGTCTTTAAAAGCCTGGAAGGAACTTGCTTCAACAAAGGGGGAGAAATCCAGTAATTTCATGTCAAAACGTAAATCAGGTTTGTCGCTGCCGTAGAGTTCCATCGCTTCTTCCCATGACAGTCTTTTAAAATTTTTAGGAAGATCGGTATTCATTATTTTTTTAAAAACATGACCCATCATCCCCTCTGTCATACAAAGAATATCGTCTCTTCCTACGAAGGACATCTCAATATCAATTTGCGTAAACTCCGGCTGCCTGTCACCTCTTGAATCTTCGTCGCGGTAGCAGCGTGCGATTTGAAAATATTTATCAAAACCTGACACCATCAATATCTGCTTGTAAAGCTGCGGCGATTGGGGAAGCGCGTAAAATTTACCGGGATAAAGACGGGAAGGGACAAGGTAATCCCTTGCGCCCTCCGGCGTTGATTTTATAAAGGTGGGGGTTTCAATTTCGTAAAAACCGCTTTGCGTCATCCATTCACGGACGGCAAAAGTCACTTCGCTTCTTAATTTGATTCTTTGCTGCATCGCGTTTGAACGGAGATCAAGATAACGGTATTTTAAACGCAGGTCTTCATTTGCTTTGCTTTCTTCATCAATTTGAAAAGGCAGCACTTCGCTTTTATTTAAGATCATTATATTTGATGCGAGAATTTCTATTTCACCTGTGTCCATCGAAGTATTGATCATATCATCAGGGCGAGAACCCACAATACCTTCTACCGCGATGCAGTATTCATTGCGGAGTTCATCGCAGATTGAGGCGAGAGAAGCATTAGCAAACTTTGTTTGCCCTTCTGTATCAATTGTAATTTGAGTAATACCGTAACGGTCTCTAAGATTAATAAAAAAAATGCCGCCGTGATTGCGTTTTCGATGAACCCAACCGTTTAAAATTACTGTTTGCCCTGCATTAGCTTTTCTTAATGCGCCGCAGTTTGTTGTTCTTTTCATTGCTTCCATAAAGTTGATTATATACTTTTTATATTATTTAATCTATAATTAAATATGCGTTTTGAATTAGACAATACCCTTATTGATGAAATAACTTTTTATATGGAAAATCAAGACGGGGATTTTCTTTTTGATACTCAAGATAGAAAAATTATAGATATTTTTAATGAAATGATTGAAGAAGAGAATGATTATAACTCCGATCGTTATATTTCCCTTCCGAAATGGGGTTCAAAAGACGGTTACCGTCTTATGGAAAAATTTGCCGTTAATTTAAAAAGCCCGCTCATACGTCAGGAATTATCAAACGCTTTAAACAGAAAAAAAGGTGTTTTCCGCGCATACAGGGATGTCCTTTCTCAATATCCTGAAAGCGAAAAACAATGGTTTGCTTTCAAAGAACAGGAAATGAAAGATGAAGTTCTTGCCTGGTATAATTCATTGCGTGAACAATGGGGGCTTGAGCCGATAGGCAGCGAACCTGAAGATAATTCTTCCCTTATACTAGAAGATTTTTTATTTAAAGAAAAAGAAGAGAAAAATATATTTACTATTTCTGCATTAACAGAAGAAGGTGAAATAGCTGGAACTATAAACGCAAGTAAAGATGAAAAAACAATACATATAAATATTTTAGAAGTTAAAGAAGAATACCGGGGTATGGGAATAGCAAAAACACTGCTTTCAAAAATGCTTGAAAAACTTTATAAAATGAACCTTGATATAACAATAGACCTTCCTGTAGAAACAGATTTCTTTGCAAGATCATTATTATTGGAAAATTTTAAACCTCTAATGCAAAGATTTATCTTAAGGAAGTAAATTATTCAGTAATTAAATGCTCTTCAAGAATTTTTTTCTTTTCCTCCGGAATTGGAGTTGTTACCTGTTTATTAAAATCAAAATGTACAATAACAGCATTTCCTTTTACGCAAAGACGACCGTCTTGCCATGCTTCGTGTGAAACTGTAAAAGATTTTGTTCCGATTTTGGAAATCCATGTTTTTATCTGTACATCATGTTTTAAATAAATCTGACTTATAAAGTCATAATCAAGATGAGCAATTATAAGAGGGAAATATTTTTTATCAACTGTTAATTCAGGATCAAACATTTTTAAAACTTGTGTTCTTCCGGATTCAAACCAAAATGAAGGGACTGTATTATTTACATGCCCAAGAGCGTCCAGATCTCCGAAACGCGGGTATACTGTTATTTCAAACATATTTTTTTCCTGATATTAAATATTTAAAGCGTTAAGATAATTTTCATAAGCTGTACGGGCGGCTCTTGCTTTATTGTTTGCTTCATTTAATCTTGAACGAGCGCTGTCAATTTCGCTGTCCAAAGAGACAAGCCGTCTTAAATATTCCTGCCCTTGTTGAGTTTGATTGCCTGCCGCTTCAAGATTTCTGCGTATTCTGTCTTGATCTGAAATGAGACGCTCTCTTTGAGTATCAATGTCTTTTACTTCAGCATCCGCTGTATCAGCCGCACGTTTTAATTCGATAGCTCTTTGAAGTGCTTCTCTTACATTTGAAGGTATTTCCTGATTTGTTGTATAATTAATCAATGTTTCTATACGCAAGGGCAGAAGTGTTATTGATTCTGTAAGAGGGCGTTGTTCGCTGACCTGAAATATTGTTTCCCTGTTTGAAGGAAGGTTTGTTGTAAAACGGTATGAAGACGCTGTGGTTTCATTAGCGTTAGGTGAAATAAGTTCTGTTTGTGTTGTTTTTGTATGTTCAATTATAATTTTTTTTGCAGATGTATCTGTATTTAAAAAGGTATAAGTTTTAATAAAAGTGATATTGCGGTTTATACTCATAACACCTGCTGATACTTTTACAGAACTTACTGTACGTGTATTTGTGTCGCTTGTAAGCGAAGTAACAGAAAGGTCTTCTGCGAAAGAGATAAGTCTTTTTTCATTTTCATTCCAGAATTCAATTAAAGCGTCTCCTGCATAAACGCCGTCATAAACAGTTATAGGTCCTGAAGGTAATTTCATTCCGCTTGTGTTTTTTATTTCAGCTCCAAGTCTCGGATGTCTGCCGTTACCGCTGTATATAAGAAATTTTTCTCCTTCAATTTGAGCTTCAACTAAAGGGAACATCGCGCTCATTTGACGGTTAAGGTTTACAGGGTTTTTAATAGTAAATTCAAATTGACCGCCCGCTGTATTTCCTGACGCTGTTTGAACAGCTCCGCCTGTAAGAACACTTCTTTCTCTTACAGACATTACAGCTTCTGCTTCAACGCTGTCTTGCATTAAATAATTTTCTGTTTTTGCCATGCTTGCCATTGGACTTGCAGAAGGAATTGGAACGCTTCTGTCATATGTTGCCGCCGCAGCGGTTCCTGCAATTGATAGGGGTATTACAGGGCGTGATACATAATAAGGCGGATATAGCTCTTGAATAAAAGATGCAGGACGGCCTGCGACAAGGGAAAGTACCACGTTGTTCCAGTCTGTGTCGCTGTCATTATCAACTATCGCCCATCCTTGAAATAAAGGTTTTTGAGAACCTAAATCTAAACGATAAGAAACTTTCCAAACAGGGGAGGGTATTACATAACTTAAAGAGGCGTTTCTTCTGCCGCTTCCGTTTAAATTTATTGAAAGACGGCGGGAAAACTGATTGCGTGATCCTGCAATTAAATCAAGAGCGCGGTTTAAATCATTATTGATTGCGTTATCTGTAAATTTAATAGAACTTATTTCTTTTAAATTTATATTCATCATACCATTACTGGTATTTAATAATAGATATGTTTCAACTACAGTCCCTGTAAAATTGTTATCTGCAACTCTTCTGTAATCAATACCGGTAATCTTTCCTTTAAAAGTTGAAGAAGTGTAAATCTCAACTTCAACACCTCTTAATCTTAATAGGATAGTCGCAAAGTCAGGATGATCGGAAAGATCGATATTTAAACTGCGTAAGGTTTGAATTAATGTATTTTCTGATTGATAAGTAACAGAAGGATTTGAAGATGATGGATCGTTTATAATAAGGGTTTTTAACGCATCATTTACAGCATTTAACTTAAAAGGAAGAATGATATTAACAGAGCCATTGACAGAGCCGCTATGTTCATAATATGCAAGACCTGATGTAAGAATTACAACTTTTTTTAAAGGCAGATCGGATGATGTTTGCTGTGCAGTTGACTCAAGAATACCTTGCGCTAAAAGACTGCTTGCAAAAATACAAAAGAAAAAAATAAAAATAATTTTATTTTTCATGTTCATACCTTAATGTCATGGTCGGCTGATCGCAAACCTCTGAAGGTCCGAAATATTGAATTGCACCCGGAAATAGATAACAGGTTTTTTCAGCCCATTCATCTCTTTTTGAGGCAAAAATTTTAAATGGTTTGCCGTCTAATTCAACTAACGCTTTTTTAATTACAGGTTTTTTAGCTCCATGACGCTGTTCAAGATTCATCATCATAGTAAGGGGAACCCCTCCTGCAATCCATTGATCTGCCGGAGCTGTAAGATTTTTTACGCTTGAAAGATAACCTGTTAAACCGCAGGCGATAAGTAAAAAAGCGCTGAAGCCGAGACTGTAGCAATAATCCGCGTCAAAATTTGAAGGGAATGCGCATCGTCCTTCGTATCCGAAGAAATGAGTTTGATAACTAAATTTGCCGCTGTATTGTTTGTTTGCTTTCATTTCGTCTAACTTTTTTTCAACCATATCGACTAAAAGTTTTTCAGTTTCTATTCGTGAAACCTGAACATTGCCGTGAGGGTCGCGATCCATTAAAAACTGTCTTGCAATATCAACATGAAGTGATTTTAAAATATATCCTGAAACTTCAGATATATTGCCTGCTATCCATTTAAGCTGATCTGAAAAGTGCTTAAAAGATGAAATTGTTTCTTCGTTATGTGCAATTATATCGTTAAGTTCGCTGATTAATTTTTTAACCTCAGGGATAAATTCAACCAAGCCTTCAGGGATTAAAATAATACCGAAATTGTCGCCGTTATGCGCACGTTTTGCAATAGACGCGCAAATTTGTTCGATAATGTCTTCGAGCGATATTGCTTTCGCTTCAACTTCTTCGGAGATTAGGCAGATATTCGGTTGTGTTTGAAATGCGCACTCAAGAGCGATGTGGCTTGCCGCACGTCCCATAAGTTTTATAAAGTGCCAATATTTTTTCGCGCTGTTCGTATCGCGGCATAGGTTTCCGATAAGCTCGGAATAAGTTTTGCATGCAGTATCAAAACCGAATGATGTTTCAATGTGTTCGTTTTTTAAATCACCGTCTATAGTTTTAGGACAGCCTATTACTTGGGTTGAAGAGCCGTGTTCAAGAAAATATTCGGCTAACAGCGCGGCGTTGGTATTAGAATCATCACCGCCGATTACAACGACAGCGTCAAGTTTTAATTTTTGCGCTGTTTCTAAAGAAGAAGCAAACTGCGCCGAGGTTTCTATTTTTGTCCGCCCTGAACCAATTATGTCAAAGCCGCCTGTATTGCGGTATTCATCAATTATTTCTTTTGTAAGAATGATGGTTTTATTTTCTATTAGACCGCTGGGTCCGCCTTTAAAACCGTAGAGGGTGGAATTGATGTTACCTCTTTTTAACCCGTCAAAAATACCCGCAATAACATTATGCCCGCCTGGTGCCTGTCCGCCTGAAAGGATCACACCGACCTTTAGTTCACGTTTAATATCGGGAGTAAAATCTTCAGCGGTATCACCACCGTTTAATGCTCTCTTAGAGAATGTAATAAGTGGTTTACCGTAAGTATTTTTAAAAATACCGCGCAGTTCTTCTTTATCAGAGATCGCTTCAGTAGAAGGTCCGATTTTTATGGATATATTGTCAACTGAACCTGAAAGACTGTCCGGCAGTTTCGGGCTATAAGTGTAACGTATTTTCTGTAACGCAGAAATGCTCATAATTTACTCCTTAAAATTTACTAAACCCAAACAATAGGCATCTCCCAGATGCCGATCTGCCTGATGTTCGGGGTATTATATCAAAATGATTAATTAGTATGAACCAATCTTTTATTTGTTTTTATGTCTGTTCTTCCGCAATTTTTTCTTGCGTTTGTGGGTGGCGATTTTCCGCAATTTACGCTTTCTTCCGCAGGGCACTTATACTCTCCTATATCAATGTTTATCACAATATAGAGAAAAACACGCATTTTGTCAAGTCATTTTATATGCTTATATGTATGAATAATTGAAAAAAACTAAGATTAAATATTTTTAAGTTCATCTCCACGGGGAATCGAACCCCGGTTGCCGGGATGAAAACCCGGTGTCCTAACCGCTAGACGATGGAGACATGACGCAACTAAAGTTGTTGTAGCAACTTTAGTTGCAGTCTACTTTGGTAATTTATTAAAAATAAAAAAAAATGTCAAGGTATATTAATAATAATCCGTGAAAATCCGCGGATGTAATTTTACCTTAAAACATCAGCGTTATTGGTACGGTTCCATCTAAGAGCAATATCATGAGGGCTTTCCGAAGCGAAATTCTTAATGGTTTTATTTGCGCCAAGCTCGACAAGGATTGCGATAGATTGAGGCGTACCGTAGCGCGCCGCTATATGTAAAACTGTGTTTCCTGAATTATCTTTTGAGTTTATCGCTTTTCCTGAGAAAATAGCCCTTATACAATCATTGCCTTTTGAAAAGGCTATTTCCGCTGCGCTTCTGTTATCTACCGCAGGAATGAAAGGATCAGCGCCGGCATCCGCTATTAATTTTGCAGATTCCCATAAGTTCATATCTACTGCAAGACGTAAAGGGGTTTTTCCGTTACTGTCAACAGAGTCAATTCTTGCGCCTTTTGTGATTATCGTATTAATTATATTGCTGGATACCCTTTCCTGTAATGCGATATGAAGAGCGGAATTTCCCATATCATCGGAAACATTGATTCTGTCTGCTGATAATAAAATTGATACCATTTCAGATGATGTGTTAAGCGCAATTTGATAAGGCGTTCTGTTTGTTGTGTTACGCGCATGAATAGATATATTGCTTATTCTAAGAAGCCTTGTCACCATTTCACGCCTGTTTTCCATAACAGCGATATGCAAAGGGGTATCGCCCCTTATGTTTCTTGCAGAAGTATCCGCTCTTGATTCCAGTCTTTCAACTGAAGCCATATTATCAGATCGTACAGCTTCCATGAAAGGGGTGTTGCCGTCTATATTTTTAGCTTCAAGGTTCGAACCATTGCGTATCAATATTGATTCAATATCAGTCATTCTAAGAATAACAGAATCATGGAGAGGGGTATTACCGTTAAGCGAATGTGCATTAATATCCATTTTTAAAGAGATGAGTAATTCCACAGTTTCTTTGGCGTTCCATCTGACGGCTGTGTGCAGTACAGAATATCCTAAAGAATCGCGTGCATTTAGATTTGCGTTATTCTCAACCAAAACATTAATAGTAGAGGGGCTGTTGTTTTTTACAGCCATGAAAACCGGTGTTTCGCCTGTAGCATTCGCCTCTTCAATTGATAAACCGCTTCTGATAATTACCGGTATCACATTGTCTAATTTCCAGCCTGCCGCTAAATGAAGCATATTATTTCCGCTGCCGTCTTTTGCTATGATGGTGGAAGGGTTAATTATCCATTCACGTAAGGGAGAGCTTGAAAGAGCGATAGATAAAGGGCTGCGATCTGTTGAATTTACAAGGAATATATTAGCGCCTCTTGAGATTAAAAATTCCCCGCTTTCTTTTTGATTCATTCTGACCGCGATATGAAGAGCTGTATCACCGTCTCTATTTATCGCATCAACTAAAGCTCTATTGTCAAGAATCCTCGATATTTGATTTGGGTTTGCACGGTTTCTTACAGCAGCATGAAGCATGGTGTTTCCTTCACTGTCTCTTTGACTTACAGTTTCAGGGCTTATGAGCATATTAAAAATAGTATCATTTGATGTAGCTAAATCAAAAGGAGTTTTTCCTGAGTTATCTGCTGCAAATATTTCTGAGCCGCTTGTTAAAAGAGCCGGTATCAATGCAGAACGCCCTTCTTGTACTGCAATATAAAGCGGGGTTTTGCCTTCGATATTTCTGATATGTACATTACTTTTACCGTTTAATAGAGTTTGAATTACATCTGCAGGACGGTTAAGAATGATTGCTATATGTAAAGGTGTAGCGCCGTGGTTATCACGTTGATTTAAATCCGCTCCGCGTAATAATAATAATGTTATTACCTCTTTATGAACTTCAACAGGGATACCCATGTGCAAAGGTGTGTTATTATTTGCATCTTTTGCATTAACATCTGCATTTGCATTAAGAAGCATATTGATAACTTGAATATTTCCAAGACGTACAGCCTCATGTAAAGCTGTAGCCCCGGAAATGCTTTTTATATCGATATCTATATTTTTACCTAACAAAAAAGAAATTAATCCTGTATGGCTGTTCATAACAGCATAATGAATGGAAGCAAGCCCTTCATTACGGCGGATATTATAATTGCCGCTTCTGATAGCGGGACCAAGGTAGCTGTTTATAGGGTTGTCTGAATATGCGTTATTTAAAATAAGCTGTTCGGCTATTTCCATGTGGCTTCTTGAATTCGGTAAATCCAAAGCATAATCCAGCGCGTTTTTATTTAAACTGTCTGTTTTGTTAATTAAATTAGAAGAAGAGGGTATAACTGATAAAATTGAATAAACCGCCGGAATATTACCTGCGATTGACGCTATATGAAGGACATTTCTATTAAGATTATTTCGATCAACTGTTTCGATATTTGAAGGGGTAAGTAAAGATCTGAAAAGAGTAGGTTCCATTCTAAGTGCAAAAACCGCCGGTGTTATTTGGTTTTTAAAACTTTGATGGATGTCTGCTCCCGCTTCTGCAAGAAGTTTTGTAATAGTGGGATTATTTTTTTCTACACTAATTCCAAGCGGAGTTTGAAAATCAATATCATAAATATTGGGTTTTGCTCCCAACTTTAAAAAGAAATCGACAAGCTGGGCATCTTGAATTTCTGCCGCATAATGAAGAGGTGTTCTCCCGTTATCATCTGTTGCGTTTACTTCAACCTCGCTGAGAAAATACCCCCTTGCGTTTTGATCGCGGGATAAAAGTTTTTCCCAGATGGTAGCTTCTTTTACCGTAGGCGGTGCGCTTTTACAAGCAGCAAAGCATAAAAAAACGATTAATAAAATGCTCATAAGAGCGGTGAAAAATGATGACTTCTTCATATTTAGATTGTCGGCATAAAACAAATAGGGAATTAGGAAGGTTCTAAGCTCTTTTTTTAGTTAAGAATTAATACTTTTTTACTCCCAACCACCGGCTGCTCCACGCTGACTGCTATCCAGACTCTGGCTTACACGGGCTGTAGTGTTTCGCTTAAAAGAATTACCGCCTGCTGCTCTGATAAATACTGCATTACCTCCGTCGTCAGCCTTGTTTACTTGTTCTTCAGATGCGTTTGAGCCGTAAATAATACCGTCAGTGCCGGATTTTTGAAAGGTACTGGATCCTCTTAAAAAGATACCGCCGCCGTAACCGCCTCTGGCAGAATTCCCGCTGATAGTCCCGCCGTTCATGATAAAAGTACTGTTTATTACGGCAATACCGCCGCCATTGCCGTAAAAGGTCGAATTTCCTCTGATAGTTCCGCCGTTCATGGTAAAAGAACCGTTAATTAAATGTATACCGCCGCCGTCTTTACCATGTGCAGTACGATTTCCGCTAACAGTGCCGTTATTCATTATAAACTCACCCTTATCTAAATACACTCCGGCACCTTCAATACTGTTATTATCTCTAATAATGCCTCCGTTCATGACGAAGGTACCGCCCGACACGAAAACCAAAGGTTTACTGTCTCTTTCCAAACCAACTAAAGCAATACCGTCTTCAAGTACAAACGTAACTCCTTGTCCGACAGTAATAAGAGATGAAGGAGGACGGGAAACATCATAACGTATTGTTACTTCCGAACCTGCGCTTTTTAAGATAATATTAACTTGCATGTTATTAAAATTTAATCGAATACCGGAAGCCCTATCGTCACGATTAAGAACGATTATGTAATTACCGCCGTTTTTAGCATTTAAAGCGATCCAGTCAATTGCGTCCATAAGACCCATTGCTCTTTGAAATACGCCGTCAGTGTAAAGACCAGAGCGGATTTGATCCTGCGGTTTTTGCTGAACCTGTACGGGTTGTGAAACTACCGTGGTAGATGTATTTGTTAATGGCATAGTTGCCGCCGATGTGCTTACCTGATTGTCGATTTCGACTGATCGTTCAGGAGTCTGAGAACCTCCTTGTTGTCCGCCGTAATTTGATGAGGATGCAGTTCTATTTGAAACCGCTGAGTTAATTAACAATGAAGCGACACGACTGTCATTGTTAATATCTGCGCGGTATTGCACATCTACAGTACCGCTTTCTACACTCAATACACGAATCATTATTCGATACTTGTTATCAATTCTCCGTAAAGAACCTGTTACAATAACTTCTGCACCCAATGTTCGCCCTATCTCCTGTATTGAATTATCATCAACTTCTCCGGAAAATTGGAAATTCAATTCTTTACGCATGAAGTCAATATCCTGACGATCAATGACTATCAGATTTTTACTGTCTACCAAATTTGCAGATAACTCATCTAGAACATATTCGGATAATTGCTCAGATGATGAACTGAAATTGATCATGGCTATTTTTATTCCTTTTGTAATACGTTCATCTATACGATCTGAGGCTTCCAAAAGCGCTTGATCTAGAGTTATTCCATTTGATGTTACTGACGGAGTTTGGTTTGAAGTACAATTTGATAATAGTAAAAAAAATATTAAAATGGAGAACATTTTTTTCATTTATAAACCTCCAAAAATATAAATAATTAATACATCTAATACTTTGTTTATCATTTACATAAAACTTTTTCTTTCCATTCCATAACGATTCTGCGGTTTAATTTAGCTACTTTACAGAAATGTTCATTTATTTTTAGGAAATCACCATTAATATCTTCATTGCCATTACGAACCATGCACATAGCACAGAATGATTTTTCAGAACATGTTAAACATTCAGGAAAGTCTTTTTTTCGTAATCCTCGCAGATACTGTACTTTCGGAGAATTATCCCAGATTTCTTTTAATGGGGTTTCAAGAATGTTCCCGCAAATATAATTCTGCCAACCAGCGCAGGGATATACATTACCATTTGCAACCATACATATTGATCCGATGCAGACACCACATACAATATCATTGGATATATCTTGAGCATCTTCTTTATCAAAATTGGCTTTTAATATTTCCTGCTGATAGACAGGGTTAAATTCAACTACGTTTTTAATTATTTCTTCTACTTCATTGAGATCAAGACGATTTACTAGATTGCTTTTATCATTATTATAGCATGCCATCATTATAAAATCTGTTTCTGCACTTACTTTATGTTCGTGCGCCCATTTAAGTACATCCGCAAAACAATTTTTATTTTGTTTCATTGTTGGGCAGCTTATTTGCAAAGGTATATCATTTTCTATAAGACGTAAAATGTTATCTCTTGTTTTATAGAACGAACCTTCATACTTTGTGATAGAATCGTGAATTTCAGGAGTCATGCTATATAATGAAACCTGCACGCTTGAAAGACGATTAGCTTTCATTTCAGAAATAATTTCATCATTTAAAACTGTGAGATTACTCAATATATGTATAGAAAAATCGTAATCCTTTGCTTTACGTAAAAATTCGGCAAAGTTCTTATGCAACATAGGTTCACCGCCTGATAGAGTAATATTTAAAAGCCCCATATCACGGCACTGATCAAGCACACTATAAAATAACACCGGATCTATATCGCCAATTTTATTTTCATGAGGAATGTAACAATGAACACAACGCTCATTACAACGGCTAGTGAGTTCTATTTGAAAAGAGTATAAATACGGATTTTTTTTGAAATATGATACAAGAAAATCTTGAGTATCTGTATCCGCTCGTTTCATGATAGGAGAAAAATCTTTTTTTATTGTTTTTGGATTGATAGAGGAATACGAAAAGCGTTTATCTTTAGCAATGAGTTCTGCATCAGTTTCCCCTGAAACAACGAAGCCATCCTCTTCAAGCATAGAATAAAAATCGACAACATCATTTTTTAGTGTTTTTATATCTACATTAATAAAGGCGATAGCAATTTCATTTATGAGTTCATCAAGAGATTTTCCTGTACGAGAAAGAACATCAATAAAAACTGCACCTGTAGCATCAAATACACGGTCATTAAAATTACTTTTATTAATAATATAACCAATATCACCGTAGCGACGAATAAAGGTATCAAATTTTTGTTTGTAAAGCATTTTTATTCCTTTAAGTTAACATTACTAAATCAAATAATGATTAAAAAAAATTTAAATCAATAAAGAAAACGGGTAATGCCAAAAGCAATACCCGTATCTAAAGTTCTGCTACTATTTGTTGACGTGTTCGCATTTTGTGCAAAAATTAGTATTAAAACTACCGCATCCAGCAGCGTAAACACCTTGTGAGCCATTTTGAGCAAGAACGTGTGGTTTACTATATACCATATTAGCCTCCAAATATTAAATATAAGTCCATTCAACGAATGGTCTTTTTCATTAGGCTTTTATTATTAGCCAGATAAAAAGCAGCCAAAGAAACCCAATACCTTAATTAATTTTTTTCTAATCATATTCGATTTTTCCATTTTTGCATTGCTTCATTATAATCTTCTCCAAAAGGTCCATTTGATATGCACTCGTTACATGTTATTGCAACCAATCTATTATCTATTTCCTTCTTTATACCTAAGTCAATTGAGTTGCAAAAAGGACAACTATCATTTGAATCTTTTTGCCTATTATTCCATTTAAAAATAGCGGTTTTTTCATCTTGTGCTTCTGGACCATGTGAATGGCAATTTTTACAATGAATAAAAAAACGACCATTAGATTTTACATCTAACTTAGTACTACCAGATGAACCTTCAGTATATCCTTTTAAAATATCAGGATTTTCTCCACAAAAAACACAATGGCTTAATTTTTCTTCCATAAAAGAATGTACTCCTTTTAATAAAAATTGTAATTCACAAATATTTGTTAAGATCCCCATTTCCCCATCAGGAAACTATACTAATCATAATATCCCTACAGTAAATTGTCAATCCCTAACAGTAAAATACACTGTAAGTAATTTCCAAAGGGTGATATATGACCAGTTTAACGAAGTTATTGGCTTTTAACATGAAGGAACGCAGGCGGATACTCGGTATTTCTCAGGCAGCTTTAGCGGAAAAGATAAATACATCAACCCATTATATTGCTATGATTGAACTGGAAAAGAAAACACCCTCTCTGTCCATGATTGAACGTATTGCGGGGGCGCTGGAAGTTGATTCGCCTGAACTTTTTTCGATGCAATCTATTCCTTCAGGCGCGGTATTATCATTGCAAAAATCTGTTATGGAAGATGTAATAAATGCAGTCGGTCTTGCTTTTATTGGACGTTTGAAAGAACTTGAAGAAGGGAATATTGAGGCTGCTAAAGAAAAAATTAGAAAACGTTTTTCCAGATCATCATCCGATGAAGAAAATAAATAATAAACTTATTCAACCTTAAACCGTGATACTTCCCTGATCAATGTATCTATGCCTTCGCGGTTTTTTATGGAAATTTGATTTACATGGTCAACCGCTATATTTATCTCTTCGGCGCCTGAGGACATTTCGTTCATTCCTGAGGTAATTTCCTGTGTCGCTTTTTCAAGATTTTCGCTTTCCTGGATTACTTCTTTTGCGCCTTCAAGCATTTCGGCAGAACTACTCTTTACCTGCCGTGTTATTGTGTTTACATTGCTGATGCCGTCCAGAATCTGCTTTGAACCTTCACCTTGCTCTTCCATAGCGTTGCGGATATTATCTTCCTGTTCTGCTACAACTTTAACGCTGGAATCGATAGCCTCGAATTTATTTAATACATTTTCTGTTGACCTTGTAATTTTATCAATGGATTCTTTTATCTTTTTAAGTACTACGCCGATAGTCTTTGATTGCACGCTGGAATTTTCCGCTAATTTGCGGATTTCATCGGCGACAACGGCAAAGCCTTTTCCGGCCTCTCCCGCATGGGCGGCTTCAATTGCGGCATTCATCGAAAGAAGGTTAGTCTGGCTTGCTATATTTTGCATAACAGAGTTGATTTCCATTAAACCTTCTGATTCGCGGGAGATTTCCTTTATATCCTGTGATACTTCCTGAATACCGTTTTTACCTATCTCAGATGAGTCTTTTAAGGTTTTTACGTTTACGGAGTTTTTTACCAATGTTTCTGTTACAGATGAAATATTCGCAACCATTTGTTCAATAGCGGCAGATGCTTGTGAAACGTAAGAGCTTTGTTTCTCAACATGAACATTTAATTTATTAATGTTTACCGTTACCTGCTCCATAGTCGCATGGGTTTCGCTGACGCTGGCGCTCTGATTTATTACACGCCCTTTAATACTTTGAATATTAGCAGTGATTTGGTTTACCGCCGCGGCTGTTTGATTCATATTACTGGCAAGATCGTTGCCGATTTCAGATAACGAGCTCGATTCCTTTTTAATGCTGATAACAAGATTTTTTACTATTTCCATCGTTTGATTAAAATAGTGCGAAAGTTCGCCGATTACATCTTTTGAAATATAATTAACTCTTTTTGTAAGATCCCCTTCACCTTCTGAAATATCTTTTAATGTATGCATTACGCTGAACAAGGGTCTTACAATACTGGTTGTAACAAGCATCGCCAGAATAACGCTTGTTATAAATGCGATTATAATAGTTATAATAATTATTATAGAAAATGTTTTTCCGGTCTGATGGACATTATTTATTTTTTCATTAAGTATTATACCGTATTCATCGTACATTTTTGTTAAATCGTTGATTACTTCAAATGTATTAGGCAAAACATCTTCATTTAAGATTTTTAAAGCAGCTTCTTGATTATTGTTATTCAGATGATTGATAATTTCTGTTGCTTTGCTGTGAATAAGTGTATGAGGAGTAACAATATGATTCATTATTGCTTTAATTTCGGGGTCAGTTATCATTTTTGCTTCTTCGCTGTTAAGCCATATACCTAAAGAACAACTCCTGGAATCAAGCGAGCCTGTAAAATTTATTCCGGTATATACCGTCTCCATCAGAGACTGTCTCCAGTTATAATGCGAATTTAATATCTTTGAGATGCTTGCTTCTATTTCTGTTACTTCTATTATTTCTTCCGCTTCATCTGTAAGACTGTTATTGCTGAAAAGCCCTAAAACACCCAGTAAAGCTCCGATTAATGCAACTAATGCAAAACCGCCTACTAACTTTGTTCTAATTTTCATTTTGAGCCTCCATATTTAAAATTTTTAGATAATTTGTAAAATTAATGGCAGTCAAATCTGAAGATTAGTAAAAATCTCAGTTATCTTTATTTATTTTTATTTCTTTATAGTATTTTGTCAAGTATATCTTAAAGAAAAAATTGATTTTTATTTCCCTTGATGTATTCCATCTACAGCCCATTCTGTGATTACAGCCAAGCGTTTTGAGATAGCAGACTCAACATGTACACGTGATGCAAAGAAGTCTGAGATATCTGCGCTTGCGACACTGTAAATTAAAACGCCTTCAATAATCGGTTCAAAATACAGCCGAGCGGTAAATTTTTCTTCCTTAATTACAGGTACAAGCAGGTATGTCATGTTTCTAAAATTGGATAGGGTAAAGCACAATCCGTTTTGGATAAGTACCATTTCCCCGCGGTAAAATGTATTACCGAAGTTTACATCACGCAATCTTATATAAACCGTCTCTGATTGCGGGATAATCGTAGCAGGCGGAGGATCGGGTATAGCGCTTGTTTGCCTTTCCCCTTTGATACGTGTCGCGTCTTCAAATAGGGGTACTCTTTGCTTTCTTGTTGCAGAATCATATAACCTGCCTGTAAGACCTCTGATATTTGAAAGAGCGTTATAAACGGTTAGAAGGCTTACACCATTATTTTCGTGAGAACGGAAAACATAGATGGATTCAACCAGATAAAGAGGGTTTTTATCTAAAACTATTTTTATTATTTGAGGATCAAGATTTGATTGTAAAATTTCAAAACCGCTTTGCTTTTGACTTGATCTTATGAAACCTGAATCTGTAAAAATTGATGTGCGGATATTTTCATTTATATTTGGAAAAATATCATCAAATGAACGTAACTGAGCGGGAAGATTTGCTGTTATTAAAAGAAAAATTATTATAAATAATTTTATCATTTAATATGCGCCTCTTCCCATTAATACTACACCAAATGTTTTAAAAATTATCCACATATCAAGCCATACAGACCAGCTTTGCAGATAGTATATATCATAAGCGACTCTATCAAGATAATCTGTATTAGACCTTCCTGAAACCTGCCATAAACCAGTAAGACCGGGTTTAACAGAAAAAATACGATTATAATCTTCGCCGTATTTATTAATTTCCGCGTCAACGATAGGGCGCGGACCCACTAAAGACATTTCCCCCTTTAAAATATTAATAAGCTGAGGGAATTCATCTATGCTCGTCCTTCTTAAAAATTTTCCTATACTGGTAATTCTCGGGTCGCGGTGAAGTTTATGTGTTTGTTCCCATTCTGCTCTTAAAACATGATTTGTTTCTAAAAGTTTATTTAAAACTTCATCAGCATTTGTTACCATAGAACGGAATTTATAAGTATAAAAATAATTTCCGTTTTTACCGATTCTTTTTTGCTTGTAAAGAACAGGTCCTGGGGACGTTACCTTTATAATAAATGCAACTAACAGAAGGAAAGGAAGAATAATAAGCCCGCCGATAGTTACAACACCTATATCCATAATTCGTTTTATTAACAAATTAAATCTAAATTTTAATTTGTTACTTGTATCGATTCCCAATACACCGTTAAAATCGCGGACAGACATCCAAATACTTGATATATTATAAAAATTAGGGATTATCACATTGTATCGGAAAGCGGAAACAGAATTATTTAATAAACTTTTTAATTTTGATGCGTCAAGACGCGGCATTGCGACTATCGCCATTTTAATATTGTAATTTTTTACTATTTGCGGTCCTGCAGAAAAATCATGAATAATCGGAATATTTCTGTAATCATCATCACCTAAGGGATTATCATCAAGAATACAAACAGGTACATAACCTGTCCTGATACTTCCTAAAAGGCAATCAACAACAAGCTTGCCGGTTTTTCCGGATCCATAAATAACAGTCGGGATACCTCCTAACCTTGTCTTATGTAAAATCCAGTGCATTAAGCTTCTTGATGTAAGAAGAATAATTGTAGAAAAAATACCTGCTATAAGAAAAGCGGTATTAACAGAATCCCAACCATTAAACTCAATAAAACGCGCCATCATTATCCCGCCGTATGCTAAAAATGAGCCGATAAAAAAACGCCTCATTTCTTCGGAGGGAGCAAGGGAAACTCCGGGGTATAGTCTGTGAATTTGGAAAATTATAATGAAAGCCGGCAGATATGGCCAGTACGTAATAAACGATTTGGCATTTATACTGCCGTAATCGTGGACAAAACCGTAAATTCTGACACAAAAGAAGCCCCATGCAAACGACAATAAAATCGCCGAAAGATCGGAGATTATAAAAGAAGTTGTAGTCAAAGCGGAACTTGTGCGACGATACCTGGTTCTGTACCAAGCATCAAAGTCAGTAAGATTCATTTGAAGAAATTATAATGCAAAAAAAAAGGGATTTCAATCATTTTTATTGGGAATTTGGTATAATTTGGCTATATCATTAATTGGCTATTGACATTAAAAAATCGAGTTTATATTATTAAATTGATAATAAAATGTTAATTTAAAAGGAATCCGGTTTGATTAAAAGAATTATTTTTATATTTTTGTTAATACTTGTTCAAATTTCTATTTTTGCACAAACTCATACTTCTATCCCCTTGGGGCATCCCATATATACAGTGTTTGAACAAGCGCAAATGCGCGGTTTATACGATAGATTTCCGGAAGTAAAACCTTATTCAAGGGATATGGTTTTATCAATAATCGAAGAAATTTTATTCAATGAAAGCAAGAGGCGGTTTGGAAAGCTCACAGAAGCGGAAAGAAATATTTTATATCATTTTAAACATGATTTTCTCCCTAAGAGAAACGGTTATCATTTAACAAGGGGAACATTTTCAATCGAACATATCTGGAACAATGTTTATTTTTCAGCAGAGTTAGGTTTAGGATTGGACATGATTTTTGCAGGTGGGTATTATCCCATTGCAGGCGGTTACAAGGAAAATGATGCAACTCATCCTGCGGCAGGGGATTCTTTTGGAGATATTATTTTACTGCCTTATTTAACAGTAACAGGTGATATTGGCAGAAATTTTACTTATGGTCTTTCACTTGCAGGATATATCGGCAGATCGCCGCGCGCTGTACTTGGTCAGTATGACATTACTATGGGCAGTGAAATTGAAAATTTGCAATATGTAAAAAGTGATCCTTTGGCTTATTTTCCTTACACTTATAAAAAGAAATGGGACGGTTTTTTATTCGCACCCGGAAATTTATCTGTCAGCGGGCAATTAGCCTGGCCTGATAATTTTGCTTTAGGGTATCATTTAATGCCTGAAATGACAGGATCATTATTTAACGGTCATGTAATATTACGTTTTTCCAGAATGGATCGTGAATGGGCGGGAATGACAAATAACGGCAGTTTAATTTTAAATCAAACAGCGCAGCCCTTCTTAGCAATTGAAGCGATAGTAAGACCGTTTAAATGGATATCATTCTCCGCACTGACAGGAATTCTTGAATATGACGGGGAAGGGGAATGGGATTTATCAAGTAAAGCATATTTAAAAGAAAAATCTTCTACATTTCAAAATGCATTTTCTATTGTAATGGTAGAAGGAAATGTTTTAAATTATTTTTATGCTTGTTTTGGAAGCAGTGTAGTTTGGGCAAAACGTTTTGAATTAGGGTATATTCATCCTTTAACGGACAATTTTACTTATCAGAATAACATAGGGGATTTTGATAACTTGGCTTTATTTTTAAATCTTCAGGGACAGTACCCGGGTTTGGGTAAAATATGGGTTTCAGGATTTCTTGACGAAGTAAATTTAAAAGATATTAAAAGATTTTTTGAATTAGACAGAATGATGTATGCTTTTCAAATTGGAGCTTCGGCTTTTATACCGGGTCTTCCATTTTCTTCATTAACATTAAGTTACACAAAAATAGAACCTTATAATTATACTCACACACGTACAGATGTTCCCTGGTACAGAGATGGAATAGGAAACAGAAGAAGCGGGATGGAAACAAATTATGTTAATTTTGGCAGACCCTTAGGTTCTTATTTACCGCCAAATTCTGATGAACTGCTTATCCGTTTTGAAACGATTCCAATCCCCGGAAGTTTATTCAGATTGCAGTATCAGATGATTCGGCACGGCGCGGATTACGGAGACAGGGCTGTTGACGGAAGTTCGCTTTGGTCGGAATTGACGGGAAACAGATTGGAAATGACTAAATTTTTTTTAAATGACGGTGCGTATCAGTGGAGTCATATTGTAAGAGTGAGGGGGGAGTATTCTTTTGCGAGGTTTAAAGCGCCGGTTAGATTAATTGCAGAATTTGGGGTGGTGTACTCGTACTTTACAGATATAGAAGGGGAAGTAAATTCAGTAAAAGGAAAACATAGAATTATTAATACTCCGCAATATCCTAAAACATTTAGTTTAATTGGAAGTATCTGTATTCAAATATGCCCCAAATTTTAATTAGGTAATTTAAAATTTGCAAATAAGCTTGTTGATATAAGACGCCTATTAACATTACTCGCTGAATCGTAAAAACCGAATAAACCCCAATAGGTCACTCTTGCACCTAAGCCGATTACTTTTCCAAGCGGAATATCATAACTAAGAGAGCTGTGAATAAAAAACACATTGCCTTTTGAATGTCTTGCTGTTACAGGAATAGAAAACATGTGATACGCAGTTAAGATAAAATCAAGCCTGCCTGCTTTTTTATGTGAAAGTAAAAAAGAGAATTTAATATTTTCTCCAATACCGTATGAACCGAAGGTATTTCCCAAGTGTACCCCTGTTTCTGAAACATCAACTGTAAAATCACCGTTATACATACTATTTCCCCATAAAACTACAGCTCCATGTAATTTTGTTTCAAGATGTAATTTTTCAGACGAAATGTATTTATGTTTTAAAGACCAGCCCAAAGCATTGCTTGAAAACGGAATATTACCATAACCGAGATTGTCTACTAAATCATTGGTAGCAAGAAAAAAGTCATAGTGTAAGGTTAATCCTGTACTCATGGAACTTTTCTCTTTATTGATAGGATTATATGATACTAAATATCCGTCAGTAATTATTACTAATTGACATGTAGCAATATTAGTTGAAAATCCCATAAAGAAATCAAAATGTTTATAAGGAATTTTTGATTCTTGAATAAAGGGATTGCTGTAAGATATGTTAACATCGAGATAAGCTCCAGGATATTTCCATGACTCTTCATGTTCTTCATGTTCTGGAAAGAAAATGAATGTTTTTTCAATACCTGTTCTAAAAGATAAATAGTATAAATTCCCGCCGCCGGTCTCACGTAAGGGTCTGTTATACATTTTATAATAAGTATTAATCGGGCTTACAAAAAAACCGCCTATCTTTGCCCAGAATGATGACATATTTATTTCTAAAAAAAGCCTGTGCAGCATCTCTCCAATAGAAATACCGCCGATTGTTGTTGTAATTAAATCATTGTATGCAGCATGAGGTTCTAAAAGAACTTCCCACATTAGAGAACCTAAGGGAATTGCAAGCATTGATTCATAGAAAGTAAACCCGCTGATACGTGCTCCTGCAAAATACGCATATCCATGATATGAATGACCTACTTGATTATTAAAATACCTGTCTCCGGTTTCCCAATACCAATTAGGTTTTTTTATATTCTCCCACATTTGCTTGAAAGAAATATGCGCATGAGGTAAATCCATAATTCTACCAAGGACATTTACAAACATATTTGCATTTAAAATTCCCATTGCGGTATATGTTATATCTGCAAAAAGATTTCTTTTTTGATATATTTCAGAAATTTTAAATTTAATTAAATTTAATTCTTCTGATGTTTCTTGATCTTCAATAAGTTCATTAATTTCATGCTCTTCTGTATTTTCTTGTGAAAAAATACTTAAAGGTAAAATGAAAAATGTGAAAGATAATAATAGAATTATTAATATAGATTTATTAGAAAAAATATTGTATTTTTTGCACATTGAGTGTTATGTTATAAATTAATTTGTTCGTAAAAATTTTCTAATTTTACAACTTCATTTTTTATAGAATAATTTTTTATATTTAGATCACTTGTTGTATCATATTTTTTATAATTTTTTAAATCAAGAATAATTTTAGCCCATTCAAAGGCACTTTTTTTTAAACTTACAAAATTAATTAATTCTGAAAATTTGACCTCTTCTGTTATTTTATCAGAAATAACAGAAGGCAACCCTGCCATTTGAGTTTCTACAAGAACTACCGGTAATCCCTCATATAATGAAGGTAAAACAAAAACATCCATTGCATGATATAAATTGATAATATTGTCCATGCATCCCATTAATAAAACATTATCTTTTAAATTATATCTTTTAATTTTATCTTCAATATTTTTTTTTAAATTTCCGTCGCCGACAAGTATTAATACGCTTTTTTTATCAATTTTATATATTTCATTAAAAATATCAATTAGAAAATCATGGTTTTTTTGCGGCATAAAACGGCCGACATTACCTATAACAAATTTGTCAGAAACGCAAAGTTCATTTCTTGTTTTATTTCGTATATTTTTATTAAAGATAAAATTTTCATGATTAATTGCATTGTTTAATACAGTAACTTTTCCTTTTAAAAAAGCTTTTTTTCCATACATCCAAATACCGGAATTTACGGAGCAGGACATTAAATGTGTCGGATATAATTTTGAAAAAATACGTAAAATATTTTTAATTATATTTCTTAGAAACTCTCCCTTGCCTTTTCCGGCAGTAGCATGACAGTGCGCAATTCTAACCGGCACTTTCGCTTTTTTAGCCGCAAATAAAGTAAAAACAGAAATTGTAGACATATGCGAATGAACAATTTTATAATTATTTTTTTTAAATATTTCTATAAGCGCATTTAAATAAGAAAACAAGTGTTTATATGAAGGTATTTTAAATATTTTACAACCTAAAGCATTTATATCAGAAGATATTTCATAAGGTGAATCATTGTGAATTATAAAATCAAATTGATATTTAGATTTATCTATAAATTTATAATAATTAAAAACAACCGATTCAACTCCTCCTTTTGCAACAGAGCCTATTACATGGGCAATTCTTGTTATTTCTTTCATATTATTATTTTTTAATTATATTTTTAATAGGTCTTTTAAAAAGAAAGAAAAGTTTATCAAAAAAATAAAATAAAAATGGAAGTTTTAATTTTAAAAAAATTATAAATTGAAAAACATTGCTGTTTAATACAAAAAGCATTTTATCTCCTGCGATTATCCGTGATTCAGAAGTGAATGCAGAACGTGGATTTTTTAATAATTCCAAAGCTTGATCCGGAATTTGACCTGTTTCTTTAATTTTTAATAATATTTTATTATCTGCAAGTAAAAATGGAGTTTTATTTAAATACATAGAAGCGTAATAATGTAAAATTTTTGAATCAACAAGGTAGGGTAGGCTGTTATATGATATTTGGCAATTCCAAATTCCATTAAGTTCTGTAAACAAAGAATTGTTCTCGTATATCGCCATATTAAATGCAGGTTGATCAATATAAATATTTTTACTTTTACTATAAAGCCAAAGTTCATGCCAACGATCAAATAATTTTTTTGTTTCATCTGTATCAGTACAATAAATAACACCGCTATTAATATGACGATTGCTTTTATAAGAACAGAAACCAAGATGTTTATCATTTTTTATTAAAATGTTATTTTTATCATTTATATCAATTAAAATGTGTTTATCTAGGCAAGCTCCAAATTTTATATTTAAATTATTAATTGAAGAAAGATCGTCAGTAATTATTGTATCGCAATCAATAAAAAGAAAATCTCCTTTTATATAACGGCGCATAGAAGTTTTAATAAAACGTGATATTTCAATTTGAGACATATCTTTCGGAGTATCAGCAACAATTATATTACCTATTAATTTTTCATATTCACTACGAATTCCGGTTAAATTTTCTTTTGTTTTTGAATCGCAAAGAAGGGTAACATGAGCATAAGGCATTATTTGTAATAAAGAGGTTAAGGAAAGGAGAAATTGTTCATAATAATTATCTTTAGGAGTGGAGGTTAAAGTGTATAGATATTGCAAATTATTTATCTTATTATTAGTTTTTCGTATAAATTGTATTTATCAAATACCGCTTTTAATTGAATATCATTCATATTTTGACCAATGTTGATATCCACTAAACCCGATTCTTGAATATTATGATAGAAATCATTTCCATTTTTATTATGAGTAAATATTTTTTTACATGAAGTATTATTTAATAAAGCCATAGCTTTAAACCATACATCATCTGCATATTTACAAATATCTAAAAAAACATTTTCGTTGAATACTTCATTATTAAAACAATTAGGAGGATACAATACACCTCCTGTGCCTGTAGGAAAATTGAGCTGTGAAATTTCTGTCGAATTACTTTCTTGAACCCATTTTAAATATTTTGCTAATTTTTTATTAGATAATAACTTTATTAAATGCATTCTGGCACATAATATTAACTCAGGATATTTAATATGTTCATTAATTAGATTTTCTATTAAATCAGAATAATATAATTCATCATCATCTATTGTGATTATTACAGCAGATGGAAATTCTTTTAATGAAGGGATTAATTTTTTAAAAGATTTTATATCATTGCAATATCTTATTTCAAGTCCACGTTTTATTTGATTAGTTAAAAAAACAGGTAAAATTGTTTCTTTTAATTCATTTCCTAACCATAAAACTATTCTGTTTGGTTTTTTTGTTTGCTGCATTATAGATTCAATTGCAAGATATACATCATATAAACGTTTACCGTATGTTGTTAGGGAGACAATAATTTCATTATTGCAATATTTAATATTTGAAATACCGGGTTCTATACTGTTCAAAGCACAGGATATTAAATATTCTTTTCTTGAAATAAATGCGAATTTATTTGTTATTTGTTCTATTAGAATTGTGTTACTGTGAATAAATATTTTTTGGAGTATTTTCTTTATTTTTAATTTAATAGATGGCATTGGTTTTATTTGTTTATTTTCATCTTTAAATATTCAATAATATTTTTAGGTAAAATTACCTTAATTATTTGTTTTAAAATAAAATATATTTTCCAAATATAATAATTTGTATTAGGAAATTGATATTTTAATTCTTTATAAAGATCAAATAATTTATATTTATTACTTAAATAAAAAAAATTATTTATTCGATTATTTAATTCAGGATTAAATATTGTTAAATCTTTATATTTTTCTTTTATAAATAAAATAATTAATAACCAGTTATTTATTTCTTCTGTATAACCTTTAATTATTCTTTCTTTATTATTTGATAATGAATGAGGATTAAAAATATAATGATATAATGGTATATTTATATATCCAATATTAACTGCGTTGTATATATTTTGAATAGTAATATAATAATCTTCACTACGATTATTAAATGGAAATATAGCAAGTGACAGCAATTTTCTATTTATCATTTTATTGATTAAATAAGCATTAATTTTTCTAGAAAAAATCTTTTTTATTAATAATATTTTATCATAACTTGAGAAATCTTGTTTTAAAATTTTGTGTGTTCCATTATTATATTCATAATAACAATCGCAGATTATAATATCATGATTGTATAATATTGTATTTTGATATAATATTTCGATCATATTCTGTTCTATCCAATCATCACTATCTATAAATTGAATATAATCACCGGAAGAATATTCGAAACCGGTTTTTCTTGCTTGCGATGAACCTTCATTTTGATTTTTATGAATAACTTTTATTCTTTTATCTCTTGATGCATATTCATCGCATATTTTACCGCAATTATCTGTAGTACAGTCATCTACTAAAATACATTCGTAGTCTTCAAATGTTTGTGATAAAATGCTATCTAAACATTTATTAATGTATTTTTCAACGTTGTATACAGGGACTATTATTGTAACTTTTGGATTAGACATTATTTTAATATTTTTTTAAAAACAGATTAAATATTTTATAATATATTTTAAGTAAAAATCTTAATAATTTAAAATTACTTTTACTATTAAATATATAGAAATAAATAGATTTTCTAAAATTATAATATTCTATAAATATATCAGCTAATTCATGAAAAACATTATATAATACTGTTTTATTTTCAATAGAACGTTCTATTGTTTGTTGAGAACCAATGCCATTAATATCAAAAATTGAAATATTCGTTTCTATATGTGTAAAGATACTTTTATATTTATGTAATTCAAATAAAAAAAACTCCCAATCAGATGCAATTTTCAAATTTTCATTATAAAAACCATGATTAATAAATAAATTACGTTTAATTAATGAATTTTGATGATTTATACGACCTGATATTAAATAATATATTGTTAAAATAGCAGGATATTTAAAAACTGTATTATTAGATTTTATTGCATCACTATAAAAAATATCTGCATTTAGATTGCTTATTTCATTAATTACATTTTCGATTGTTTTATGATTAATTAAAAAATCTCCGCTATTTAAAAAAAGACAAAAATCTCCTTCCGCTTTACGAATTCCTTTATTCATAGCATTGTAAATACCAGTATCAGATTCAGAAATCCAGTATTTAATTTTATCAGAATAATTTTTAATTATTGCTGTGCTTCTATCAGTAGATGCTCCGTCAATAATAATATATTCAAAATCAGATGATGTTTGACAAACAACACTTTTAATGGTTTTTTCAAGACCAAGAGCATTATTTTTATTTATGGTAATTATTGATAAAATCATTGTATGTAAGTTTAATACCTTCTGTTAAATTTGTTTTAGGATGAAAACCTAAAGCGGAAATTCTAGAGATATCAAGCAATTTCTTAGGTGTTCCATTAGGCTTAGATGTATCCCATTCAATATGACATGACTTATTTGAATCGCTATATACTATATCACGAATATATTCTGCAAGCTCTTTTATTGTAATATCTTTTCCATATCCGATATTTATAAAATCTCCTGCAGAATTTGATAAATCGTATGCATTATAATTTTCCATTAACATAAGTACTGCATCTGCAAGGTCTGAGCTGTATAAAAATTCTCTATATGGTGAGCCGTCACCCCATAGGATAACATGATTTATTCCTGAGATTTTTGAATCATGAAACTTTCTAATAAGTGCAGGTAATACATGAGAACTTGATAAATCATAATTATCACCTGGACCGTAAAGGTTAGTCGGCATAACAGAAAGAAAATTTGTATTATATTGTTGATTATAATGTTTACATAGTTTTATAATATTAATTTTTGCAATAGCATATGCTTCATTTGTAGTTTCAAGATAGTCAGATAAAAGGTACTCTTCTTTCATCGGTTGAGGGCATATTTTAGGATAAATACAGGAAGAGCCAAAATTAATTAATTTTTTAACACCGTTTTGATATGCGGAATGAACTATATTAAAACATATTAAAGTATTTATATATATGAAATCAGCAGGATATGTTGAATTTGCAGCTATTCCGCCTACTTTTGCGGCTGCAATGAAGACATATTCTGGCTTTTCTTTTTCAAAAAAATTATTAACTTCGTATTGATTTATTAAATCTAATTCTTCGTGAGTTTTAGTAATAATATTTAAATAACCGGATGATTGTAATAAACGTAAAATCGCGCTACCTACCAATCCACGATGCCCGGCAATATATATTTTAGAATCTTTATTCATAGAAATTTTCAGTTTTAAAACCACCGTCTTTTAAATGCATTTCACGTTTTGCTAAATTAATATCATATTGCATCATCATTTTAACAAGTTCAGGTAATTGTACTTTTGGCTGCCATCCAAGTTTTGTTTTTGCTTTTGAAGGATCACCTATAAGTGAATCAACTTCGGTAGGACGGAAATAACGTGGATCTATTTCTATTAACACTTTACCGTTTGCTTGATTAATACCTTTTTCATTAATGTCTTTTCCTTCCCATTTTATATTTATATCCGTTTCTTTAAAAGCCATTGTAATAAAATCACGCACAGTAACAGAAAGGCCTGTAGCTATTACATAGTCATCAGGTTGATCTTGCTGTAACATAAGCCACATAAGCTCGACATAATCTCCTGCAAAGCCCCAATCTCTTTTCGCATTAATATTACCGATGTATAATTTATCTTGTAATCCAAGACCGATTCGTGCGGCGGCACGAGTTACTTTGCGTGTAACAAATGTTTCGCCGCGTAAAGGGCTTTCGTGATTAAAAAGTATCCCGTTACTTGCATGCATACCGTAACTTTCACGGTAATTTACAACTATCCAATAAGCATATAATTTTGCAGCAGCATAAGGACTTCGAGGGTAGAAGGGGGTAATTTCATTTTGAGGGGTTTCCTGAACTTTTCCATATAACTCTGATGTTGAAGCCTGATAAAATTTTATTTTTTTTTCCATACAAAGTATGCGAATTGCTTCCAATAAACGTAATGTACCGATACCGTCAGTGTCTGCTGTATATTCAGGAACTTCAAAGGAAACTTGAACATGGCTTTGTGCGCCAAGATTATAAATTTCATCAGGTTGTACAGATTGAATAATACGGATTAAATTTGAAGTATCGGTAAGATCTCCATAATGTAAAATTAAACGTTTATTATCTACATGAGGGTCTTGATATAGATGATCAATACGTTGAGTATTAAAACTTGATGAACGTCGTTTTATACCATGAACTTCATAATTTTTCTTTAACAAGAATTCAGATAAATATGCACCATCTTGACCTGTAATTCCTGTAATTAATGCTTTTTTCATATTTAATCCTATGTAATATGATTTTTATAGAAAAAATAGTTATAGTAAGAATACCATGAATGACAACCAAATGGTAATTTATTATTGTTTAAAATAAATAAATATTCCGGATATAATTCAAATGAAAATTGTGACGCTTCTAATGGAGAAGGAATATTTTTATCTTTATAAAATAATCTTGACCAAATAAAATCTTCATTAAATTTTAAAAATTTTGATTTAAAAAATATTATTCTTATAATTTTATTAGGTATAAATAAAAATATAAAAAATAATAAATTTAATATATTTTTGAATCTATTATTTGAAATTTCAAAATAAAAAGAAAAAAATAATCGAATAACAGATAAAATATTTATATAATAATTAATTTTCTTGAGTGAATTTTTTGTATTTCTTAGTGAAAAACCGCCGTTACCTATATTATATATCTCTTGAAAAAAAACAGTTGGTTTTGATTTATCTAATTTTAACCAAGGGGCTCCAATAAAATCATATTCTTTATTACACCAATATTCCAGTTCATCTCGAAATACATAAGCATCAAGCTGATAAATTAAAATATATTTATATTCTTTAAATCTTAAATAAAAGTTTTTAGAAATTAAAAGAGAATTATATCCTATTATATTATTAAAATAATATTTATTAAAATATTCATAATTAAAAATAACATTAAAAGAATTACATATATCGTTATATATTGAACAATCTATCTTTTTATAAGTAACAAAGATAATTTTATAATTATTTAATATTTTACAACATTGTTTTAATGATAATATCTCATAATCAGTAAGATAATTTTTATATATTGGAATAATTATACAACATAAATTATTATTAGTTGTTAGCATATTAATTTAAATTCTTTTAAGCAGTTTAATGTAATTATTATTGATTATTTTAATTGGTATATAAAATAATAATAAAATAAAGAAAAATAAATTATTTATTTTAATTATATGATAAAAATACTTATTTATTTTATATTTTATTAATTTACAAAATGAATACAAATAAAATGAATGACGTAATTCTGCACGAAAATATTTTAATTTATTATTTATTATTAAGAATTTGGGTAGTTGTTTAATCCATTTTTTTTGGAATAAGAATATACTTTCTATATAATCATTATCTTGATTTCCAGATGAATCATGATATATATCAATATCAAATATTATATAATTATTATAATTTTGAGAAACAGCAAAACTAAAATCTGCATCATAACAATGAAAACCTTTAAATGTTAACTCATCATATTTTATATTTTCCCATATAGATTTTTTAACAAATTGAAATAATCCATCAATACACAAAACTTTTGATAAATGTTCATAATTTTTATTTATATATAAATGATATTTATAATTTGCTTTTGAAAATTCAAAAGTTTTATCATTTAAGCCATAACAAACATTTGCTTTTACATCATCAGGTCCCCAGGAACTAAAATTTTTAGGGACTTGTAAGCCTCCTGCAAAACCGATAACCCCGCAATTTTCTATGTTTTCTGCTATTTCTACTAACTTTTTTCCCCAATTAACAGTTGTAATAAAAACATCTTCATGTATAAAACAAAGATATTTATATTTTGCAAATGAAGCACAATAATTATATACTTTGCAAATACCCCATTGATAATGACGATTATCATGAATTATTATTTCATTTTCAATTCCGATTGTTTCAAGTAAATTCTGTTTAGTTTTTTCGCAACGTTCAGGATTTATGGAACAAATTATTATTGATATCATTTTTAAAATATATTAGAAATATTTAACGCTTAGAATAATTATTTTCTATCCATTGCTGATAGTCACCGTTTTTTATATTATTTATCCATTCAATATTTGAAAGATACCAATCAACAGTTTTTTCAAGCCCATCTTCAAAATTTATTGTTTGTTTCCAATCGAGTTCATTTTTTATTTTTGAACAATCAATCGCATAACGTCTGTCATGCCCGCTTCGATCTTTGACATAAGTAATTGTTGAAAGAATAGAATCTATATTTATATTTGATTTTTTAGAGACGATTTCAATTAATTTTTTAAGAAGTTTAATATTTTCCCATTCATTTTCCCCGCCGATATTATACTTTTCACCTAATTTTCCTTTTTGCATAATAGTCCAAACACCGATATTATGATCTTCTACATATAACCAATCACGAATATTTTTTCCATCACCGTATACAGGTAATGGTTTTAATTCCAACATATTACTTATCATTAAAGGAATTAATTTTTCCGGGAATTGATAAGGGCCATAATTATTTGAACAATTAGATAATGTAACAGGTAAACCAAAGGTATGATAATATGCCATTACAAGATGATCGCTTGCCGCTTTACTGGCAGAGTATGGTGATCTGGGATCATAAGATGTTGTTTCTTTAAAATATCCTGTATCTCCCAATGAGCCATAAACTTCATCGGTACTTATATGATGAAAAAGAACATCATTTTTAATTGAGCCATCATTTTGTTTCCAAAGATTTTTTGCAACATCTAATAATGTAAAAGTTCCATTAACATTTGTTTTAATAAATGCTTCAGGTCCATGAATAGAGCGGTCTACATGGCTTTCTGCAGCAAAATGTACAATAGTATCAATTTCGTAATCAATAATTAATTTCTCTATTAAAGAACGATCACAAATATCTCCATGTTTAAAAAAGTAACGAGTGCCTCCAAATTTATTATCTATTTCTTTAAGGCTATTTACGTTTCCTGCATATGTAAGAGAATCTAAATTAATAATACGACCGTTAAAATCAGATTTTTGAAATCCTTCACCTAATAGATAACGGATAAAATTAACACCAATGAAACCGGCACCGCCTGTGACGAGAATGTTTGTTAATTTACGCATTTGATCTCCATTAAAAATATTTACTAGCCCTTACACTGCCGTTAAATGATACATATAATAAAAAACTAAAAGGACTATGCTGATTGCGGATATTTACAGCATTCTGGTAATAATATCCATCTTTTTTGCCGAAAGCAATAGGAATTGCAAAATATATTTCTACATTTGTAAAAGGAGTAATACTTACACCCGGAACTATACTGAATGATTCATCTCCGTAAAGAAATCTGGCGAAAATACGCGGATTAGTTTTTACATCAAACTTATAACGAAGATTTAATGCAAAATTTATTCCTTTTATAAAAGGAATGGAATCTTCTTCGCGAAATTCAGATTCAGGTCTGTAAAATGATGTGTTTTCTTCTCCATTATAAAAAAATTCTGCGTTTAATTCAAGTTTTTCTTTAAAAAAAGACCTTGAAAAACCTAAATTAACAGAAAATTTAAAGGTTTTATCTGTATGAGTATTAATGGCAAAGAGCCATTCATTATATATATCGATATTCCATACAGAAGTTTTAGCAGATAAAAATAAACGTGTTGCCATATAATCCTGATAATATATTCCAAGATTAAAATCCGCCCAACGAAAAGCAAGATTATATTTTCCGCCGAATCCAAAATATTTCAACGCAGGTTTATCACCTCCTGCAAGATTTACTCTTGTTAAAGTAAGAAGTTGAAGTCCGCCTAAACCGATAGGGACATCAAGTTTTAATATATAAGAAGGACCGTTAGAAGGAGTTTCTTGCTGAATAGCAATTCGTGATAAAAGATTGGTAAATCCAAAGTTAGGTGAAATTCCCCAACCTTGTTCAAACTTCCCTGCACGTAGAAATACTCTGTTAAAAAAGTTATAATCTAAAAAGAAATCGCCTAAGTTAAAATTAAATCCCGGAATTTGAAAGCTTACTGTGCTTTTTACACGGAATGATTCAGTTATTTGAGCGTTTAATTCTATGGTAGCTCCTGTTTCAACTCCGATTGCCCATGAAAAATGTTTACCGTCTTTTGAATCCCAAGGTAAAATATCCCATCCGGGATTAATTGCACCGCGAAAATAATATGAAGCGATAAATTCTACACCTCGTTTTCTTATATCTTGTAATATTGATGTTTGTACTCCAGGTTCAGAAGAAGACTGTTCAACATGAGTTTGTTCAAGAGGCTCGTCAAAAATGGAATCCAAATTATTTATATCAATATTGAATAAATCCATTTCTTGAGCAGATAGAGAAGTAAGAGAAAAAAAAGCAATTAAGATTGAAAAAAGAAAAAATTTCATCGATTTACAGATTCAAGAAAGGTTTGTGAAAAAACAAAATCAGCTATTTTACTAAAAGAAGGTTTATTAATATTAATTTGTGTTTTTTCATTTACAAAAGTACCGTTTACTACAGCTCCTAAAAGTTCATCAATAAATAAAATTTGTCTTGGTACAAAACGTCCGCCAATATTATAATAATCCGGAATAACAGATGTGCGAAGAAGTTGACCTGAAAGACTGTAATCTTCCGATTTACGTAATAGATTATCTTCGCTGACCCAAATTTTCATTCTTGGATACGTGACTTCGTTTGTTATAGCTTCCAGAGTGAGGAGTCGGCATTTAAATCTGCCCAATTGAACATCTTCCCCTGCTATTACCTTGTAATCCCTTGCTAAAGCGGAACGTGTGAAATCAGAATTTCTTGCATTGGTATTTTGAAAACGGTTTGTGCTGGCGGTTGAATTAAACTTGCGGCTTTGCGGATCATAAAACCACAAAGTATTCCTATCTCTAAGATAACCTTGTCCTCTATTGATTTGAGGCTCCATAATAACTATTACATATTGTTCTCTTACATCCCTTCGGAAAACACCTGCAACAGTAGTGGAACGTCCTTGACCCGGTTTATCCTGTACAATAACATACTCGGCTTGAAAATCAGTATCAAGATAACTTACAAGAGAGTCAACTCTTGAAAGTAATTGCTGGTCATTTGAGATTGTTTGTTGAGACCAAAGCAATGAAACAGAAAAGATAAAAATATTAATAAAAAGAAAATAATTTTTCATAATGGTTCTCCTGATAATAATGACGGAAGATTTTTATTTGATGCTCGTATAGAAGGAAATACAACAGCCGCTGCAAGTATAATTAATGTTAAAATAATATTATTAATTATTGTTTTAGGAAGATACAATGCAGTTAACTTTCCTTTACTTAAGAAAATTTCAAAACTGGGAAACCAATCAAATGATATAAATGAAGCGCCAATACTAAAAAGATTAGAAAGAATAAATCCTGCAAAAATAGAAATTAAACCAAGTATGGTAACTTCAGTCCATAAAACCATTCTTAATTCCCCTCCAAAAAATCCGATTGATCTCATTACGCCGATTTCTTTTGTTCTTTCATGCATTATAAGTCTATATGTAACAGATGCGCTAACAAAAATAATTATTAGCATTACGCTATATAGTAAGTAAGTTAATAAATCCATCGCATTTAATAAACTTGCTATCTCAGAAAGATACACAGGTAATGTAATGAGAAAAACTCGTGTATTTTCCCACGTTTCTCTTGTTGCATTTCTTAATCCATCCCTGTCATAAACTAATCGTCCTGTTTGAATATTTTGCGCTAAAAATCTTTGTAAACGTGTACGGTATGATTCCGCACTGGAACGATTTTCTAAAAAGAACCCAATAAGAGAACAATCGTCATCATCAAAAAGTAACAAACGGTTTAATGTCAATCTGGAAATATATACTTTATAATAACCGAAAATAGAAGAGTCCTCGACAATACCACTTATAATAAAACGCCCTGTGTTTTTCTGTCCCCACTTATTATCAATTTCCAATGTAACAATATCTCCTGGCGAAGCATTTAATTGATTTGCAACAGGAGATGATATTACTATGCTGTCATCTCCAAGTTGTTGAATTAAAGGAGAAGAAAAATTCATTTTAGAAAAAATATGTTCTTCGTTTTCCCAATCACAGCCGATTACATATTTTTGTACTACAGGGATACCGTTATAATAAACAACACCTTTTTCACCAAAAAAAGTTCTTTTAACAATATGTGTAGGATTAATTCCTGATACGCTAACAGAATTTATTATTGATGAAATTTCTTCTGAACCTAAATGATGAGTAATGCTGATATTCTTGTTATAACCAACCGCTACTATATCACCTGCATAATGAGATTGCGCTGTATAATAAACATTGTCATACATTCTGTCTTTTGTTGAAGTGATAAATGTTACTATACTAAAACAAAAAATAAGAGCTGCAAGTAAAAAAGCATAACGCTTTTTATAACGATATAAATATTTAAATCCAAGCTTACAAAGAATTATAATTTTTTCCATTATCCCTGCCTTACTGCTTCAATTGGTTCAATTTTAAGAGTAACATATATTGGATAAATTGATACTATTAACCCAAGAAAAACTGCTAAAATAAATGAAATAAATGCAACATTGGGAAGAAAACTAAGTTTTAAAACATCTCCGCCTAGTAATGATGAAATCAATTCATTTGGAATATGGAATGATAAAGAGTTAATCCAGCCTATAAAAAAAGCGCCTAATAAAAGGCTTGTAAAACCTGCTATTACAGATAAAATAATATTTTCACAAAGAATTAAAGAACTAACATAAATACCGGATGTACCGATGGCGCGTAATGTACCGATTTCGCGAGTTCTTCGAAAAACAGAAATTAATAATATATTAATTACACTTATAACACCTGCAATACACACAAGAAAGATACCGGCATTAAATAAAACTTGCAGTAAAAGAAGTAAAATTGTTGATACACCCGCTGATGTTCTCCAATCGACAGCTACAACATCAAAGGGAAGTAATTTTTTATTTAATGAATTAATAAAAAGAGTAGTGTTTACATTATCATTTAAATTAAGAATAATAAAATTCCAATCGCCGTCTGTAATATTTATATTATCTATAGTTGATTCTGCCAGCCAAGTTTGAAGAAAATTTACAGAAAAACCATCTGTTACAGTTTCATTTGGAGTAGAGTATTCTATATGAAAAATATCATCAATATCTACATTTAAAAGAAATATTGATTCTTCTGTTAATTCAATATCTGTAATAGCGACTTGAATTGAGTTTAACGCTCTTACAGTTTCAGGATCGATAATAATAATATCATTCATAAATAGACCTGGATTTTTATATTTAAAAATTCCTGTAAGAGGAACTTCCCTTAATTTAAAACCAAGAATACCGCCTGAAGTAAAAAGAAGAGGATCGCCTATTTTAGGATAAATACCGGTTTGCTCTTTTATATTTTGAGCGCGTTCCATTGTAATCATTGCGCCAATTTCTCCAAAGTGTAAAAAATCACCCTCTTCAAGAATAATTCCTGGAAACATTGAAAAATAAGTTTTTGTATCAACACCGCATAATAATGCACGAGAGCGCAGTCCGTGTGAATCAAGATAAGCTCTTCCTGAAATCTGGCTTGTGATCTCTTTAACACCTTCTTCTGCGCGAACGATATCCATTACAGATTCATAAGATGGAAAAACTGGAACAGCAAAAAATTCTTCTATTACAGGAGTGTTTGCGCCAAAAAGATTCATTGTTACATCGCCTCTTTTTTGGATTACAATATCACCTGTAAGGCTTGAAATAAAAGCTTCGTATAAACTGGTATTTGATTTTTCAATAACACTATTTCCGATAAAGAAAAAAAAGCAAATAACAGCGATAAGTATAACAATGATCAAGTTATTTGTTTTATTTCTGGCTATATTTTTAAAAGCAAGATAAAAAACCATTATTGCTCCTGTTTTTTTTCAGATTTAATTAGACCGTCTTGAAGAAAAATAATATGATCGGCCATTTCCCATATTCCGGGATCGTGAGTTGAAAAAATAAAAGTAGTTTTTTCATTTTTATTAATATCTTTCATTAGATTTAAAACAATCTCCCCTGTATTTGAATCAAGATTAGCGGTAGGTTCATCTGCTATCACAATTTTTGGGTTTGTTACAAGAGCGCGAGCGATAGCGACACGCTGTTGTTCTCCTCCGGAAAGTTCAGCAGGGATATGTTTACGCCGATCAGAAAGTCCGACTTTCTCTAATAAATAATCAACTCTTTCCTGTCTTTCCTTTTTTGAACCGATCTTCTTGGAAATAACCAAAGGAAGCTCAACATTTTCAAAAACATTTAAAACAGGTAAAAGATTAAATGATTGGAAAACATATCCTAACATTTCTCGGCGTAATAAGGCAAGTTCCTCGCGATCCTGCTCTTTTATTTCATGATCGCCTATCGTCAAACTGCCGCGATCAAAGCTGTCGATAAGCCCGATAATATTTAATAGGGTAGTTTTACCGGAACCTGAAGGTCCGGCAATAGAGATAAATTCGCCTTCAGTAATATCAAGGTTGATGCCTTTTAATGCCTGGACTTCGAATTTTCCCATTGGATAGATTTTCCAAAGGTCTTTAATTGTTATTATCATTTTTACTCCTGGTTCTTTAGATTCTTATTTATATTATTACTTGTTGATTTTTTGGAATGGTTCTTATAATTTATTTGAATACATTGTTTTCTCATTATCTCTAAGAGCAATTTCCTGTATCAAGCTTCGTAATTTAACTTTTAATTGTGATACTTCTATAGATAGCGAGAATAATTTGAGTATAATTACAAAAATAATTGATATATATATAAAGTTTAGTTCTGATTGAATTCCAATTAAATTTGCAAAAAAAGTTGCTATTTGAGGGAATACACTTAAAATAACAAGACCTATCGATGAAATAATCCAAAAAAATACATCTGCTATTTCCATTTGAGATTTGCGTATTTTTCTAATAGCATATAACATAGTTAAAATAGAAACAATGATTAGAATAATCCTTATTGTTAAACTCATTTTTACCTCTTAGATTTTTGGTTTTTTGCGAAACCACTGCATAATAATTATTGATATAAATATATGAATCATATATTTTATTGATCTGGAAAAATTAAGATAACTTTCCCCTGCGATTCTTTCGTTCATAGTTACTTGAATTTCTTTAAATTTTGCACCGGATCTTATTAAATGGGCAAGTGTATTAGGTTCAGGACTATAATCTAAAGAAGTTGCAAATATATTAATGAGTTTTTTATTATACATTCTCATACCCGAGGTAGGGTCTTTTATATTTTTTCCTGTTGTTAATATAAGAATAAGTTGTATTAAATTATTACCTAACATTCTAAGACTTTTTGGTTTTTTTTCTGTAATAAATCGTGAACCGATAGTAAAATCCAGATTGTATTTTATCATTTCATCAAGCATATTTTGAATATATTGAGGATTATGCTGTCCGTCACCATCAAATTGAATCGCATAATCATATTTATTACGATAAGCATATTTCATGCCTGTTTGAAAACCGCCTGTTAAACCAATATTTATAGGTAAATCAATAAAATTATAATTATTTTTCTTACATATTTCTATAGTATTATCTTTTGAACCATCATTAATAATTACATAGTCATATTGAAGATAGTTTTCTATTAAATTATTAACAACTCTTTCTATATTTTCCGCTTCGTTAAAAGCTGGAATTATTATTAATGTTTTCATGATTTTATTTTTTCAAATTAAAATTTTATTTCTTTTTTTAATAATATAGTATAAACATTGTATAATGATATAAATATACCAAATAATTTTATTTTATACAAACAAAAACACATCCATAAACCGAAGCCTTTTATACCATGCTTTTTTAATGATTTTAATTTAAAAAAAATATTATTTTTAAAAAAGATATATTTATTTTCAAAATAATTATATGTCCATATTAAATGTTTTTTAATAGATATATTACGATTATTTTTTATTCGTATAGGCATTGAAATACCAATATGTATAAAAGCTGATAAACCAATAGAATATTTTAAATATTTATCATTGCAGTTATTATATATATTAAAAAATTCATCTGCAAGTGAATACACATTTTCAAGTTCTATAGTATTTATAACAGAATCCCTGCGTACCTGATAATGAATTAATATTTCATCTGTAAATGCAATTAGTTTACAATTTTTATATAATTTCAATGAAAAACATGTATCATCTCCTACTCTAAAATCAGGATCTCTTATGTCACCTATGATTGATGTTTTAATTAACTTATTCCATAATGCTCCGTTTACAAAAGATAAAATATCATTTTCTGGAGGAATATTTAATATTTTAGGAAATCCTTGCATTTCTTTACATAAAACATATCCTGTTTCTAAAATAACACGATCATAAGCACATATTGATAGATCAGAATTTGTTTCATTTGCAAGTTTATATAAATTCTCTAGAAAATTATTTTCTAATGAATCATCTCCATCTAAAAATATGATATATTCTCCTTTTATCTTTCCACTATCTATAACAATATTTCTTAATTTACTAGCATAACCTTGATTTTTTTCTAAATAAATTGTTTGAATTCGTTCAGGATATTTTATAATGAATTCATTTATAATATTTTTTGTATTATCGGTAGAACAGTCATCAATAATAATTATTTCAAAATCAATAAAAGTTTGACTAAATAACTCTTTTAAACATTTACTAATTAAGTTTTCAAGATTATAAGTAGTAATTATAACAGTAATTTTTATCAATTATTTACTTTTTATTAAAAAATTATTTTTAAAAAACCAAAAAAAACGGATGAATAAATAAATAGCAGACGTACCTAAACTAATAATTAAAATATAATTACCGCCTGATAATTCATATTTATTAAGAATATAATTAATTAATATTATACATATAATTAAACCGATTAAATTACCATATAATATTCCTCTGATATCTCTTATAGTTGAAAATATGATATTCATAAACATTAAAATTGCAGTAATTCCAGCGACAATAACTGCTTCTGGTAATAAATATGAGTAATTTAAAATTGAATTACCAAATAGAAACAATAATCCATATTCACCAAATATAAATGAAAAAAAATAAATAATAATAGTAATTATAAAAATAAATAAACATGAAAATAGAAATAACATAATAAAATATTTATATTTTAATTTTTTTATATAATCTGCAAATATATTTATTAAAGGTGTAAATATAAAATATGCTAAAAGTTGAATAACAATTGTAGGTGTTATTACAGAACTATATATCCCTAATGCTTCAACTCCATATTTTCTTTCTATTGAGTATCTAGCAAATGATATAATAAATGTATTTATTAAAATAACAATCATTAAAGGAAAACATTTTATCAATAACGATAAAATATTTAAATAATTTTGTGAAAATATATTTAATTTTATTTTTATTTTTGGGATATCATAAATTAAAATTAATAATAATGAAATTAATAATATTCCTATTATTGAAATTAATAAATTTTTGTATAAAAAAGAAAGTAAAGAAAATATTAATAAAGTGGAAAATCCACGAATTAAAAATGAAATCCCTATATAATCCATTCTCCATTTCTTTTGATTTATTCCATGTATAACATCTACAAATGCTTCAATACATCTAAAAATCATATAACTTAATATAATACTAAATTGATAGAGTGAAAATTTTAGAAAATAAATATAAATAGTACAAAGTAAAATAGAAAAAAAGCAAGTTAAAAATCTTGAAGTAATATAGATATTATCAGAATATTCATTTTTTATATCAGTCACTTGAAAAGTTCGCATATTATAAGAAGCAATACAGAAAAAAATATTTGAAATATTTATAGCTAATGATAGATTTCCAGCTTCGGTATAACCATTAAATTGCCTTACAACAAGTATTGTAATAAGCCATTGACATAAAAAATATATTGAAATACCAAATGTGTTCCAAAAAGCATTTTGAAATATCTTATTAATAATAATTATATTCTTCCAATCAAAAAAATAAACCTTATTGCGATTTCATCAAATAATTCATCTCTATATCTTTTATTTTTAAATATTTTCTTTATATAATAATAAAAATAATTATTAACATTAATATATATTTTAAATTCATTTTTAATCTCTTCAGTTAATATATAATTATATATATTTAAAAAACTAATCCATCTTTTTTTAAAATTTAAATCATCACTTAATAAAATATTTTTAATTCGCCAAATTTGATGTTTAAAAAAATTAAAATAGCTCATAGAAACATTATTATCATGTATTCTATGTTTAGCACATCTGTATTTATCATAAATAATATTTCCAAAAAAATAACCTAAAAATAAAATTAAATAATCATGAGGTATATTTTCATGAGAAGGCATTAAAAGAAACATATCTCTTAATTTATTATTAATTACAGATGTAAATCCCCAATTTATATTATTTAATAATACGCTATAAAAGTTTATTTTTAATTTTAATGGTTTTTTATGTGAAATGAAAATTAAATCTTTATTACAATAATCAAAATCACTAAAATATAACGATGGTTTTTCATTACCTGTATAATTTAATGCATTTACAGCATTGAAAATTTTATAATTAAACCATATATCATCTTGATCAGCAAAAGAATAATAATCTGCTTTTTCAGAATTTTCTAATAACCAATAATAACTCTTTACATGTCCGATATTATTTCCTATATATAATATTATCTTTCCATCATTATTATATTCTTTTAATATTTGAACAGTATTATCAGTAGAACCATCATCTCTGACAATAATTTTAATATTTTTATAAATTTGATTCAATATACTATCTAATTGTTCTTTTATATATTTTTCACCATTATATGTTGATAATAAAACAACAACTTTATTTTCATTCATTATTTTTAAATTTCTTGAAATATTTAATTATATTTAGATATACAAACTGACCATAAACCGGATAATAAAAAATAAGAAGAAATAATAAAAACGATTATAGAATATATTTTAATATTTTCACTTCTTATAATATTACTTTTTCTTAATAATAAAAGAATAGGACAGAGAAAAGGTAATAAATATCTTGGTTGAACACCATTAATTGTAGATGAACCTACAGGTGTAAATGAAATATACAATGCAGTAGAAATTAATATTATTGTAAAAAAACATGAAATTAAAAATACAAATTTTATTTTTGTATTAATATAAATACTTTGTTTATTTTCATCCGTGAATGTAACTATTATCAGGAATATAATTAAAATATAAGTGCTATAAAAATTAATATATCCTAAATATGCAAATAATGATAAGAAATCAGATGTATTTCTTAAGTTTAAATAATTAATTAAAAATTTAATTAATATTTTTGTATATTCAATAGGATTAGTTAATATCCAATTTAATTGAGTACCAGATGATACATCAACACCACCTCTTAGATCAGTTGTAGATTTTGTATTAATTAAAAAAGGTAATGCAAAAGATAAAATAACAAAAATTATTAATACAGAAACTGAAATTATATATTTATTAAATCGCTCATAATTTGGAAATTTCTTTTCTTTAAGAAAATATAAAATAAAAATTAAAGGAAAATATATAGATTTAGGACCTAAACCAAGAAAAAAAGATAAAAACATTATAAATATATTTTTATTCTCAATCTTTTTATCAGGGTTATGTAATTCATAAATATAATAAGATAATCCTAATAATAACCATGCAAATACCCATTGATCATAAGAATAATTAGAAGCAATAAAAAATATAGTTGGTGTCAATGCAATTACAGATATTATATATTTTCCATAAGGTATTTTTTTAATGGCAAAATATATAACAAATGAGTATACTAAAATATTCATAAATCTGCCAAATATGAATTTAACCGACCAAGGTAAACCTAAGCACCTTCCTATGAATATACCAATACTTGATGGGATATGCGCAATTAATAAATAAAGATTATTTGTTTCTTTCTTTATAAAATTATAAAAGATTTTATCATCATCATTTCTTTCTTTTATTTTTATTTTTCGAGTATCTTTATTATAATAATCATTTAGCGGTAATGATTTAATATTAGCATCAGCTTGTGTTAAATAAGTTTTTAAAAATGATGATTGCTGTACTGACCATTTATAATGAGATTCTTCATCCCAAGATACTAATGATATTGGAAGTGTTACTACATATAATAATCCAATTAACAACGATAAACTTAGAAATATTTTTTCAGGTTTTCCTTTAAATAAAAAAATAAAAAATAAAGAAATACCTGATATAGTCATAAAAAGAAATCTTTGCCATATAAAATAGGAATTAATAATATATTTTGATATGAATAGTTCAATAAGAAAAAATAAAAAACTAATAATCAATATAAAAAATATACAATATAATAATTTATTTTTATTTGCAATAATTTTATTTATTATAAAATTAAATATTTTATTAATAATATTATATTTTGAAAGTATTATTATAATTGTTATAAAAATTAAATCATAAAAAAAAATATAAAATATAAAATCATTTGAAGAATGAGTATTTTCAGGATAATTACTATAATATAAAAATCCTAAAATAATAGAAAGTAATAATATTGAAATTATCAATATTATTTCTTTTAAATAGTTATTGAAATTAATTATTTTCATTTTTTACTCGTTAAATTTTAATTTTATTTTTTAAATAATATTAATAATCTTTATATAAATATTTAAAACCATCAAAAGAAAAATTTGAATTATAATATGGATCCCCATTAATTAATTCTTTTTCCCATTTATCTTTAAATATTTTAACATCTTCTTCAAATAATTTTTTCTTTTCCGGAGAATCATGATAGCCTCGTGTTAATAATTCATAATGATAAGCCTCAGCATGAGGTGTCCAAACAATTAAATAACCTGCCTTACGTATTTTTAAGCATAAATCAGTGTCATTATAAGATGATCTTAATTTAACATCAAACATTCCAACTTCATCAAAAACAGTTCTTTTTACCATCATACATGCAGCAGTAACAGCACTTAAATTTTGTACATAATGTAATTTACCCAAATATCCTATATCATCCTTATCAGCGTAATGAAAAAGATGTCCTGCTACATTCTCATATTCTACTAAAACACCTGCATGTTGAATTTTATTATCTGGAAAATATAATTTTATACCTACAGCTCCTACATCTGAACGCTGGCTGAACATAAGCATTTCTTCAATCCAGTTAGGAGTTATAATTTCTATATCATTATTCAAGAAAATTAAATGTTTACCTTTTGCATAATTTACTCCAAAATTATTTATTTTACTATAATTAAATCCATTTTCATTCCATTTAACAACAGTAATATTATTCATTTTTTTAAGTTCGCTATAATATTCAAAAGTTGAATCTTCTATACTATTATTTTCAACTATAATTATTTCATAATTAGTATAAACAGTTTTATCTATTATTGAATTTATACAACCATGTAAAAATGATATACTATCTTTATTTGGTATAATAATAGATATTAATGGTTTTTCCACTATATCATAAATAACATGATATATTGTTGGAAATACTTTAGTACTTTCTATTTGTGCAGAGATACCATGTTTAGACAAATTATCTTTTAATGCTTTTTTTCCAGAGTTAATTGCATATTGTTTATTATTAATATTAAGTGAAACAGAATTATTATGACTGCGCCAAAAATAAAGTATTTTAGAAATATGTCTAATATTAGATGCTGTATCTGTTAAACGTAAAATTAAATCGTGATCCTGACTACCATCAAATTCTTTATTAAAAACACCTGTAATATTAATTAAATTTCTGGAAAATACAGAAAAATGACATATATAATTACATGAACGTAATGTATCTATTGCAAATTTAGGCTTATAATGTCGATTAATTATAAAATAAGTGTTTGAAAATGTTGCTTCGTCGGTATAAATAAAATCTGCATTATTGTAACATATTTCATTCATAACATAAAAAAGTGCAGAAGGGTGGAGTAGGTCATCATGATCCAAAAGCCCTAAATAATCGCCGGTAGACATTTCTATAGCTTTGTTTGAATTTTCAGAAATACCTTCGTTCTTATCAAGTTTTTTATATTTAATTCTTTTATCTTTTATAGTATATTTAATACAAATATCCATTACATACTTATGTTCATTATCGCTACCATCTGCAAGACATAGTTCCCAATTTAAATAGCTCTGCATAATTACTGAATCAATCATTTCTTCAAGGTAATTTTTTGGTGTATTATAAAGAGGTGTAATAATACTAATTTTTATATTTTTTGAAAATATTGTATTTGATTGAATATTTTTATCTTTTTTTGAAAGGTAGTTAAAATTTGAAAGGTAATTATAAGAAGAAAAATTACTTGGTTTTGTGTTTTTCAGATAAATATTAATAATATTTATTGTATATTTAATTCCATGTTTTCTTAATGATATAAACATTTTTGTAATATGTTTTAATATTTTTTTTCTGCGAATAAAAGTAAAGAAATCTCGTAGAGGTTTTGTTATACGCCATGATTTGGAATTTATTATCTTATTAAGTTCTATTTGTAGAGAATCGCGTTCTTGTTTTAAAGTGTATATTTCTTTTAATAAGTTTCTAGTTTCTAGCATTTTTAAAATCTATTATTTTTTGTTATAGAATTTTCTGATATACCTTTATTTTTTATTAATATATCACAAACTTCTCTAACAGCGCCATACCCACCATTATATTTGCATACATATTTTACTTTCTTTTTTATTAATTCAATGGCATCATTTGGACAAGCAGAAAAACCAGCTTTTTCAATACAGATAATATCGTTCATATCATCTCCAATATAAGCGATATTTTCCCAATTAATTTGCATTGTTTTTAGAATATCTTCAATTTGCGCAGCTTTATCATGAACATTTTGATAAATTTTAGTTATACTAAGTTCTTCTGCTCGTTTTTCTACAATTTCAGAATATCTTCCTGTTATAATAATTGCTTCTATACCAGATTTCTGTAATTCTACAAGCCCGTATCCATCTTTGACATTAAATTTCTTCATTAATTCACCATTTGAAGATAAATAAATACCTCCATCTGTCATAGTGCCATCTACATCAAGAATTAATATTTTTATTTTATTTAATTTCAATTTTAACAAATTTCTTTTTAAAAAGCACCAATTGAATTTAGTATATCAACCGGATCTGAATATCTTATAATCTCTTTAGATACTTCATTTTCCATATTTAATTTTTCTACAATTGCTTTCATTATATCATCTTCTTGTTTTGCGGGAATCACAGCAATACCGTCATTATCTGCAAATATTAAATCGTTGGGATTTATTTTTACACCTAATATTTCTATTGTTTTATTTATACTTTCTAAAGTAGCACGATTACGAACATCTTTAGAATTATAACCCATTGAAAAAACAGGATATTTCATTTTTACTACATTATCCATATCCCTTGTTACTCCGCCTACAATTGTTCCGCTTGCGCCTGATCTTATAGACAGCATAGTATTTAATTCACCAAAATATGCTAATTCGGGACATTCGTTTTCTACAATTATAATATCATTGTCAGAAACTTCTAAATAAGACGTTAATGCTTTATATATACCTTTATAATCTTCGTTTTCAAGTAATTTCCTAATCTTTAAAGTACGCGCTCTTCCAAATAATCTTGTTCCACTAATATTACATTTTAAACTATTAATAACTTGATTTTCTAACTTAAAATCATCTAATACATCAGAAATCATCGCACTATTAATTATTCTAGAGAAAAATTTCAATTTACGATTTTCAAAACATTTTATTCCTTTTGCAATAATATCAGCCAATTCAAAATCTGATGGAAAATTTATATCTATTGCCTCAATAGGTTTTGCTTCCATTAAATATGGTTTATTTCCATATCTTCTTTTTTTATTTATTGCTACATCTTTATTCGTTATATAAAGTCCCATTGTTTCAATTATTGTATCAGGTAAATTAATACTATTTGGAATATTTTCTCTATCATATAAAGGACCATCTTCATTCCATGTATATTGTTTTTCTCGATTAATTAAAATTATAGAATCATATTCCTCTTTTCTTAATATTTCTATACCTTTCTTAATTGTAGAAATTTCTATAAATGGACTTGTACAAAGAATTTGAATATAGATATCCGCCTCTATTTTTTTTGCCTCATTAAAAAAAAGCGAATGACCATCAGTTTTATTTGTAGCAAGAGAAGGATCTCGTTTCAAATATTTACAATCAGTATATTTTGCAATTTCATATATTTCATCTTTTTCTGTATCTAAATAAACTTCATTTATAAAATCACATTTCATTAATTTTTCCAAAGTATGAAGAAATAATGGTTTTCCGTTTAATAACAATGTATTTTTATTTTGTATACGTTCACTTGTACCTTTAACCGGTAAAAAAGCAACAACTTTCATATTACAATCCTCTTTTTTGAGAAGAATTGTAAAAAAATACAAAAATACAATAAATAAACTGATTTACAGTAACCGGGGGGGGGGGGGG
>Ga0209755_10000869_pt1 | contig 51770 bp, 41 predicted proteins | sample TergutCo191P1_FD_187301 | JGI IMG/M metagenome (GOLD analysis project Ga0209755, IMG submission 187301) | Cornitermes sp. P1 segment gut microbial communities from Petit-Saut dam, French Guiana - Co191P1 (SPAdes) (version 2) | ecosystem: Host-associated > Arthropoda: Insects > Digestive system...
TAATAATTATCACTATTATTAATGTCATTTGGCATTGGCCAAGAGATGGGATTAGTTTTTTCTAAGGGAGTATTTTTCACAGTAGTATCTCTTTATACAGTAATGCCAACTATCATTATTTGGTGTGATAAAATTTTAGAAAAAACTAATAAAGCCAATATTAAACAAAGAAGATTAGCTAGAAAGGAAACCAGCAACAATGTCGATACTTTTGAAGTTTAAGACGGGATTAGGAAAATTTTGTTATAAGAACCGTTTTTGGATTATTGGTGCCTTTGGTTTATTATTTATTGCAGCAGCAATCTTACAAGCCTTTTTATTAATTAGTTTTACTGAACAAGAAAAAAATGAAATTGATCATATATTCCCCCGTGAGACAATAGTGATTGTTTACAACAACTTAGATGAAGCAAGCATTTATGATTTAATTCAAGATATACAATTAAATCATCATGTTAGAAATGTGGCCGCATTTAGTAACACAGTCGGTCTTCAACGCACGCCCTTAGAGATGCTAGAAGAGTTATCACAAATCCCAATGTTAACCCCAGAATTAATTGGTGGCATTTATATGATGGCACAAGCAGAAACAATGTCACTGCTTGAATTTGCTTTATTTATTAAAGCATCAGAACCATTTGAGCAACTTATCCCACTAGCAAATTCAATTATTGAAAGTAAAGATGATTTAATTGGTGCTACGCATTCAAGAATTATTTTAGAAGTGGGTTATCATGCTGATACGGAGGCTATGAACAACTTTTTAGATGAATTACACATCTTACTAGAAATCAATTTAGATCATCCATATTATTTAGTAGGTTCAGCCGCACTTTCACATGAATTAATCCAAACTTTTGATTTTGAGAATATCTTAATTACTATCGTCTTAACACTAGCACTATATTTAGTATTAGTTATTTCATATCGTAAATTAGTTTTACCACTAATTTTAATTATGATTGTTCAAACAGCAATGTGGATTATGATGTCTACTATTATGTTATCAGGAGCACCAATTTACTTCTTAGCCCTTTTAATTGTGCAATCAGTAATTAAAGGTTCAGCCTTAGAGTGGGGAGTCTTACTAGCAAACTCTTATATTGAAGCAAGACAAACTATGGGTAAAATAGATGCCTTAACTGATTCAATCAATAAATCAAAACGTGTTACAATGACCTCTTCAATGATTATGGTGGTGGTTACCTTCACGTTAGGATTAGTGATGGATGGAGCAGTATCATCAATTATGTTAGGAATGGGGATTGCTTCGCTTTCAGCCGCTTTATTAACAATCTTTGTTTTACCAAGTTTATTGGTAGTATTTGACAAGATTGTAGTTAAGCCCAAGAAGCAAGATAAATCTGATCTTTCAGAAGAACAAGTTCCATGTTAAGACAAAACGTAAGTGAGATAGTTTTACCAAGATAGTATAATGGTTATCCAGTAACAAGTATCGGTAATAATGCATTTCAAAATACTAGACTAACTAGCATAGTAATACCAAATAGTGTAACAAGTATCGGTAATAATGCATTTCAAAATGTTACACAATTAACCAATATTGTTTTACCCAATACTATTTTAACTATTGGTAATAACGCATTTCAAAATACTAGACTAACTAGCATAGTAATACCAGGTAGTGTAACAAGTATAGGAGATGGTGCCTTTGCCTTCATAACAACCTTAACAAGTGTAACCTTAAATGAAGGTTTACAAACAATAGGTAATAGTGCATTCCACAACACTAGACTTACTAGTATAGTAATGCCAGATAGTGTAACAAGTATAAGTAGTATGGCCTTTATTTCGGTGGCAACCTTAACAAGTGTTACATTAAATGAAGGCTTACAAACAATTGGTCCAGGTGCTTTTACAAATACAAGTATCACTGAAATAATCATTCCATCAACGGTTATAACAAATATTGCTAACCTTAATAGTGCTTTCCCGCCAGGAACCACCATTATCAGAGTACCATAATTAATTAAATAATTAACTCAAAAATCAAACGATAATAAACCTAATCGTTTGATTTTTTAATACATTATAACAATAAGCAACTAAAACAAACAAATTACACCCATAATTTATTTCCCCTTAGATAAAGTTTTAGTGATTTTGGTTGTGTTTGTGTTATTATATAAAAAAATATGATAAAATATTGTATAAATCAAATAAAGGAAAAATAAATGAACATTCAAACTAATTCAGTCATGCGAGCAGTCTTAATCTATGACTATATTCAAAAAGAAAAAACTCTTAGTGTAGAAGATGTAATGATAGAGTTTGGCTTAAATCGTTCTAAAACGTATTTTGTTTTAGAAAGCTTAGCCCAAATTAATCTTTTAACAATTAGTAGTATATCACCCAAAGATGCTAAACGTAAGAAAAAATTGTATAGTATTAATCGATCAATTAACTTTAAGCGTATTTTAAGTAGCATTGATGTTAGTATTCTAAATACGGTTAGTCGTTCTATCTTAGTATTAATTTACTTAAAAGAAAAAAAGATTATTAGTATTGATGAATTAGCTACTTTACTAAATATTAAAAATAATATTATTTACAATGATTTAGCAGTCTTAGTTAAATTAAATATTGCCAAAGTAGAAAAAAATGATCAAGCGTTAATCAAATTGGGTAAACCCCGTCAATTATATTACTTAATTTAATAATTATTAAAAGCGATATTTCAAATAGGTTATATCGTTTTTTATTTATATAATTATAAACTACCATAACGATGATTTATTAAAAAATGACTAGTATATTAGTGCTATCTTTTGTTTTAACAATATTTTTACTAACAGCGTTAGTTTGGTCAATATTTAATTTGTCAAAAATTAAAAAAATAGGTTATTATCTTGTATAATAATAGGTAATCAATAAAATTGGTATGTGAATATACTAAAAGAAAGGACGTTTATGTTTTTTGATCAGTTTAATCCCTTAGAGGGAAAAGTATTATCAATTCTTGATGAAAACGGCAAAATAATCAATAAGGCGTTAGAGCCCAATCTTGATAAATCAACGCTTTTGAAAATGTATGAAACAATGTTGTTAGGTCGAATAGCCGATATTAAAGCCTTACAATTTCAACGCCAAGGTAGAATGTTAACATATGCCTTGAATAAAGGACAAGAAGGTTGCCAGGTAGGAGCAGCATCCGCCATGATGCCGCAAGACTGGTTATCGCCTGCTTTTAGAGAAGTAGGGATGGCTTTATATCGTGGTATCACGTTAGAACAAATATTTCTTTACTGGTATGGGAATGAAAGAGGTTCTAATTATGATCCTGCTTTAAGAGTTTTACCAGTTAATATTATTATTGGTTCACAAATTAACTTAGGAGCAGGTTTAGCGATGGCTTCTAAAATAAAAAAAGATGATGCCGTAGTTTTAGCCACTATTGGTGATGGTGGAACTTCACATGGTGAGTTTTATGAAGGACTTAATTATGCAGGAGCATTTAATGCCCCCCTTGTAGTAATGATTCAAAATAATCAATACGGGATTTCTACTCCACGTTCAAGCATTACAGCAGCTAAAACCTTAGCTCAAAAGGCTTACGCTATGGGTATTCCTGGTTTTCAAGTTGATGGTAATGATGTTTTAGCAGTGCATGTTGCCTTAAAAGAGGCTTTTAATCATGCCAGAGCAGGTAAGGGTCCAGTTTTAGTTGAAGCCTTAACTTATCGAATGGCGGCTCATACAACTAATGATGATCCTTCAATATATCGTACTAAGGTGGAAGAAGATTCATGGATTAATAAAGATCCTTTAATTAGGTTCAAGCAGTATTTAATTAATAAAAAATATTTAACTCAGGCCCAAGATCAAGCATTAGAAGCTCGTTTAAGTGAGCATGTGATGGAAAGTTTTAAGCAAGTAGAAAGTTATGGGGCTAATGTTGAATTAAAGGAAATATTTGAACATACATTTGAAGAAATGACGCCACCATTAATAGAACAATACAATGAATATCAAGCATTCTTAAAAGAAATGGAAGTGACTGAAAATGGCAGTAATTAACCTTTTACAGGCAATTAATCAAGCACTTGATTCGGCTTTAAGTAAAGACCCCAAAGTAGTGGTCTTTGGTGAAGATGTAGGAAAACTTGGTGGTGTTTTTCGGGTAACTGCGGGGCTACAAACTAAACATGGTCAAGAGAAAGTATTTGATACACCGATTGCTGAAAGTGCTATTATTGGTTCAGCAGTAGGAATGGCAATTGCTGGTTTAAGACCAATTTGTGAAGTTCAGTTTGATGGTTTTATTTATCCTGGTTATACGGATTTAGTAACCCATGCAGCCAGAATGCGTAATCGTTCAAGAGGTTCATTTACTGTCCCAATGGTTTTAAGAGTCCCAGTTGGCGGTGGTATTAGAGCCTTAGAACACCACTCAGAAAGTTTAGAAATTTTATTAGGTTCAATTCCGGGGTTAAAGGTTGTTATACCTTCAACGCCTTATGATGCTAAGGGTTTATTACTATCTGCTATCAATGATCCTGATCCAGTTATTTTTATGGAGCCTAAACGTATTTATCGTGCTGGTAAGCAAGAAGTACCAGATGAAGATTATTTAATTCCCATCGGCAAAGCGAAAGTAATTAAAACAGGTAGTGATGTTACCGTTGTGGCTTGGGGAGCAATCATTAGAGAAGTCCAAACGGCGATTGCCCTTTTAGAAGCAGAAGGCATTAGTGTAGAGTTAATTGATTTAAGAACAATTGTTCCACTTGATCGTGAAACGATTATTGAATCAGTTAAAAAGACTGGACGTTTTGTGGTGGTGCATGAAGCAGTTAAAACTTATGGTCCAGCAGCGGAATTGATTGCGTTAGTCAATGAAAAAGCATTTTTACACTTAGCAGCACCACCAACAAGAGTAACGGGGCACGATATTACAGTGCCACTAGCCAGAGGAGAGCATTATCATTTTATTAATCCACAAAAAGTAGCACGCGAAATTAAGCGTGTAGTCAAATTTTAAGGGAGGAAAGACTATGTATGATTTTAAGTTTGCCGATATCGGCGAAGGGATACACGAAGGTACAATTTTAACGTGGCACGTTAAAATGGGGGATCAAGTTAAAGAAGGGGATTTATTAGTAACAGTAGAAACTGATAAAGTTAATGCTGAACTCAGTGCCCCAGTAGCAGGTTATGTTACTAAATTAGACAAGGCAGTTGGTGATGTTATTCACGTGGGTGAAACGGTTGTGGTGATTGAAGATAGTTTAAGTTCAACACCAACTACACCAGCTCCTAAAAAGTTAGTTGAAGAAAACGCAGCAGGAGTGGTAGGTGATATTGCCGTATCAAGTGATATAATTGCTGATTCAAGTGAGCATATAATTATTACGGCACCCAACAATAAAGCCTTAGCCACCCCAGTGGCCAGAGCTTTTGCCAAAGAGTTGGGTGTTGATATTAATCTAATAACTGGTAGTGGTCCGCAAGGAAGAGTCACAAAAGAAGATATTTTAGCCTTTAATAACAATCAGCCACTACCATCAATTGAAAACATTAAACCAATGCCGATGCCAACCGTGGATCCTTTACCAACAGCACCATTATTAGTTAATGATGAAATAGTTAAAATTTCACGTTTGCGTAAGGCGATTGCTACACAAATGACTAAATCAAAAGAAAATATTCCGCACTGTGTTTTATTAGATGAGTTTAATGTGGATGCGTTAGTCGCATTTAGAAACCAAACAAAAGATTATGCCCAAAGTCAGGGTATTAAATTAACCTTTATGGCATTTATCGCGAAGGCAGTTATAATCGCCTTAAAAGAGTTTCCGATTTTTAATGCAGTCTTTAAGCCTGAAAGTGATGAGATTCTTTTGAAAAAAGGAATTAATTTAGGGATTGCCGTAGATACGAAAGATGGCCTTATTGTCCCAAATATCAAGACAGCAAATAACTTATCTATTTTAGAGTTAGCCGGCAAGATCCGTCAAGTAGCAGATGAAACGATTGCTCGTAAAGTAGCACTTGAATTACTACAAAACGGAACATTTACGATTACTAATTTTGGGGCAGCAGGACTTACTTTTGGCACCCCAATTATTAATTATCCTGAAACAGCTATTTTAGGGATTGGTAAAATAGAGGCTAAACCTGTGGTGAAAGATGGGCAGATTGTTATTGCTAATACATTACCATTATCACTGGCAATTGATCACCGTATTATTGACGGGGCTGATGGGGGCAGATTTTTATTAAGAATTAAAGAGTTATTAACTAATCCTGCTATTTTAGCAATGCAATAACCTACTAGGAGAAAAAAACAAATGAAAAAGATGGTGTTTTTATTACTTATAGGTAGTGTAATGTTATTAGGTGGTTGTACAGGTGGCGGGGGTTTGGGTGCCCAAAGATTTAGAACAGATTTTAGATTTGGTGGAAGTAGACCAGAAAATGATGTTCAGTTGATAAATAGTTTTAATAGTTTACAAGAAGTTATTGCCGATCTTCGTGGTCTGCCTCATGCTAGTAGACAACCAATTATTGACCATTTAGAAGAGTTTGATGAAGAATTTTTTGAAAATTTTAATATAATTATGCTTAGTATAATATCTGGCAGTGGTTCAATTGATTTTAACATCTTAGGAATAACAAACGAAGGAGTTATCAACATTGGTGTGAGTATACCTGAAATTATAACTGAGGATATGGCATTTTGGACGTTTGTTATTGTGGCAGAAATCAGTTTTAACCCTAATGAATTGATGACGAACTTCGTCTATATTATTTGATCAAAGTTTATAATTAAATAAAAAGAAAGGACATATTTATATGTATGATGTAATAATAATTGGTGGTGGGCCAGGAGGATATGTGGCCGCCATTAAGGGAGCCCAATTGGGTTTGAAGGTTGCTTTAATTGAAAAAGAAACCGTAGGTGGCATTTGTCTTAATCATGGTTGTATTCCAACAAAGACTTACCTAAATAGTGCTAAGGTGTATAAAACTGCTAAGCAGTCATCTGATTTTGGCATTAATATAGAAGGTGTTTCATTTGATTGGGGCAAAATCTTGCAAAGAAAAAATGCAGTAGTTAAACAACTTACACAAGGGGTTGCTTTCTTATTAAAGAAAAACAAAGTAGATGTATATAATGGCTTGGCAGAAGTATTATCTAAGAATAAGATTAGCGTTAATGATCAAATTTTAGAAACTAAAAATCTTATTATTGGCACAGGAGCATCAGCCATTATTCCTAATATTGATGGCTTGGCAGAACAATATAAAAAGGGTAATGTTTTAACTTATAAAGAAATCTTAAATATTGATTCAGTACCTGAGTCGTTAGTGATTATTGGTGGTGGTGTAATAGGGGTAGAGTTTGCTACGATATTTAATGCTTTTGGCACAAAAGTAACAATCATTGAAATGGATAACAACATCTTACCAAGTATGGATGATGATGTTAGATTAGCTTATTCAAGAAGATTAAAAGCCGATGGTATTGATTTAATTGTTAATGCCAAAGTGACCAAAGTATCAAAAGGTAAAGTTCAATATACACTAAATGATGAAGAAGGCACTATTAGTGCAGATGTGATTTTATGTGCTGTTGGGACAAAAGCTAACATTTCAGGATTAGAAAAATTAAACCTTAATATTGATAATGGTAATATTGTTACTAACGAGTATATGCAAACTAATATTGAAAATGTGTATGCAATAGGCGATGTTAATGGTAAATATATGTTAGCTCATGTGGCTAGTCATGAAGGGATTGTGGCTGTAAGTAATATTGCCGGCCGTCAAGAAACCATGAAGTATAACACAATTCCTGCTTGTGTGTATGGTAGTCCTGAGATTGCTAGTGTCGGAAAAACCGAAAAACAAGTTAAAGAACTAGGACTTTCATATAAGGTATCAAAGATCCCACTGCAAGCTATTGGCAAAGCCATCACTGATGGTGCAAAAGAAGGATTTATTAAATTAATTGTTGAAGAAAAACATTTAGAGATCTTAGGTGCTCATATATATGCTCCTAATGCAACCGAATTAATTTCTCAAATTGGTTTAGCAATGACTAATGAATTAACCCCAGTAGAAATTGTTAATACGGTTCATCCACACCCAACACTTTCAGAATTAACCTTAGAAGCTGCTTTACAAGCAATTGATAAAGCAATCCATATATAAAATAACAAGATCAAGGCAATAAAACTGTCTTGGTCTTTTTATATTCTCGAAAAAGAAAAAATATTTTTTGTCCCAATTTGAGACTTTTTGTCCCAAGTATGTTATAATGTTTATGGTGATATAAATGAAAAAGAAAAATATAATTAATTTGATTAAATTTCATACTGAAAAAAATGAAATAGCGTTTAGAAATGAAGCAATTGAAATTGCCAAGTATTTTGAAAATATTGGTGATCATCAGTTATCATCTTATGTTATAGGTCTTTTGGCGGATGCTAATGTTTTTATACCGCAAAACGGTAATTTTTCGTCTGATTTTATGAAATTACTAGAATTTAATAATGAACCTTTGCCTTTACCAACAGCTATTTCTAGTGATATTAGGGGAATTATTAACGCAATCAGTCACAATGCGGGCATTAACAAGTTTTTATTTGAAGGGGCTCCTGGTACTGGTAAAACTGAAACAGTTAAGCAAATCTCTAGAATAATAGAAAGAGATTTATTTATTGTTGAAATTAGTGAATTAATTGATAGTAAATTAGGTCAAACCGCTAAAAATATTGTCGCAATATTTAACGATATTAATCGCATCCCTAATCCTAGTAAGGCAATTATTTTATTTGATGAATTAGACGCTTTAGCATTGGATAGAATTAATACAAATGATTTAAGAGAAATGGGGAGAGCCACATCAACTTTACTTAAAGAATTAGATAATCTTAACCAAGATGTTGTCTTGATTGCAACGACTAATCTTTTTAATAAATTTGATAAGGCACTGATTAGAAGATTTGACGCTATTGTAAATTTTAATCGTTATACTAAAGAAGATTTAATTGATATTGCGGAAGTTCTATTTAATAGTTTTCAAAAAAAATTCAAAACGATTGGGCGTAATATTAAAATGTTTAGAAAAATTTTAAGTATTCCTAAAGAATTGCCATATCCAGCAGAACTTAAAAACATTATTAAAACAGCGATTGCTTTTAGCGATCCTGATTCAGAGTTTGACTATTTAAGAAGATTGATGATGGCATTATGTGGTTTAGAAAGTATTTCAACAAAAGATTTACGCTTCCAAGGTTTTACGGTGCGTGAAATTGAAATTATTACAGGAGTATCCAAAAGCCAAGTCTCAAGAAATACTAAGGAGGAAATTTTATGAATCCAATTTTAGAACTTAAAGGAACATTTAGTTCTCGAAAAGCACTTCCTGGCGGTGGCAGTGGTTCAATAAAAAGCGAGGTTTCTGTTAAAAAGCTGACAAATATCGGTCTAGCTATTGAAAAAATGATTCAATTTTGGTCAAAACAAGATGTAATTGACGGTGCATTAATTACACTTTATTATGATAGTATTATAGCTAAATCAAATAGAGCAACCAGAATTTGTGATAATACCTCAGTAGTGGGGGTGAAATTTAATAATAATTTGGATAAACATCTCATTACGCATTTTGTGACTATTGAAAAGCTTAAAGAATCTAAAAAGATACTTAAGTATGCAATAGAAGTCATGAATAAATATTTTAATGGCATTATTTTGCGCGATGACTTCAATAAAAATAAAGTAATTGAACAATCTGGCATTTACAAAGATATAGATAAAATATCCAAATCGGAATTTCAGGGAATTATTAAAGAAATATCTTATATAGAAAATATAGATATAGAAATTACTACTTTTAACCCAATTGGCAGCTCCATTATAACGTTGTATAACACGAAACAAGATATTAGAACGTTATTAAGAAAAATTAACATTAATATTTCACTTGATAAATTATTAGATGGCACTACTGGGGAAACAGTTTTACTTAATGAAGAAGAAATTAAACAGTTGCAAGCAAGAGCTCCTTTTTTAATATCAATGGGAATTGAAGATTTTTCACTACTAGATAAACAGGCTAAATTAGAACTATCTAAAAATGAAAAATATTTTATTGAAGAACCTACTAACGAGCCAATTATTGGTGTGATTGATACACTTTTTGATAAGCGTGTTTATTTTAGTAATTGGGTTGAATATCACGAAATCTTTGATACCAAAAGCATTAGCACTGACACCAGTGATTTTAATCACGGAACAGCAGTATCGTCAATAATAGTTGATGGTCCAGCCTTAAATCCACGACTAGATGATGATTGTGGTAGATTTAGAGTTCGCCATTTTGGCGTTTCAAATGGGAAAGGTATGAACTCTTTTTGGATAATCCAAAAAATCAAGGAAATTGTACGCAATAATAGAGATATTAAAGTTTGGAATCTTTCATTGGGCTCTATTAAAGAGATTAGTATTAATTTTGTGTCGGCAGAAGCAGCAGCAATTGATCAAATTCAGTCTGAATATGATGTGACCTTTGTTATTTCTGGTACTAACGGGAAAAGTGGTCAAAGAATTGGTTCTCCTGCGGATTCAATTAATTCAGTTGTAGTTAATGCGGTAGATTTTGATGAAAATAGTACTAGCTATACAAGAAGTGGCCCCGTATTATCGTATTTTATTAAGCCAGATGTTAGTTATTATGGTGGATCGCAAGAAGGTGGTTATATTAATGTTGTTGAACCATTGGGGCTACAAAAAGTTGCGGGAACTTCATTTGCGGCTCCATGGATTGCCAGAAAGTTATCATTTTTAATTGATAAACTTAATATGAGTCGTGAAGTTGCTAAAGCAATTTTGATTGATTCAGCAATTGGTTGGCATAAAAGGAGTTTCAATCAACGAGTGTTAATTGGGCATGGAGTTGTACCGATTAAAATACAAGACATAATCAAATCACCAATTGATGAAATCAAATTTATTGTCAAGGGTACGTCTAACTTGAAAGATACCTATAATTATAATTTTCCTATTCCGCTGTATCGCGATAAGTATCCATTTAAGGTAAAAGCCACCATGTGCTATTTTACTAAATGTTTTCGTAATCAAGGTGTAGACTACACTGAAACTGAATTAGGATTAAGTTTTGGCAGACTTAAAGATGAAGAGGGTACAACGAGAATTAAACCAATTAATGATGACAAGCAATATGATGTAGAATCTAAGACTACTGAAAGTCGTGCCAGAAAAGAGTATCGTAAGTGGGATAATGTAAAGCATATTCAAGAAAAGATGAGCTCTCGATCATCAGCAACTATTCCCTTATCAAAAAATAAATTGTGGGGTATGAAAATAACATCAACTCCAAGAACTGATCAAAGGCAATCAGTTAATTTTGCAGTAGTGGTAACATTAAAGGAAATTAACGGAGTTAATCGAATTGACGATTTTATTTATCAGTTTAGTTTAAGAAATTGGTTAGTTAGTAAGATTGATATTGATACAAGAATTGATGTGTATAATGTTGCTAATCAAGAATTAGAAATAGAATAACTAGTAAAAATGTTATAATGAAATAACATAAAAGTGTAGAAAGGAATCTTTTAATTTAGATTTATGGGAATAAAAAAATGATAGCAGGAGAAATAAAAACTAAAATTGATAATTTATGGCAATCGATGTGGAATAATGGGATGGCAAATCCTATGACTAATATTATGCAGATCACGTATTTGTTATTTATTAAGATGATTGATGATGCACAAATAAAAAAAGAAGGACAAGCAGCAAAACTAAAAATATCACTTAATGAGCAAGAATTATTATTTAAGAGTGGGAATTATATTAATGGTGAAGTGAATATTCCATATCATGATTTAAGGTGGAGTAATTTCAAAAATTTTTATCCAGAAAAGATGTATGATAACATGAAAACTAACGTATTTCCTTTCATTAAAAATTTGAAAAATCATCATGATACTAGAAAAACAGCATTTGAAACACACATGGATAATGCCCAGTTTGAAATTATGAAACCATCCATTTTGGTATCTTTAGTTGAAGATCTTGATCAGCTTAACATAGATAATCGTGATTTAATGGGAGATGTTTATGAATATCTTTTAGCAAAATTGGCAATCAATGGAGATAATGGACAATTTAGAACCCCTATACATATAATAAAAATGATGGTTGAATTAATGAAACCGCAAATAAAAGATGTAATTTGTGATCCAGCTATGGGGAGTGCGGGCTTTCTTGTAGAAGCTAGTAAATATATTCAGAATCACTGTAAGGGAGAACTTATTAATCAAATTAAAAATAAACATTTTAATGAAAGCATGTTTTATGGATTTGATAATGATCCAATGATGCTACGAATTGGTAGTATGAATATGACGTTACATGGCGTAGAAATGCCCATCATTGAATATCGGGATTCTTTATCTGAAGAAAACAGTGAAACAAACAAGTTTTCATTGATTTTGGCAAATCCGCCATTTTCAGGGAGTTTAAATCTTATTGATATTTCTAAGTCACTAAGTAACATTGTTAATACTAAAAAAACAGAATTGCTATTTATAGCACTATTTTTGAGATCATTACAGCAAGGTGGTCGCTGTGCTTCTATTGTTCCAGTAGGGGTTGTTAATAATAGTAATAAGGCCTATATTGATATTAGGAAAAATCTTGTTGAAAATCAAAAATTAGAGGCAATAATTTATATGCCAAACGGAGTTTTTATGCCATATTCTGGTGTTCAAACGGCAATAATAATTTTTACCAAAGGTGGAGAAACTGACAAAGTTTGGCTATATAATATGGAGGCGGATGGATTTTCATTAGATAAAAAGCGTACTCCAATTTCCGATAATGATATTCCCGATATAATCAAACGTTATGGAACGGAACTGGATAAAGATAATACCCCATATGATAAGTCATTTTTTATTAATAAAGATCAAATTGATAAGTCAGATTATTCATTAAGTTGGAATAAATACAGAAAAATTAGAATAAAAGAAAAGGTGTATAGAAAACCAAAGGAAATATTAAAGTCACTAGAAACATTAGAAAAAGAGTATAACGAAGAATTTCAAAAATTAAAGGAGATGTTGTTAGAAAATGACTGAAAATATAATGTTACTTAATGAAATATGTGTCCCAAAAACCTCTAGTTTTACTCTAAGTAAATTGGATTTAAATAATGGGGAGTATCCGTTGTTTGGTGCTTCGGGTTTTTTGGGATCAATAAATTCATTTCAGACAACAATAGAAAGTGTTGCAATCGTTAAAGATGGCTCCATTGGAAAAGTATTTAAGTTACCAATTAATAGTTCTGTTTTAGGTACACTATTAATTTTAGAACCAAACGATAATGTGACACGCAACTATCTGTACTATTACTTAAAATACTTGGATTTGGGGCGTAATTCAACAGGGGCCACGATTCCACATATTTATTTTAAGGATTTCGGTAAAACCAAAATGATTATCCCCAAAATAATGATTCAAAATAAAATCACTAAATTTTTCGATGAAATAGAAAATAAATTGAGTTCTTTATTAAAAAAAATAGATTTTTTAGATGAGTTAATTAAATCCCAATTTAATGAGATGTTTGGCGAAGTTCTTAAACCAAAAAGAAAAATAATTGCATTGAAAAATGCAAATATTAGGATTTTTGCTGGTGGAGATCTTCCAGCAGACTTTAACAGGGTGTCTAATGAAGATTATCAATATCCAATTTATGCCAATGGTGAAGCCAATAATGGTCTTTACGGCTATTCACGAGAATATAAAGTAGACACAGTAGCTTTGACTATTTCGGCAAGAGGCACAATTGGATATAGTTCTATACGAAAACCTAATTTTACGCCTATTGTTAGACTTATTACTATACCAGAAAACAATGTTTTTTCACTCCCCTATCTTCAAAAGCATTTTGAGTACTTTAGAGTTAACGGGAGCGGAGCCTCAATCGCACAATTAACGGTGCCAATGGTAGAAGACTATAAAATTATAGTACCACCATTGATAGAACAAGAACTATTTTCTAATTTTGTTAAGCAAGTCGATAAATTGAAATATAATAGGGACTTTATATGTTAGTTAAATTATCTGATATTTGTGTTGTAAAAAAGGGAGAGCAAATTGATACTGCGTGCCTTAATTCTGCTAACAAAATTGCCTATTTGAACGGAGGTGTTAGTATTTCAGGATATTATACTGATTATAATACACCAGGTAATACAGTAACCATTTCAGAAGGTGGAAATGCTGGATTTGTAAATTATATGGTAGATTCTTTTTGGGCAGGATGTCACTGTTATCGCTTACTTGAAGCCACATGTAACTCTAAATATTTATATTATGTATTAAAGCATAATCAGGAATTAATAATGGAGTTGAGAACAGGAGCAGGTATAAAAAATATAAAGAAAACAACGCTTGAAAAGTTAGAAATTAAAATTCACGATGATAAGGAAAAACAAAAAAAAATTTGCTATGAATTAGAAAAAATACATAATCTCATATGCGAGAAAAAGGCTCTATTAGAATATTTTGATAGTTTAATTAAATCCCAATTTAATGAGATGTTTTTAAAAAAATTTCTGAAATCTAATGAATTAGTGAAACTAGGATCTTTATGTGAAATCATAATTGGGTTAACATATAGACCAGAGAACGTCTGCAATGATGGAATAATTGTATTGAGATCGGGAAATATTCAGAAAAATAGCATTCAAACTGAATTTGATATTGTAAAAGTTCAAAATATTGTGATTCCTTTGAAAAAAAACGTTCGCATGGGTGACATTATTATGTGTTCACGTAATGGGTCGCCGTCTTTGGTTGGAAAATCAGCAATTTTAAAAAAAGAATACCAAAATATGACGTTTGGAGCTTTTATGTCTTGCATAAGAAGCAGAACACCTTATGTTTTACAATCTTTTTTTGAAACAGATTTGTTTAGACAACAATTAGGAGGAACGCAAACATCATCAGTGAATCAAATTACCTCGTTAATGTTAGCGAATATCGATATATTTACTGTAAAAGAAGACGAAGAATTTATTTTTATGAACCTTGTTAAGCAAGTCGATAAATTGAAATTTATTGTTAATTCAAGCGTGATATTACTCAAAAATTTGTTAAGTGTGTTAAAATATTTGTGGTGGTGATACACATGAATTTTAATTTTATTGAAAATACATTATTGAATAACTTGTATCTACTCTGTCAAAAAGCAGAGAGTTTCGCATTATCAGATCCCGAAACTAGTGCTTTAAGTTCGAGAAGAGCTTTAGAATACATAGTTAAATATATTTATCAAGTTAATTTTGATCATGTTCCAAAATCAACCTTATTTGAGCTTGTGACTCATCGTAAGTTTGTAACATTAATAGATGATGAAGGAATTGTAGCAGCCATACATTATATTAGAACAGTAGGTAATTTAGCAGTTCACAATGAGAAGATCAGCATCAAGGAAGCCAAAAAGGCATTAGAAAATTTACATTTTTTAGTTGGAGAACTTGCCATAAAGCTCGGAATTGTTGATAATTACTCTGACTTTATTGATATAATCGCTGAACAACCCGAAAATATTGTGCCTCCTTCAAACAAAGAATATGATTTTAAGCAAGAAACGCAAAATCAATTTAAAGAATTAGAGATTAGGTTTGGATCAGGAAACAAGAGAAGCGAACATCAAACAAGAGAAGAGTATATTAATTTATATTTAAGAGAGGCAGGCTGGGAAGTTTCAACTATAAAAGGTGAAGTTGTGGTAGGTGCTGCTAGTACCGAAATAGAGGTTGTAGATATGCCTACAAGTGGCGGAAAAGGCTATGTGGATTATGTGCTATTTGGTGATGATGGTTTACCTCTTGCTATAATTGAAGTCAAAAATACACAAACAGACCCTATTACTGGCGAAATGCAAGCGAAACTATATGCTGAATGCATCAAAAAAAAATATGGTGTAACACCAATTATTTATTGTTCAAATGGATATAAGACAATAATAATTGATCAGATAGGCTATCCATCAAGAAGTGTATACGGCTTCCATACAAAGGACGATTTGAAGCTATTAAAGTCGCGTCAAAATAGAAATGATATTGTGGACGTTACTATCAATAACGATATAACTGATCGCCCATATCAAAAAGGAGCTATCACCAATATTATTGAGTGGTTTAATAAAAAACATCGCAAGAGTCTTTTGGTTTTAGCAACTGGAACGGGCAAAACTAGAGTAGCAATTTCATTAGTAGATATTCTTGCTCGGAATGAATGGATAAAGAATATATTATTTCTTGCAGATCGTGTAAATCTCATACAGCAGGCCAAAAAGTGGTTTTCTAAAAAATTACCAACGTTTACAACAAATATTATTCCGAGTAACAAATCAGATTATAATGCAAGGATATTATTTTCTACATATCAAACAATGATTAATTTTATCGATAGTGAAACTAAAACTTTTAGCATTGGTCGCTTTGATTTAATTATTATTGACGAAGCACATCGTTCAATTTTTAATAAATATAGTGCAATATTTAATTATTTTGATTCGTTATTATTAGGATTGACGGCAACACCAAGAGAAGATATTGAGAAATCTACATATACAATGTTTGAATTAGACACTAATTCACCCACTTACAGTTATTCACTTGAAGAGGCTGTTAATGAAAAATATCTTGTTAATTTCAAAGCAATAGAAATGACGACTGATATCCTTAAGCATGGTGTTGAATACGACAAATTATCTGATGATGAAAAACAGCAGTATGAGGAAACGTTTATGGATGACGACGGAAATTTACCAGATAAAATTTCGGGAGAAGAATTTCATTCAATTATAACTAATGATGGTACAATTGACCGGGTTATTCAATGTTTGATGAATGATGGATTGAAAATAGAGGGTAATGATAAATTAGGTAAAAGTTTAATATTTGCTAAGGATCAAAAACATGCGTTGAGAATTGCTGATAGATTTAGAAAACTTTATCCCCAATATGGCGATGATTTTTGTAAAGTTGTGACAAGCAATATTCCATATGTCAATCAAATACAAGAAAACTTTGATATGCGTGATAAAGAACCACAAATTGTGGTTTCAGTCGATATGATGGACACAGGTGTTGATGTTGCTGACATATTGAACTTAGTATTTTTTAAGCGTATATATTCTAAAATTAAGTTTTGGCAAATGATTGGTAGGGGAACACGGTTATCAAAAAATATTAATGTCATTTCGCCACAAAGAGATTATTTTGACAATAAAATCACAAATAACCAAAGAGTTAAACATGTGGATAAACAAGGATTTTTTATTTTTGATTTTTGTGGTGTTTTTAAGTTTTTTAGAATACAGCCAGATGGCCAGAAAGCAGACAATGCAGTATCCTTATCTCAAAGAATAGCTAATACCAAATTAGATATCATATTAGCACTTCAAAAAGATAAATATCAAGGAAATCAGGATATAGCGTTGTACTATAAGGGTTTAAAGCAAGAGTTATTATCGTCAATAAGAAGTTTAAATAAAAATCTTATTAATGTTCGTACACAAGCAAAATATATTGACAAATATGCTGATGAACAGGTGTGGAATTATTTGGAAGGAGTGTCGATTAAAGAATTGAAAAAACACGTTATACCAATTTTGCCAACCTTAATTGATGATGAAAAAGTGAAGGCTTTTGACCTCAAAATGTTAAATATTATGCTATATAAATTAACTTCTAATCCTGGTATTGTAAATTTAGTTTTAGATGTTAGAAAGATTGCAAAATTGTTGTTAGACAAGCAAAATCTTCCGCTTGTAAAAAATAAAGTAAAAATTATTGAGCAAGTAGAATCGCCGAGTTTTTGGACTGATAATAATATTTTAAAAATAGAACAAGCAAGAATAGATCTTCGTGAATTTATGAAATTGCTTGAAAGTGAAAAAGTAACCTTTGAAACTGATTTTGATGATCATTTGATTACTTTAAATAACGATCAAAGTTTCCCCATAGAGAGTAATTTTAAAGATTATCGTGAAAAGGTAATGGATTATTTACGCGAAAACATGGATTCGCCTGTGATACGCAAAATTAGAAGATTAGAACAATTAGTGAAAGAAGATTTGGAAGAATTAGAAGATATACTCTGGAATAAACTTGGTTCAAAAGAAGACTATAATAGCATGCCCAATAAGAAAGGTAATCTTGCTGCTTTTGTACGATTGAATGTTGGGTTAGAGCAAGAAGCAGTTAATGAAAAATTGTCAGAATTTTTGTCAGAAGAATTATATAATTCACGACAACAGGAGTTTATTAGGGCTATAATTAGGTATGCCTCTGAAAACGGAGAGGTTAGTCTCTCTGAAATAATGGATGTTAGATATAAATTGACCTTTAAAGATTGGGATGAATTTTTCGAGGCTGACTCTCAGGTAATTACACGACTAATTAATGCATTAAGTGATCCAATAAGATTTTCTTGAAATTAAAAATATTGGCGTAGTAATAACCAATATAGTTCGACAATAAGTAATTAAATGTGGATGATGAAAACAAGACAAAACAAGTGTTAATTTTACAAAAAATCAAAAACATAAGAAAAAATACATTTTATTACAGGTAAAAAATGTATTTTTTATCTATATTTGGCATGAAAAGTTAAATTGTATCATAAATATTTGTTATTTGGGGGTAAGACAAATAGAAAACTTATAATGAATTTAATTAGAACTAAACCGCTTTACCATCAATTCAATTAATCATAATCACTATAATGATAATAGCCGACTAGCATCAAGAGATGACACTAATGTCATAGCAGGCTATTGGCTACGTACTGCTGGACTCGGTTCTACTTGGCCCATCATGGTTGTCTCTACTCTTGGTTATCGTACTGCTCCTCATCCTGCTGACCATCACGCTCTCGGTTTTCGCCCATCATTTACCTCATTTTTATTAAACTTAACAAACTCTTAAATAAATAACATTTATTTTATGTTATAATTAGATAATATCTAAAAGAAAGATTTTATAGTATGAAGATTTTATTTGTTGTCGATAATTTTAATAACAGAACTAATGGTACATCAATTTCGGCATCTCGCTTTGGCGAGCATCTAATTAAACTTGGTCACGAAGTAGCAATCCTTTCAGATGCTAAGGGAAATAATGAATTTCAACTTTTTGAATTAAAGTCACGTTATATCCCAATTGTAACCGAAGTAGCACGTTTGCAAAAAATGTCATTTGCTAAGCCTAATAAAAAAATCATTAACAAAGCACTTGCTTGGGCCGATGTGGTTCATGCTTTTACGCCTTGGAAAACATCGCGTGTTATTCAAAAGATATGCCAAAAAAGAAGAATTCCTTTTACAGCGGCTTTTCACATTGATCCTGAAAACATTACTTATGGAGCAGGTGTCGGCAAATGGGGTAAACCAATTGCTTGGTGGATTTACTTAAAGTTTAGAAGATTTTATAATCGTGTAGATACTATTCATTGTCCAAGTATGATGATTGCTAACGAGATAAAAAATTATCGTTATAAAAGTCAAATCCGCGTTATTTCTAACGGCGTGAATGATGCTTTCTTTTCGGATTTAGTTCCGCAAGAAAGTGAAATGATTGAAATTATTACTGTTGGACGTTATGCCAAGGAAAAACAACAATCAGTTATTATCAAGGCGATTGCCAAACTACCAAATAAAAATAATATTCGTTTAACGCTTGCGGGTAATGGTCCTTGTAAACAAAGATTAATTAAACTAGCCAAGAAACTAAAAGTTAATGCTCAGTTTAAGTTATTTACAAAAGAAGAACTAATTCAACAATTACGCAATTCACACTTTTATGTGCATGCTGCTAACATTGAGATAGAAGGGATATCTGCCTTAGAAGCGATTGCTTGTGGGTTAATTCCAATTATTTCTAATGCTAAAAAGTCAGCCACTAAACAGTTTGCGATCAACCAAGATCATATTTTTGAAACCAATAAAGTCAATTCATTAGTTAATCGTTTGAAGTTTTGGCTAAACGCGAGTCCTGAATACATTCAGCAAGCTAAGATTCAATATTCTGAGTTTGCTCAAAAATATCGTATTGAAACATCAGTAAAAATGTTTGAAGAGATGTTAAATGAAGAAGTTGCTAACAACAAGATCAAAAAAGATTTCCAAGAAGCGAAAAAAAATAAAAATGCATATATTAAAAAAATTAGACCACGCTTAATTTTTAAGATTGCTTCTGCTTTATTTTACTTTCTAATTGCGATGCCAATATTATGGATTTTAATTAAAATTATTTATAAAACAAAAGTCAGAGGTCGAAAAAACTTTGCTTTATTTAAGGGGCGAGCAGTATTTGTTTCTAATCACGTGCATGTACTAGACTCAGCAATGAATGCGATGGCATTATTTCCTCGTAAGCCCATCTATACTTCTTTACCAAGTAACTTCAAGTTACCAGGTATCGGTTTATTAGTGCATATTTTAGGTTGTCTGCCTATTCCGACCAATGTAGCTGAAAGTAAATACTTCTTTTGTGAAATGCGCAAACAAATGAAAAAGGGACGTCATATTCATATGTATCCTGAGGGTGAATTATCACCTAAAAGTACTGTTTTAGCTCCGTTAAAACGCGGTCCCTTTAAGGTGGCAGTAGAATCATCAGTTCCAATTATTCCGATTGTGATTCGTTTCACCAAAAGAAAAACATTAATTTTAAGAAGACTGGTTAAAGTTTGTTATATTAATATTGGCAAACCAATTTATCCAGATTATGCGATTGCTACTCGTAAAGCAATCGATACCCTTTTAGAACATACCCACGAACAGATGACAAAACTAATGTCATTATAGGAGGTAATATGGAAACTTCAAATTTTATTAAAACGATTATTGAAAATGATCTTAAAACAGGTAAGCACAAAAATATTGTGACTCGTTTTCCGCCAGAGCCAAATGGCTATTTACACATTGGTCATGCTCGTGCGATTATTACTAACTTTGAATTAGCTAAAACCTTTCAGGGAAAAACTAATTTAAGATATGATGATACTAATCCTGAAAAAGAAGAAGATGAATATGTTAAAGCGATCTTAGAAGATGTACGTTGGTTAGGTTATGAACCTGATCAAGTATTGTTTGCTTCCAACTATTTTGAAGAAATGTATGAAAGAGCAGTTTTATTAATTAAAAAGGGACTGGCCTATGTTTGTGCATTAAGTGCAGAAGAGTTAAGACAGTATCATGGCAATACGCAAACCCCTGGGAAAAACTCACCTTACCGTGAGCGTAGTGTAGAAGAAAACCTTTTATTGTTTAGTCAAATGAAAGAAGGTAAGCATCCCGAAGGTTCAATGGTTTTAAGGGCCAAAATTGATATGGCCTCTGCCAATATGAATATGCGTGATCCTGTACTTTATCGTATTAGTTTTGCTCATCACCATAACACAAAAGATTTATGGAAAATATATCCAATGTATGATTATGCTCATCCTCTTGAAGACGCGATTGAAGGTATTACTCATTCTTTATGCTCATTAGAGTTTGAAGATCATCGCCCACTTTATGATTGGGTGGTCAAAGAATGTGAGATGCCGTTAGTCCCACGCCAAATTGAATTTGGTCGTTTAGGGATTGAAAATACCGTTATGTCTAAAAGGTATTTGAAGCATTTAGTTGATAATGGTTTAGTGACTGGTTGGGATGACCCAAGAATGCCGACACTAAGCGGTATTCGCCGCCGTGGATATACGGCTAATGCGATTAAAAATTTTGTTTTATCAACAGGCCTTTCTAAAACAAACTCAACAGTAGCCCAAGATATGTTAGATTCATTTATTCGCGAAGATTTAAGTGTGGTGGCTGCGAAGGCTCATGCAGTTATTAATCCGTTAAAGGTAACCATCACTAATTATCCTGAGAAAAAAATTGAATATATAGAAGTATCTAATAGTGATAATCCAACGGATGTAAGAAAACTTGCTTTTGGTCGTCATTTATATATTGAAAAAGAAGATTTTACAGAAGTAAAACCTGATGCAAAATATAAGCGTTTATCACTGGGTCATGAAGTAAGACTATTTCATGCTTACTTTATTAAAGCCAATGAAGTTATTAAAGATGATGCTGGTAATATTATTGAAGTACTAGTCACTTATGATGTGAACACTAAATCAGGTTCTGGTTTTAAGGAGCGTAAACCTGATGGGACAATTCATTTTGTGGAAAGTACTACCGCTATCCCAGCAACTTTTAATTTTTTTGAACAACTATTAACTGATGTTGATGGTGACTTAAATGAACGTTTTAATCATCAATCATGGCAAAAAAAGGAAGGTTTTATTGAGTCGGCTTTAAGTAATATTAAACATCAACAAAAATTCCAGTTTGTACGTAATGGTTATTTTAATGTTGATCAAACTAATGATAAATATAACTTTAATGAAATTGTTAAACTAAAAAGTAACTTTTAATGTAGTCAAATTAATTAACAAATTAAGAAGAATGGAGAATTATCATATTTTAAGACTACTAGAATATGGAAAAACTAATTATGGAAGAAATTATTAACCCTAATCAAGAAAATCAAACAAAACCAATGACAAAAAAACAAGTAATGCTAAATTACTGTGTGTTAATATTTGTGGTTGTTTTAACGTTAGTATCATTTGCTGCATTTTTTGTGGCTTTATTAACAGAAGGTAATAATAGTGATGGAGCAATTGTTAGTATTTATGTACTAGCAATGTTATTAGGAGTACCTACCTTAAAAGTGTTTCTTGATAAAGCGACCACTCCTTTAATGAAAAAAATGAATATTATTGGGATTATCACTGCTTTTGGCGCTATTGCTGTAATGGTATTGGCCAATGTAGTGCAAATGGCTTTTTGTTAAATTAAATATATTCATCAAATTAAAGTATTAAAAATAGATAATTACTATTAGGTAGTTATCTTTTTAATTGACTAAAATCAAATATTATTGAAAGTAAATAAAGCCTTAATTATTAATAGATACTGCCAAAAGCTGTAATTTTTGAAAAATAATACTGCTAAAATATGCATTTTATTTTTTATCAAGTATAATAATTATTAGACATTTATACTGCTCATAATTTAGAAAGGATGATACAAATGAAAAAACTACAATATTTAATTAATAATTATAATTTATGGGAAGATGTATTAATTCCTTTTGGTGTAGATAAGTTTAAGATTGATTTATCAATTAACCAAAGAATTAAAAATAATCCCTTAGCTAAACTAGTGGTGGTAACTTCAATTAATCCGACAAAAGCAGGAGAAGGTAAAACCACAGTTTCTATTGGTTTAGGTGCTGCCTTAAACTTACTTAATCAAAAAACGATTCTTTCGTTAAGAGAGCCTTCATTAGGCCCATTTTTTGGCATGAAAGGCGGAGCTTCTGGTGCTGGTAAAACATATTTAGAGCCAGAACTTGATATTAATTTACACTTTACTGGTGATATTCACGCGATTAACAGTGCTAATAATTTAATTTCTGCCTTAATTGATGCTCATATTTTTCATGGTAATGAATTAGGCATTGATCAAGTATTTTTCAAACGCACGATAGATATTAATGATCGTGCTTTAAGGGATGCGAAAACTGCTGGTTGTGATGGTTATACGCTAACGGCTGCTTCTGAATTAATGGCGATCATTGCTTTATCCAAAAACTTTTTAGAAATGAAAAGTAGGATTGCTAATATTGTTATTGGCTTAAACAGTCAAGATAAACTCATTAAATTATCCGATATAGGTGGAGTAGATAGTGTATGTTTATTATTAAAAGATACGATTAAACCTAATATAGTTTTATCTAACGAGTTAGTGCCAGCAATTGTTCATACTGGCTGTTTTGCCAACATTGCTCATGGCTGTTCATCAGTGATCGGCACTAACTTAGCATTAAAACTAGCTGATTACGTTGTCACAGAAGCAGGCTTTGGGGCTGATCTTGGTTTAGAAAAATTTGTTAATATCAAACAACCCTTACTAGAAAAAACCATTGATTTAGTGGTAGTAGTGATTAGCGTTAAAGCAATCAAAGAACATTCATTAATCAATAGTGATAATCCAATCATTCAATTAGAATCAGGTATTAAAAATGTCCAAAGACATTTAGAAAATATTACTAGTATGGGACTAAACTTTGTGATAGCACTTAATTATATGAACGATAGTAGTGATGAACTAATGTGGCTCCAAAATTGGGCCATTAATAACAAGTATGATTTAAGTATTGCCAAAGGGTATAGTGAAGGTGGTAAAGGGATGTTAGGATTAGCTAATTTAGTTATGACTAAAAGTGCTTCTAACAAACAAGTACCAATTTATCAAAAAGATGATTCAACTACCACGAAGATTGAAAAGATTGCTAAAAAGATTTATCATGCCCAAGATGTAGTTTATTCTAACAAGGCTTTAAGAAAATTAACTCTTTTTAAGCAATACAATTACCCAGTATGTATCGCTAAAACACCACATTCATTTACTGACGATCCTGATATTAAAGGTGCGCCAATTAATCACACTTTACATATTAGTGACATTAATCTAAACAATGGTGCTCAAATGATTGTTGTTAAAACAAAAGGCATTATGCTACTGCCTGGTCTTTCTAAACGTCCAAGAGCGTTAGATATTAAAATTGATGATGAAGGAAATTTGATATGAAAAAAATAAATGTTAGTATTATTGATAAAACCACTTTAAGATTAGAAGAAGATGCTAATAAAGGTGATATTATTGATCTTAATTTAATCAATTCATTAAATACGGTTGCTCTTGAAGAAGCAATCATCAACGGAAAAGATGCCTTTTATGAAAAGAAGTTAGCCGAAATGAAAACTAACTTGGAGTTGGCTGCTAAAAGCCAGCAACAGGCCAATGAACATATCTTAGAAAATAAAATCTTAGAGTTAAAAGAACAATTAAAACTACAAGAAAATAAAGAATTAATTAAATTAAAAGACCAAGAAATGGCATATCAACGCCAAATACAAGATAAAAATAAAGAATTAGAAATCATTAAAAATGAAGTTAATACTATTAAACAAACCCAGCAACAAGCCCTAGAATTAGAAATAATGAAAGTTAAAGAAACCTTTAACGCATCACTTCAAGATAAAAATACTAAGATTGAAAAACTTAATCTCCAAAGTCAGTTAGATTATGCTAGTTTAGATGCTAAATGGCAAAAAGAATTAAATAGTAAACAATCAGAATTAGACGCTTTAAGAAATGCTAAATCTTCACTACAAGTTAAAATGTTAGGTGAAGAATTAGAAAAATGGTGTAATAGTGAATATGAAAACTTCGCTTTATCGGGTTTTAGTAATGCTAAATGGTATAAAGATAGTGAAGTTGTGAGAAATGATTTTGATGAAAAAGGCACAAAGGCTGATTATATTTTTGAAGTATATGCTAATGATAAAAAAAGCATTAATGAACAATTATTAAAAGTAGTTTGTGAGATGAAATCAGAATCGCCTGATAGTAAAAATAAACAAAAAAACGCTAATCATTTCGCTAAACTTGATAAAGATCGTCATAAGAAAAATGCTCAATATGCTTTATTAGTTTCAGAATTAGAATGGGACACAGCCAATGATGCCCCAATTAAAAAGATTAATGAATATGAAAATATGTATTTAGTAAGACCGCCATACTTTATGACATTTTTATCATTAATTAACGCATTAGCGATTAAATACCAAACTTTAATCTTAGATAAAAGTGCCAAAGAAGTTAATTTCAAGGAAAGCCAAGCAATCCTTAATGATTTTGAAAATCTAAAACGCACTTATTTAGATAACCCACTAGCTAGTTTAGAAAAAGATGTAATTGAAATTAAAAAACAAGCAGAAAGCACTTATAAATCTGCCAGCAAGATTTTAGAACTGTCTGATAAAATCATTACTAACCGCATCAGCGAAATGAAAGTAAAGATTGAAAGATTAAATATTGTAAAAATTATTAATAGAGTTGAAGGATTAAACAAATGATTATTTTAGATGGCAAAAAAACAGCTAATACATTAAACGAACGCCTTAAAGAAAAAGTTTTAACCTTTAAGAATAAACCACGCTTAGATATTATTTTAGTGGGTAATGATCCAGCAAGTTTAGTTTATGTAAAAAATAAAATTAATACAGGTAGTAAAATTGGTTTTGAAGTTAATTTACATCAACTTGATCATCAAGTATCATCAACCCAATTAGAAAACCTAATTACTCAGTTTAACCAAGATCCCCAAGTTCATGGTATTTTACTACAATTACCACTACCTAATCATTTAGATGAAAAAAGATTAATTGATTTAATTGATCCTAGTAAAGATGTAGATGGGTTTCATACACTTAATCAAGGTAACTTATTCAAAAAGACTTATGAGTTACAACCCGCTACACCCAAAGGTATTATGATGTTATTAAATGAATATAATATTAACGTAGAAGGGCTTAACTGTGTGATTATCGGTCGCTCTCAAATAGTGGGCTTGCCGATTGCTAAAATGTTGTTAGATAAGAACGCAACCGTTACAATAGTTCATTCTAAAACTAAAAATATTAAAGAGATTTGCCAGCAAGCAGATTTATTGGTTGTGGCAATTGGTAAAGCTAATTTTGTTGACCAAGAATTCGTTAAACCAGGAGCAATCATTATTGATGTTGGTATTAATCGAGTAGACCAAAAATTAGTAGGAGATGTTAATTTTGATCAAGTAGCTCCACTGGCTAAGTTTATCACACCAGTTCCTGGTGGAGTAGGTCCGATGACTATTTGTGCTTTGGGATATAATTTAGTTGAAAGTTACGAGAAGCATTTACAAAAATAAAGATGGGCGGAAACCGAGAATAGTGTGGTCAGCGATCGTAGCAGTACGATTGCCAGTTGTGTAGACATGCGCGACAGTATGGATATTAGCGTTCATCCCAGCAGAGCGTAGCCAATAGTGACTAGGATTTATTACGCCATCATCCCTTGATGATTGTCGGCTAGCATTATCATAATGATTATGATTAATTGAATTGATGGTAAAGCTGTTTAATTATAATATTGGGCGGAAACCGAAAAAGGTACTGTTGGCATTTCCAGCAGAACGATAGCCAGCAGTCCAGACAAACGCGACGGGCCGCAAAAGAGCATCAATAGTGTGATCATGACCAGAAGCGGCAGATCGTAACCAATAAGATGCTATGACGTTAGTGTCATCTCTAAATGCTTGTCTGTCATTATCATCATAGTGATTATGATTAATTGAATTGATGGTAAAGCGGTTTAGTTCTGATAGTAATAAATATAACCCCCAAAACATAAACAATACACAAAGGAAGGTGTTACAATGTTTGATCGTTTAGATCTTATTGAAGAAACTTATAATAATATACAAGAAAAACTAATGGTAGGTATTGCTGATATTAAGCAAATGACAGCTTTATTAAAAGAAGCTAAAAAATTAGAACCTACTATTAAGACATATCACCAATATAAGGATACTGTATTACAAATTGAAGGCTTAAAAGAAATGTTAGAACTTGAAGAAGATTCTGTTATGGTAGAAGCCTTAAAAGAGGAACTAGCAATCTTAGAAGAAAGATTACCAAAGTTATATGAAGAATTAACTATTTTACTACTACCAAAAGATCCTGATGATGATAAAAACGTTATCGTTGAAATTAAGGGAGCTGCTGGTGGTGATGAGGCTAATATCTTTGCAGGTGATCTATTTAGAATGTATGTTAAATATGCTGATGCTAAGGGCTGGAAGATTGAGGTCTTAAATATGCTTGAAGGAGCACATGGTGGATTTACTAATATAGAGTTTATTGTTACAGGTGAAAATGTTTATTCTACATTAAAATATGAATCAGGAGTCCATCGTGTCCAAAGGGTACCTGCGACTGAATCAATGGGACGAGTTCATACATCAACAGCAGTAGTGTTAGTGATGCCTGAGGCCGAAGAGGTAGAAATTGATATTTCTTGGAATGATATTCGTTTTGATACATTTAACTCATCAGGTCCAGGAGGACAATCAGTTAATACTACTAAATCAGCTGTTAGATTAACGCATATTCCCACAGGAGTAGCAGTATCTTGTCAAGAAGGTAAATCACAACACGAAAATAAAGATAAAGCCTTTAAGTTATTAAAGGCTCGTATTTATGATCAAATCCAATCAGAAAAAATGTCAAAAGAAGGACAAGCCCGTAAAGAAATGGCAGGTCGTGGAGATCGTGCAGAAAAAATTAGAACTTATAATTTCCCCCAAAATAGAGTATCAGATCATCGTATTGGTTTAACCCTACAAAGATTAGATGCCGTTATTGAAGGGAAAGTTGATTTAATTTTAGAACCTTTAATTAATGAGTTCCAAAAACGCCAACTTAAAGGTGAAGGATAGTGACTTATCAAGAATTAATTAAAAAATATAGTGCACTAGCCACTAAGGAAGGCCTAGAAGTAGAAAGTATTAAGTTTTTAGTTTTAGAGTCTTGTGAATCCCCTACTCAGTTTTACTTACAGTTAAACCAATCAATCAATCCAGAAAATTTAGAAAAAATAACAAAGGCCCTTGATTTGTATGTAACAAAAAAAGTGCCGGTGCAACATATTTTAGGTTATGCTTACTTTTATGGTAATCGCTTAACAGTTAATAATCAAGTATTAATTCCTCGCCGCGAAACAGAAGAATTAGTTGAAAACATTCTAATCTATTATGATGAGTTTTTCCAAGATACTAATGTTGATGTAGTTGATTTAGGTACTGGCAGTGGAGCAATCGCTATAACACTAGCTAGTGAAGAAGCGTTAATGAAAGTATATGCTAGTGATATTAGCTCTGAGGCACTAGCGGTTGCTGAAAGTAATGCTAAACTTTTAGGGGTAGATATTGATTTTAGAGTGTCTAATTGGTTAGAACAATTCTCTAACAAGTTTGATATTATTGTTGCTAACCCACCATATATCCCTATTAATGAAACAGTAGGATTAACTGTTGAAAAAGAGCCTAATTTAGCCCTTTACGGCGGTGATAATGGTTTAATTCACTATGAAACTATTTTACAACAATCATTAAATCATATTAAGTCAAAAGCCCTTATTGGTTTTGAACACGGTATTTGGCATAATGAGCAATTAAATAAAATTATTAAAAAATATTATCCAACAGCCAAGATAATTCATAAAAAAGATCTTCAAGGTTTAGATCGTTTTACTTTTATTGGTATTAATATTGATATAAATTAGATTTCTTTGTTAGTGAAGAAGTCTTTTTATTTGACCTACATTTGTTTAGTTGATGATGTTATAACTGAAACTACAAGATATATTGACAACCATATGGATATATGATAGAATAAATAAAAAGTGAGGTGCCTAATGAAAAAAATAGTAATTTTGATGTTGATAGCAATAAGTGCATTCTTAATTGGGTGTGATTCCCTTAATCGTGAAATTATTGAAACTGATTATTTTAGTGTTCAATTAATTAGACGAAGAAGGCGTGCAATTGTTTTAGAACTTACAGAATTAGGAAAACAACAAGAAATACTAGCAATCCCGATGTATGTTGAAGGATTGCCAGTCAGGCAAATTGGGGGCTCTCGTGGAATGTTTGGTGGCATGTTTCATATTGGAAGTGAAAATATAAGGAAACTTTATATACCCCATACAGTTGAGGAAATATACCCCAGAAGTATATACATAAGCTTTGAGGCTTTAATAATTGTATCAAAAGATTATCCAAAACAAGATTTTATTAGTGATATTAGATTATCAGGTTGGCATGTATATGTAGTTAAATACATGTGTGAAGAAACAGAATTAAATGTATTTTTTAATTATAACTTTGAAGATGCTCCTAATAGTGGTATTTTCTGGGTAGATTTCATTGATGAAGAACAACTTTATTTATTACCACCAACTCCTGTTAGAAGAGGATTTAGCTTTTCTGGTTGGTATATGGACCATTTAGGACAAACACCATGGAACAATTTAATGCCAGCCAGTGCTGAGGAAACATTAAGAGTATATGCTAATTGGCAATCATTAAAATAATATAGAAGGAGATTTATATGAAAAACAATGTAAAAAATAAAAGAACAAAAAGAAGTTATATTGCCTCACTGTTTGTTCTTGTGGTGGCGTTAGTTAGTGTTTTGTTTTTAGGGGTAGATTCAATATATGCGCATATAGAACCCCAAAGTCAAGGGCCGTATTTTAGTCATCGTACAAGAAGTAATCCTGCTAATCTGGCAAGCAATACATTTCAGGTAACGGGCTCACCAGCAATTACCGTATTAACCCATGGCTTGGGTGGAGATGCTGCCCATTGGAGCAACAATGCAAATAGAGAATTTTCATTTGATAACAGGTCATTAATTGAAAGACTTAGACAGCAAAGTGGTGGAAATGTTTTTCGAGCAAAAATGAGTTATGATGGAACGAGATTTACATTGGGAAGGGTTCCAATAGTCGGTCAAGGGCAACCCTATAATTTGACCCCAGTCACTAATTTAGCTTCAAGCACAATAAACAATCATATCATAATTGTATTTGAGGCCTCACCCAACGGTGGAAGTGGCAATCATCAACGTAAATATAGTGAATTTAGAACGATGTTGCATTCAATTGTCAGAGACTTTTCATTTCTCACTAACGGTATTTATCCAAGAATAAATTTAGTAGGTCATAGTAGAGGTGGTCTAACAAACATGGAGTTTGCAAATAATTATCCAAGATTAATTGATAGTATGTTTGCGATAGGAACGCCATTTAATGGATCTAATTTTGGTAGAGTTAATTTATTTTCAACCTTAGTAGTTGATGATTATAACGATCCAGCCTTGTTAGATATTAACAACGTGTCCATGCAAAATCGTTTAAGAGATAATTGGAATACAAACAGAGTAAATGGTCGCGGAAGACATATTAATTTTTTTACTCTTTCAGGATATTCAACCTTGGGGATGATTGCTGATGTGGCAGGTGGTGTATGGGGTACAATTGCCTCAACAATGTTGGCTCAACTCCCTCTAACTTCTAAAATTGTTGTAACAGTCGCATCAGATATAATATGGAGAACTGAGTGGGCATTAGGATTAACTCAGACATCTTCGGGAGTAATAAGTGATGCATTTTATAGTGCTCTTAGTGGCTGGTCATTTTTATGGTTAGGACGCTCAACCTTAGTTCATGATGATTTACTTGTTCATAGAGACTCACAAGAAGCACAAGGATTTAATGAAGTAAATAGAAATTTTAGAAAGAGATTTACCACAGGCATCTTTGGTACAAATCATAATTTTGATCAAAATCGCACTTCGATACCTCACTTTGCTATTGTTCATAATTTACAAACAAGAGATGATGATTTTATTAATCACATCATGAGCAATATTAGATTAGGAAGATCACAAATTACTCCACTATCATTTAGTTTTACTCCATCAACTTTTGGTTTCAGAAATCAATACTATTTTAGTGAAAGAACAACTACTCATTGGATAGATAATCAATTTGGAATTAATATCAGAAGATTAAGAACAGCTTACAATCCAGACGAGGATTTTATTGTTTTATCTTCAAATAGAGAGGGTGTTTCACCAATTCATGGTGCTTTCTTTGAAGTAAGTTCTATAAATAGACCAATTAGGAGGCTTGAAGTTGAACTTGGTTTATGGAGTAATATTGAATTTGTTAATAGTCAAGGTGTTGAGATATACTTGTGGTATATGGATGCCTTTGGCAATTGGTGGCGTCATACTAATTTACAATCACTTGCTTTACCGACGAGAGCACAAGCGAGAACATTTACATTTAACTTTGCTGATAACACACTAGGCTTCAAAATACAAGTCAGAGTTAATAACCCACAAGGAACTCAGAATAGAGGAAGATTAGTTATTGGTAATATGACGATTCATACTCCACTAACATGGGATATACATTCGTTAGTTAAAGAAGATATGTAACATGCAATTAGTTTATAATGCCTTATTGTTAATAAAAGATATTTAGGACCCAATTTTGATATCTAAAATAATAAAACCGATTACTATGGTTATTTTAACCTAGTAATCGGTATTTTTTAGAACTAAACCGCTTTACCATCAATTCAATTATTCCTAATCATCATAGTAATGCTGGTCGAATAGCATTCGAGTAATAGTCAATAACAATTATTGGCTACGCTCAGCAGGTGTCGGTCTTGAATGGGATGTTCGTTTCCGTACCGTTGCGGTTGTCACTACGACTGGCGTTCGTTTTACTACGGTTGCTGACGCTACCACTGTCGGTTTCCGCCCATCACTATCAAACTGACATTTTCTTTCTTTTAACGATACAATTTTAATTGATTTATGATAAACTTTATAAGTTGATTTTATAAGGAGGTCAAAATATGCGTAAACTTAAAATATATATTTTATTATTAATTCCGTTTTTTATTATGACTGTTTTATTAATCCAACAAGACCCTACTTATGAACAAGAAGAGTATGTATATGTTACTGCTACAAAGCCAACTTGTGATGGGGATTTCAAAATTAAGAAAAAATATTATAAATTTTCCTATTAATTTAGGATTTTTTTATATAATATTGACGGAGATGATAATATGAAAATTAGAAATGTTGCTATCATAGCGCACGTTGATCACGGTAAAACTACGTTAGTTGATAAATTACTTCAACAATCAAACACCCTAAGAGATAATCAAAACTTAGGCATTAGATTAATGGACAGTAATGACATTGAACGTGAGCGTGGCATTACCATTTTAGCCAAAACTACCTCAATTAACTACAACGATTACCGTATTAATATTTTAGATACCCCTGGTCACGCTGACTTTGGTGGGGAAGTAGAAAGAATTATGAAAATGGTTGATGGTGTTTTATTATTAGTTGATGCCAAAGATGGTGTGATGCCACAAACAAAGTTTGTTTTAAGAAAAGCCTTTGAAGCTAATCTTAAACCAATCGTTGTCATTAACAAAGTAGATCGCCCTTTTGCTGATCCGAAAAGAGTTGTTAATCAAGTATTTGATTTATTCATTGATTTAGGTGCTAATGAAGAACAATTAGAGTTTCCGATCGTTTATGCCTCAGGTCTTAATGGCTTAGCTAGTTTTGCTGCTGAGTTTAATGATGCAGTTAATATGAAGCCACTTTTAGATACGATTATTAATTATGTGCCATCACCGACTATTGAAGCAGGAACTTTACAATTTCAACCAGCATTAGTTGATTATAATGATTTTGTTGGTCGTATGGGGATTGGTAAAATTAGTCGTGGAACCTTAAACTTAAACGAAAATGTTTCAATTATTCGCCTTAATGGTAAAATCCAAAGTTTCAGAATCCAAAAAATATTTAAGTTTCAAGGCTTAAACAAAGTGGAAGTGACCCAAGCCCAAGCAGGAGATATTGTGGCGATTGCTGGTTTAGCTGATATCGGAGTCGGTGAAACGATTACCACAGTTGGTCATGAAGAAGCTTTACCACCACTTTATATTGATGAACCAACAGTTCAAATGCAGTTTTTAACTAATAACTCACCCTTAGCAGGTAAAGAAGGTAAAAACGTTACTGCCTCTAAAATAGATGATCGTTTAAGTAAAGAGATTCAACGTGATGTTTCTTTAAGAGTTGAAAGAGTCCCAGGTCAAGAAGCATGGTTAGTTTCAGGGCGTGGAGAATTACACTTAGGGATTTTAATTGAAAATATGCGCCGTGAAGGCTTTGAGTTTCAAGTATCACGTCCGAAAGTTATTATTAAAGAAATTGATGGTGTTAAACAAGAACCATTTGAAGATGTACAAATTGATACACCAACTGACTATTTAGGTACAGTGATGGAGTTACTCGGTGAAAGAAAAGCCGAACTACTTAAAATGGAAACCATCGGTAACCAAACCAGAGTATTTTACGTAATGCCATCAAGAGGCTTAATTGGTTTAATGACTCAATTTTTAACTGCTACAAAAGGTTATGGTATTTTAGGCCATGTCTTTTTAGAATACCGCCCAGTAATTGCTGGGATTGTTGGTGAAAGAAAAAACGGAGCATTAATTTCTATTAATCAAGGTTTAACCACCACCTATGCCTTAGGTCGCTTAGAAGATCGTGGAACAATGTTTTTAGAACCAAGAACTTTATGTTATGAAGGAATGATTATTGGTGAAAATAATAAAGATGATGATTTAGTAGTTAATGTGACAGAAGAAAAGAAACTTACCAACGTTAGAGCATCTTCAAAAGATGCTACTACCGTTTTAAGAAGACCACGCCAAATGTCATTAGAAGATTGCTTAGCTTTTATTAATGATGATGAATTAGTAGAAATTACTCCTGAGTCAATTAGAATTCGTAAGTTTTACTTAAAGGCCCATGAAAGAAAAAGAGCCGCTTATGAAAAAGTTTAAGATTAGTGATTTTAAGGATCAAACTGGTAAAGTAGTAGTTATCACTGGTTCTAATACAGGATTGGGTTATGAGTTAGCGTTGAGGTTTGCTCAAAGGTCAGCCACGGTTGTTATGGCGGTAAGAAACTTAGATAAAGGAAAGAGTGCTCAACAAAAGATTTTAAGTTTAGTGCCTGATGCTAAAATTGTTTTACAAAAGCTAGATCTTAATTCTTTGGAAAGTGTTAATCAATGTATTATTGACTTAACTAATCAATTTAAGCAAATAGATATTTTAATTAATAATGCTGCCCTTTTAGGTATTACTACTTTAACCAACGAAGGTTATGAAGCCCAATTTGGGGTTAATTACTTAGGTCACGCTTTATTAACTTTTGGTTTATTAGATACCTTAAAAAACACTCCCAATTCAAGAGTTATTACAGTTGGTAGTAATGCTCATGCTAAGCGAAAAATCCCTTCATTTAGCGATATTCGCACACCAATTAAAGGCACTTTTAAGGCTTATTCAAGAAGTAAATTAGCCAATACTATCTTTTCATTAAAGTTAGCTGATGAATTAAAAGATACTCATATTTTAAGTGTTAATGCTCACCCTGGTTTAACCGCAACTGACATTATTCGTAAGTTTGCTCGCTTAATTAGGTGGATAGCCAAAAAGATAGTGATGCAAGATGTTTCAATGGGAGTATTACCAATTTTATATGCTGCTAGTGAAAATGTGCAATCAGGTCAGTATTACGGTCCAAGTGGCTATAAAGAAAGAAGAGGGTATCCTAAATTAGTGCAATCCTCTAAAAAAAGTAAAGATCCTAACTTACAAAATGAACTTTGGTCTTTAACAATTAAGGAACTGCAAAAACAAGGATACGATTACAGTGACCGATTGCCTAATATTAATTAAAAATATTTAACAATATAATATGTATAAAAAAGATTGACAATAATTCTCAGATATGATAAACTTTTAACATAGAGTACATTAAATAATGCATAAAAAAATATAATGATAAGCGAGATTAAGTTATATTTATTATAAATTAAAGGGGTTATAAAAATGAAAAAAGTTTTCTTAATTATTGGGTTAATACTATTGTGTTTTTCGCTGGTTGGTTGTTCGCTTTTTCCAAGAAATGAAATAGTGACCGATGATTATTTTGAGTTTGAACTAAGACACAGAGATGGTTATGCTATATTAAGACAATTGACTGAACTCGGTGAAGAACAATCAATACTTTCAATTCCAGCATATGTTAAAGGATTGCCCGTTCAACAAATTGGAGTTCAGATTAGACTTCACCCATTAATAGGAATTAGGAGTGTAAATCTAATGAAAGTATATATTCCTTATACAGTTACAACTTCTATGAACTCAGCAATATCTACACCTGAGGGGTCTGTTGTGGTTCTACAACATTATTCACCAAGTGAGGAGTTAATTAACTCAATGTTTTGGGCAACAAACAGTTCAACAAATGTCTTTTACATGGGTGGAGAAAATAATATTAATGTTCAGTTCTTATATAATTATTCAGATTCTGCAAATGGTGGATTCATGTGGCTTGATATTATTACTAATGATATAGAGTTTTTATTACCTAGTCAGCCTACTAGGGAAGGATATATATTTAAGGGTTGGTTTTTAGATGAAATTGGCAACGAAACTTGGAGCGGAACAATGCCTAATTCAGCTGATGAAACTTTAAGATTATATGCCAAATGGAGTACAAAATAGGAAAGTTTTGTAAGATGTTAGTAGACAGTAAAAAACTATTAACATCTTTTTTTCATATTCATTTACATGAAAAAAGTAAGCAATGAACGCTTACTTTATTAAGACTGGGGGTTAATAGTTATTATTATCTAATTTTTTTAATTACTTACGACCTAAGCCAATCTTATTAATCACTTTAACTATTTTTCTTTTAGCCAACAGTGAAGCCTTTTGTGCCCCATTATCTAAAATTAAATCTAATTCAGGTGAATTAATAATTGCTTGATAACGTTCTTGAATAGTTTGGATAGTATCAACCACTATTTTAGCAAGATCTTGCTTAAACTCAGCATAAGAACTATCTTGATATTTTTTTTCTAACTGCTTAATGCTTAAATCAGTTAAAGCTGCATAAGTAGTTAAAAGATTAGAAATACCAGCTTTATTTTTAACATCATACTTAATGACAGTATCAGAGTCAGTGACTGCCCCTAAAATCTTATTTTTAATTTGGTTTAAGTTATCTTGTAGAAGAATATAACTCTTAGGACTAGCACTTTCTGATTTACTCATTTTCTTAGTTGGTTCAGTTAAAGATTTAATTCTAGAACCCACTTTGGCAGTAATTCCTTGGGGTATCACAAAAGTTTCTCCGTATTGTTGATTAAAACGTAATGCTAAATCACGTGTTAATTCTAAATGTTGTTGCTGATCATCACCAATCGGAATAATTGTAGCATCATATAATAAAATATCAGCCGCCATTAAACAAGGATAAGTTAGCATACTGGTTTTAATCCCAGTATTTTTTTTACTCTTGTTATCTTTATATTGCGTCATTCTTTCCATTTCGCCAATATAAGCCGTTGATTCCATAATATATGATAATAAAGTATGTTCAATCACCTCTGATTGAATAAAAATAGTGACCTTTTGTGGATCTAAGCCACAAGCGATATACATTGCTGCGATATCTTTAATTCTGCGCCTTAACTCCTGTTTATTTTGAGTAGTAGTAATCGCGTGTAAATCCGCAATGAAGAAAAGTATTTCAGTATCTTCTAAGGTTTCTTGGAAATGAATAAATTGTTTGATTGCTCCAATATAGTTGCCTAAGGTTAATTCACCAGTGGGTTTAATTCCCGATATTAGTCTTTTCATAATAGTCCTTTCTAAATAAAGTATATAGTTTTCCTTGTCTTTCAAGGTTTAATGCTTGCGAAAAATGAGTATAATCTTTCAAATAAGTAAAGCCTTGTTTAATCATTACTTTTTGATTAGCAAGATTATCTAAAAAGTGTCCACAAGTTAAAACCTCAATATCAGTATTAGTAAAAATATAATTAATTAAAGCTGATAAGCTTTCAGTCATTAATCCTTTTTGCCAGTAATCTTTGGCTAAAACATAACCAACCTCTTTTTGATTAAATGACATTAATTCAGGTTGCAGGCGTTCATGAATGCCAATTGAACCAATCACTTGATTATTTTCTTGATTAACAATAGCATAAACACTTTTATCTAAGAAGAAGTCTTTAATAATTTGTAAAGACTCATCTAATGATTGATGTGGTAACCAACCAGCCATTTGTCCTACGCCATCAACGCTAGCATAACGGTAAAGATCATTAACGTCATCTAAGCTCCATGCTCGTAAAATTAAACGTTTAGTTTTTAATGTTTTTAGTTGCATAATTGTTCCTTTCTTATCAAAAATCCCTAGGCAAAAAATGCCTAAGGACGAATAATCGCGGTACCACCTTAGTTCCAGTCAAAGACTGACGCTTAAAATTAATAAACTCCCAAGCCCAATTTCTTAATTAAACTATTCTAAGTTTCACCACCCCTTAGATCTCTAACAGTAGTTTAATTAATACTAAATCTTGTTCAATGTTTTATTTAATTGTCTCTTCTAATAAGTCAAGTAATTGCTCAAAACGCTTAAAGACTGCTAAGATAGTTTCTTTATTTGTTAAATCAGCCCCTGCTTTTTTAGCTTGATTAACTGGGTAATCAGAACCCCCTGATTTTAATAAACCAATAAAATCGTTAAAGGCACCTTTTTTACCTGATTTAATATTATCATAGATTTTAAGTGATGCAGCAAAACTAGTAGCGTATTGATATACATAAAATGGTGAATTAAAGAAGTGTGGAACATGGGCCCATTCTAATCTTAATTGTCCTTCTTTGGTAATATCAATATCATAGTAATGTTGGTATAAATCAATAAAGATTTGTGATAAAGATTGTTCGTTAATTGGTTGGCCAGAAGCTAATAGTTCATTAGCACGATCTTCGTAAGTAGCAAACAATGTTTGACGATAAAAGGTTGCGCATATAGCATCAATTGCTTGTTGTAGTAAAACAATTTTTTCTGATTTTGATTCACATTTTTTCAGTAAATGATCAAGTAAGATATGCTCATTGAAAGTAGAAGCGATCTCAGCCACAAAGATTGTATAATCAGCTACCGCTAATGGTTGGTTTTGATTAGATAGTAAAGTATGAGCAGAATGTCCTGCTTCATGAGCAAGAGTAAATAAAGCGTCTAACGTATCATTGTGGTTTAATAAAATAAACGGATTAGAGCCATACAAGCCCATTGAATAAGCTCCTGTACGTTTACCATCACCTGGTAAAACATCAACATAACCATCAGCTAATGATTGAAGTTGTGCATCAACAAACTCTTTATCCATACCCTTGATACTATCAACAAATAACTTATAAGATTCTTCATAAGTATATTTTTTATCAGTTTTAGCCAAAGGTAGTAAACGATCATAAAAGTTATGTTTTTTTAATCCTAAGATTTGACGCCTTAACTCAAAATAGCGTTTTAATAAATGAGTATTTTCATAAGTAGTTTCAGTTAAGGTTTTGAAAACTGATACAGGGATATTATCGCCATAAAGTTTGGCTTCTAAGGCTGAATTAAATCCACGTGATTTATAATTAGATTCTAACTTTTTTAAGGCTAGTTCATAAGTAGCCGCAAAAGCACTCTTATTATCAGCATAGCGTTTATATAAAGCATTAAAAATTAATTGACGATCAGCATCACAAAGTGAGTTTTCCATTAATTGGGCATAGTTAGCCGAAGACACTTCAACATTAGTTCCATCAGATAAAACAACCGTTTCATTAGTACGATCTACAATTGCTAGTGATTGATGAAGACTAGTGACGATATTGCTGGCGTTAGCGAAGTTTGCTAAAATAGTTTCGCCTTTTTCATCTAAGATATGCTCTTGTGAGCGGAAAAGTTTTTCATAAACAAACTGATAAGTTTTTAATAGTGGATCTTTTTGGCAAAACCCCATTACCTTTTTTTGACCAATTGAAATAATTTCTGGTGAAGCATAAGCAGTAGTTTGATTAACTAAACTAAATAAATAATAAACTTGTTGGCGTAAATTATTTTTATTTGGATCTTTTAAGTTAAGATCAGATCCCAAAGAAGCATAAGGATAAACTTTATAAAATAATAAAGTTAATTCTTCATTAGCCATATGATAAGCTAAAAAGTCATCATAATTATTTAGTTTTCCCTTAAAAGTTCCCAAAGAAGCAATATGCCCCTTTAATAAGTCATAGTCTTTTTGCCATTGGGCATCGTTTTGATAAAATACAGATAAATTCCATTTCATAGTGTTAAGTTCCTTTATTTTTTATAGACAAGTGATAAAGCACGATCGCTTTTACGCTTAGTAGTTTGTAAATTAATTTTATGATCTTCTAAAAAGTTGTTAAAAGATTCTAAGCCTTGTTGGTAATTAGTAACCTCATATTCAACCTCATAGTCAGTTAAATCGTGATAAACGCACTTATCAATAAATAAAGTGCCTTTATCATAAGGAGCAGAAGCCCGATAATTATCTAATGAAACATGAAATATGACATCATAATCTAAATCATCATTGGTAAAGAAGTCTTTTATGTTAAAGCCTTTTTTCAAAATAGTGGTTGCTATTTCGGGTTTTAAGATAACATGATATTCATAGGCTTCTTGGGCGTTTTGTTTTTTCAAAGTTAATTTGTAGCGTTGATCACCTTTTTGACGGATTCTTAAAACAATATCTTGCTTGTTAAGTTCCAGTAAAGGTGTGTCAAAATAATAATTGACTTGTTTGAAAACGTTGTTTTCAAGTTTGAATTCTTTTAATAAGGCTTCGTATTGGTTTTTAGTAATTACATTCTTAAATTCAATTTCAATATTTTTAGTCATTTGTGCTCCTCCTTGTCATTAGATTTATTATAACATAATAAAGAAAGATAAGACATTAAGAGTGTTAAAAATAAGTAAATATTGAAGATATAACAGCAAGTAAGATAAAAAAGGGGTATTTTTTGTCTAAAATAAATGGTATAATATTAAAAAGTATTAATGGGGTGATTTTTGTGAAAAAACATAAAACATTTACTTTGGTCGCACTTGGAATCGCAATCGGTGTGGGGGTTGTCGCAGCTATATTCGGTTTAGTGTCTTGGATGCTTATGAGTTTTATGAATAGATTTTCAAGGATAGGAGAAATCTTTCCTTCATATCCGTTTTTTCTTTTATTTATATCAGGGGTGACATTAATTGTATTACATGCGTTAATGAACGCTAGTGTCTATCGTCCAATCCCATCTAAACCACTGGCAATTAGTATTATTGTGGTGGATGCGATCTTGCTTATCGCCGCCACGGGACTTAATTTTTATTTTTTATTTTGGTTTGGAGGAGACTTTTTCACTATTCTTTTGACGGTTACGATGGTGTCTTTAATATTGAGTATGATCGGAGCGATCTTTGTTTTAATGGTAGAACCAGTTCCAATCCCAAAGATATCTGCTGTTGTCAAGAGGTTAGATCGATTAGAAGAAGAATTAGAACACATTAAAAATCTATATGAAAGCGGTAAAATAACTACCGCTGAATATAATCAACGAGAACAGGCAATATTAAATCAAAAATTATAAGGAGATAAACTTATGCAAAAAAATCATACATTTGTTGAAGTAATGTTATGGATTGGAGTTGGCTTTTACGGCCTATTATTAATCATTAGTTTTAGTGCACTAATTGGTGAACAGATACTAACAACAATACCATTTATGACAAACCCACTTCACCCAGTAGCAGGCTTTTTCTTCATGTTGGTGGCTATAATAGGCATCGCAATGTGTCTTAATGCAGTGCTATTTATTAGGGCAAAAAATCCAACAATGGGTAGTGCTATTGTCTTAATTATCTTAAATGCTATCGGCATAATAATTGCCCTAGCAAGTAATCAATGGTGGTTTATTTTAGTCGCTGCGGCCTATATCGTGGTAGCAGGATTAATTTTAGCAGATAAACAAACATATATTAATGCACCCAAAGCCAACAACATTGATCATGAAGAAGAATTACAGAACTTATTCCAACTTCATAAAACAGGTGTTATTTCTACGCAAGAATATCAAAAAAGAACAGAAGAGATATTGCGTAAATCTAAAAACGAAAAATAGCCTTATTAAAGCATTCTACTCAATTATGATATGCAACATAGCATAAAAATAATTTTTAGTATGGGCAATTTTTCAAAATAAAGATAAAAAAGTAATCATAAACATTAAAAAAAGTTAATATTTTATGATAAAATAATTAAAGAACAAAAAATAACAATTATTCTTTAGGAGGAATACAAAATGGCAATTAAAGTTGCAATTAACGGATTTGGTCGTATTGGTCGTTTAGCATTCAGATTAATGCATGGAAATCCAGAGTTTAACATTGTCGGCATTAATGATTTAACTGATGCTGAGACATTAGCGTATCTATTAAAATATGATACTGCCCAAGGACCTTACAAAACGGATTCAATTTCATTTGAAGGTAACAAATTAATCGTAGATGGCAAATCAATTATGATTTCTTCACAAAAAGAGCCCCAATTATTACCATGGGCAACCTTAGGTGTTGATGTTGTATTAGAATGTACTGGTTTTTTCACATCAAAAGAAAAGGCAGCATTACACTTACAAGCTGGTGCTAAAAAAGTAGTAATCTCAGCTCCTGCTACTGGTGATATGAAAACAATCGTTTATAATGTAAATGATGATATTTTAGATGGTTCAGAAGATATTATTTCAGGAGCATCTTGTACAACTAATGCTCTTGCTCCAATTGTAAAAGTATTAGATGATAACTTTGGTATCGTTCAAGGAATGATGACAACTGTTCATGCTTACACGGCTGATCAATCTTTAATGGATCAACCACATAATAAAGGTATTTTATCAAGAAGAGGTCGTGCTGCGGCTCAATCAATTATTCCATCTTCAACAGGTGCTGCTAAGGCAATTGGTTTAGTAATGCCTCACTTAGCGGGTAAATTAGACGGAACTTCATTAAGAGTACCAACAATTACTGGTTCAGTAGTTGATTTAACAGTAGAACTTAAAAAAGAAGTTACCTTAGAACAAATAGATGCCGCTTTCAAAAAGGCTGCTAACGAAACGTTACAATATTGTGTAGATCCAATTGTTTCAACTGACGTAATTGGTACTCACTATGGATCAATTTATGATGCTCATACTACGCAAATCTTAAAAGCGAACCCTAAGTTTGTTAAAGTTATGGCTTGGTATGATAATGAAATGTCATATACAGCTCAAATGGTAAGAACATTAGCTAAAATGGCTTCATTAATTGGTAAAACAAAAAAATAAATTAAAAAGAAAACGAGCAATCAATCAAGATCACTCGTTTTTTTCTTGCCCAACTTTGTGTATATTACCAAAAGTGGGGGTGGTAAATACAGCCTAACTAATATATTTAAGAAGATGGAAAATTCATAATCAGTTAAGAAGGAGTTTCATAAATGAAAAAAGTCAGACAAGAGCCAATATCACTTGGCAATGATAGTGTAGCATAAAGGCTAAAAAAAATCAAACACACTTTTAGGGGTTATTTTGGGTTTTTGAAATTAATCTATTATAAGAACTAAACCGCTTTACCATCAATTCAATTATTGATAATCATCATAGTGATACTGGCCGACAAGCATATAGAGATGATGCCATTGAAGATGTACGAGCATATTGGTTGCGTTCTGCTGGCGTACCAGCTAATTACTTTGACACTTTCTTTCGCCCAATTGCTATTGTCAACACATCTGGTGCTCGACATGCTACGATTGCTACCGCAACCAACATGGGTTTCCGCCCAATATTATGAAGTAGTAGTCAATTGACTACACTTCCTCTTATCAGAACTAAACCGCTTTACCATCAATTCAATTAATCATAATCACTATGATAATGCTAGCCGAGAAGTACAAAGAGATGACACAAATGTTGTATCAATCTACTGGTTACGTTCTGTCGGTAATACTTCTGATTCTCCTGTCGCACTTGTCTCTGCGACTGGCAATCGTTCTGCTGGCATTGCTGACAATATCAATCGTGGTATCCGCCCATCATTACTATTCTTTACAACATAATTACCGCATTACTTAAATCTGCGATTGATATTCCTGTCAATATAGTATATAATATTAATAGGTCTAAAAATGGAGGTCAGCCATATGAGTAATAACAATGAACCAAATAACAACGATGTTATAGTAATAGAAGAACAACAAAATAGTAAATCAAAAAAAACATTGACTAAAATGATTGTTAATATAACCTTAAATGTAGTGATTGTCTTTTTAGTTTTATTACTAGTTTTAAGATTATTTTTACCTGATGCAACGCTTAATATATTAGGTGTTAATATGTATGTGGTGGCCACAGGATCAATGGAACCTGATATTAGAGTTCGTGATACAGTTATTGTTAGAAGAATTAATGATCGTCGTTTTGATCGTTTAGAAACTGGTGATATTATAGTGTTTTATGCAGACACTAGTGAAGGTCGCCGTTTAGTTATTCACTTTTTCTATGATGTTGATGAAACAGGCCGTGTTAGAACATATAGTATGCAACATGTTGTTGATGGAGAACATAACGGTCGTTTTGATCCAGTCTCTTGGAATGTTACACGTGACAGAGTAATCGGGACACATATGGGCACTATGCGAACTGCTGGCTTAGGAGCAACCATTAGACATCCAATCTTTATTGTTTCAATGGTAGTCATGGTAGTTGGAGTTATTGGCTTATTCTGGGTTTTGAAAAAAGAAGACAAAGAAAAAAATGAAATTAGCACTGACCCTGACAACATCATTGATATGAAAGATGTTGATCCAAAAGATATTAATTTTAATGATGATAATAATCCTAGTGACAACAAGTAATGAATAATAATTTTATCAGTTGGCAACAAGTCTTAATGCCATTACTAAATCAAGAACAAATCCAACAAAGACAGGCCTTAGTGGATTTGATCAATCCTACCTTAGAATGCTATCCGCCACAAGAATTAATTTATTATGCTTTTAAGACAGTAAGCCCTTTACAAGTAAAAGTAGTGATTTTAGGACAAGATCCTTATCATCAACCACATCAAGCCCATGGGTTAGCATTTTCAACGTTGGATGATCGCTTACCTAAGTCATTAATCAATATTTTCAAAGAATTAAAAAATGACTTAAATATTAAACGTACTAACGGTAATTTAACCGATTGGGCTAATCAAGGTGTTTTATTATTAAATACCATTTTAACGGTTAGTAGAGGGTTACCATTAAGTCATCAAACAGTGGGTTATGAAGAAATTACCTTAAAAGTAATTAAATACTTAAATGATAATGTTAAAAATGTAGTTTATGTTTTATGGGGAAACTTTGCTAAAAAGTATCAACCATATATTACTAACCCCAATCATTTAGTATTATGTAGTGTTCATCCTTCACCCTTATCAGCTAATAAAGGTTTTTTCAATTCAAAACCATTTTCTAAGATTAATCAATATTTAACAAATAATAATTTAGTACCAATTAAATGGTAAATCTGAATTTTGACAACGGCAAACTAGTAAAAAAGTGAGTGTTTTTGTGAATTTTACACTTGCTGCTTTTGAAGTTGTGATTGAAAAAATCTTAAAAAATAAGAAGTAAAGTCCATATAGTTTCTAATTTTGCAATAAATCATAATGATTAGGAATTTCTCATTTTATAGTTTTATGAGTCTAATTTCTTTCATAGGTCTTAAAATTCATGCTATAATAATTGTGCGACACTTTCTATATTAATCATTGGATGATTAACAATCATTTAATTCTCCAATGGGTTTTGAATTGTGTCATAATAATTAGGAGAAGATCGTGTGAATGCCACTCTTAATTGGGTGGCGTTTTTTAGAAACTATTGCAGTATATTAATGATTTTATAGTAGTTGCGAGTTTGTAAGAGAGACGCAAATTTACGGAGGAAAAACTATGGATATAAATTTCAACAAGTGGTGTGAGCAACTTTTAGATGCAGGAAAAAGAAACAAACTAATAAACTTTAAGGATTCTAAGTTGAGAAGTCTTGAAATTTTAGCTCCCAACATTAAAATCGTTTTTGATAAAATTAAGAATGGTAGTCGCCTTTCATTTTTTGATGTGGATAGGTTTGTAAAATTAAATGAAGAAGAGGATTTTAGTGAGTCAAATTTTGACAATGAAGAAGAGAATACTAGAATATTTTCAAAGCAACAAATAGTTAGTGAGTTATCAAGTAGAATAAGGCAAAATGAATTGTTAGCATATAAGAGAGGTTACACTCTTAAAAAGGTGCTAGGAACAATTAAGAAAGTTGCAAAAGAGTCTTTGGATGAAAAAGGTTTGAATATTCTTTATATGGCATTTGGATTTTTAAGGTGGAGAGAGTCAGAAGACTCTAATATATGGTATAATTCCCCGCTTGTTTTAATTCCTGTTTCCGTTGAAAATAATTCTGCAAACGAGCCGTTCTTTATCTCCGCATATGAGGATGAGTTATCTACAAATCCGACACTTCTTTATAAAATTAAGTCTGATTTTAATGTGGCTATTCCAGAATTTAATGAAGACGATGATTTGAGTAATTATTTCGATAGTGTTGAGTGTATTGTGTCATCATTGGGTTGGAGCGTTGTTAAGGAAGTTGCGGTTGCCACATTTTCGTTCCACAAAATGAATATGTACAATGATTTGAAAGAAAACGAAGATATTATTCTCGGTAATAGAAATATTAGTAAACTGTTGAACATAAGTTCAGATTTTTCATCGCAATCCCCTATTGAAGAAGTACTTATGGATGATTATTTTTCTAGCGGTAGGGATATGGAGTTATATAATGTAGTTGATGCTGATTCAAGCCAAGTTGAAGCCATTGCAAAAGCAAAGACGGGCAAAAATATGGTAATACAAGGTCCGCCTGGAACTGGAAAATCTCAAACAATAACCAATCTCATTGCAGAATTTTTATATGATGAAAAAAAAGTTTTGTTTGTGTCTGAAAAACTTGCCGCATTAAAAATTGTTCATAAAAACCTTGAAAGAGTGGGGTTGTCTGATTTTTGTTTAGAATTACACAGTAATAAAACAAACAAAAAAGAGGTTTTAACTGAATTATATAGAACCTTGTGTCTAGCCAAAACGCAGGTTTCCGACAATGCTGACGAAGAAGTTGCAAGTCTATTAAGAAGCAAAAACCAACTTGATGAATATGTTGAAATTCTGCACACAAAACAAAAAATTATAAATAGGACACCATATGAGTTGCTAGGTGCAATTTCAAAGTTTCATAAAGTACAAGATTTTGAGTATATCATTGAAAATATTGAAACTAAGGGATCTGATTATTTATTGAAAGTAGTTGACTCTATTGTGGAATATCAACAAGCAGCGGATGTAGTAGGAGTTGATTTTAGGCAAAATTGTTGGTTTGGATACAATAATTCAGACACTACTTATCAGAAAAAAATTAAACTTAAAACATTGTTGGCTGACGCAACGAGTTATCTTGAAATTTTGAGTGAGTTAATAGAGCAGTTCAATAGTAAATACCAACTTGCAATTTCAAGCATAGATGATTTAAGACAAGCGATAAATGTCTTTCTTGTGTTAAAAGATTTTGATTTTTTTGACCCCAACATTTTTAGTGTGCTTAAATTAAATAGATTTTTGGAACTAACAAATCAATTATCAAATTTGCAAAGGGAGATGAAAGAAAAGGAAATGCTCGTGGTTAAAGCGTTTTCTAGGGATTTGCTTTCTTTGGATGTTAATGGCCTATTTTCAAGATTCACCTCAGAGTACAAATCAATTTTTAGAATGTTTAAGTCAAAATATAAAAGTGATATGAAACTTTTGAAGCCATTATTCACTAATAAGAAATTAAAATATAAAGTACTATGTTCTATATTGGAGATGTCAACGCAATATGTTGGATATGAAAAACAATTAAAGAGTTTAGAGGTTGAAGCATTTAAGATTATAAATGACAATTCATTCAATGGGTGTTGGGAAAAAACAGCAATAGAAACACAAAAACTAGCTAGTGTATTGAAAGAAGATTTTTCATTTTTCCAAAAAATTGATATTGATGAATTTGAGTATATTAAAACTGAAATTTCTACACACATATCAATTTATGAATCTATTAATGAAAAGCAATATTTGTTGAGCGAGTTACAAAAAGATTTTGATATAGATTTTGTAGTTTTTGACAAAATGAGTATTGATGAGTTGATTTTCAAACTATCAAATTGTATTGATAGTTTTGACAAGTTTGATTTTTGGGTTAAATTTGTAAGCACACTTAATAGTTATAAGGAATTAGATATATTTGATTTTATTAAACAATCTATTGACAACGATATTCCGTTAATTCATTTAGATAAAACATTCAAGAAAATGTTTTATTCACAATGGTTTCATTATTTGATTTCAATATGTGAGGTTCTAGGTAGATTTAGCAGAATTTCACAAGACAAAGCAGTCGAAAGCTTCAAAGAAAAAGATAGACTAAAATTCAAAATTGCAAAAGCTCAAATTGTTTCAAAATTGTCAGCATTAAGACCCAGTCTTTCCTTAGCTTCTAGTGGTGGTCAAGTAAACACCCTTCAAAGAGAAGCACTAAAACAAAGAAAGCAAATGCCTGTTAGGGTATTGCTCAAAAATATCCCTGAATTAGTGCAAAATCTAAAACCTTGTTTCATGATGTCGCCATTGAGCGTAAGTACGTATCTTGATAATGACAAATTGAAATTTGATGTTGTTATTTTTGACGAAGCCTCACAAATCTTTCCGTGGGATGCACTTGGTTCAGTTTATAGAGCAAAGCAAATTATTGTTGTGGGTGATTCAAAGCAAATGCCACCTAGTAATTTTTTTAATGCAGGCGTTATTGATGAAGAAGATGACGAAGAAGGTCTGGACGACTCATTAGATTTTGAATCTATTTTGGATTTATGTGCTGCTACATTTGAACAAAAAAGTTTAAGGTGGCATTATAGAAGCAGGATAGAAGATTTAATTGCATTTTCAAATAAGAATTATTACAATAATAATTTGGTAACTTTCCCGTCAAACCAAACTGAAAACAATGATGGTGTGCAATTTTATTTTGTTGCCGACGGTATTTTTGATAGAAAGGCCAAAAATAACTTAAAAGAGGCAGAAAAGGTTGTGGATTTGATTTATGAACATTTTCAAAGCAATCCAAATAGGAGTTTAGGTGTCGTTGCATTTAGTGTTTCTCAACAAGAAACAATAGAAAATGTTCTTTCCAAAAGGCGACAAGTAGACGATAGATTTGCGAAATTTTTTGATGACAAACTAGATGAGCATTTTTTTGTTAAAAACCTTGAAACTATACAAGGAGATGAAAGAGACGCTATAATATTTAGTGTGGGATATGCAAAAGATGGTGCGGGTAAATTCATTCATAATTTTGGCCCATTGAATAGAAAGGGTGGTGAACGAAGACTTAATGTCGCTATAACAAGAGCAAAATATAATGTAAAACTTGTTTCATCAATTAGACAGCATGACATTCATTTAGATAACACACAGGCTGTGGGAGCAAAATTGTTAAAAGAGTATTTGGACTATGCGGAAAATGGGCGAGATACGCTTTTGAGTGATATTGTCGTAAGTCATGATGCCACACCAGATTCAGCATTTGAGGTTGAAGTTTATGATGTGTTGAGAGAAGCAGGATATAGTGTGGATATGCAGGTTGGGTGTTCGGGATTTAGGATTGATTTGGCAATAAAGCATCCGATAAAAGATGCTTATGTTTTGGCTGTTGAATGTGATGGTGCAACATATCATTCGGGTTTTTCAACGAGAGATAGAGATAGATTAAGGCAAGAAATTCTTGAAAGGCTTGGTTGGAATTTTTATAGGATATGGTCAACTGATTGGTTTAGGAATAACTCAATAGAAAAAAGACGACTGCTAGAAGCTGTCGAAAAATCAATTAAAAATTTTGATAACAAATTAAAAATTGATGATGATTTTACGCCGCCCAGTATAGAACCTGCACCAAAAACTGACACCGATTTCATTGTGGAAAAAGTTGTAGAAGTCGTAGAATTAAAAGACTCTTTTCCTATATATGAAGAAGCAAACATCCCCAGTATTTATAAAAAATATCATAGTGGTTATAGATTTAATTTTGATTCTTTTATAGAAGAAGTTGTTAAAATTGAGCAGCCTATTACAGAGGAATTATTACTAAAAAGAATAGTTTCAGTTTTTGGTAGGGAAAAAATTACAAATGTGGTAAGAATGGAATTTGGGCACAAAATGAGAAGAAATAGAGTTTGTAAAAAAGTAGAAGAGTATTATACAACTGATATTTCTGCCCCCATTGAATTGAGATTGCCTAAAAACGGTGTTGGAGTAAGGGATATTCCCCAGATTTCTAAAATAGAACTTGCCAATGGCTTAAAGCAAATTATAAAAAATAACATGGGCATAAATAAAGAAGGTTTATTTAGAACTTTGGCAAATTTATTAGGGTTTACAAGAATCGGAAACAATATCACGAGTAATTTAGAAGCAGCACTTAATTTTTTACTCATGAAAAGAGAAATCAAAAAACGCGATGATCTATACTTTATAAATGAGATTTAGTAATTGTTGTAGATTGCTAAACTAAAAGAATATGCAAATATTGATTAAGTATGGATTAAGACACACATTCATTTCCTGTCACTATTAAAAGTGAATTAATGAAATCATTGTATAAAGGTAATACACAAGTTTATTAAACTCCAATTTAATAAACTTTTTCTTTTTCTTTAATTCAGCCTCTAAAAACTTATGATATAATAATTAAAATTAAATTGATAAGTCGCGTTAAGTGTCTAATGTGGAAAGTTAGAACGAACACAATCGTGGCGGTGGCTTATCAGATCCGATTAATTCGGGTCTATGAAAGGACCTTTATTTATGAAAAAATCTGTTAAGCATTTAACGCTTTGTGCGATCTTAGGAGCATTATCGATTGTTATTAACGTTATTACGCGCCAATTAATGCCTAGTGAACAATTTATGATTCCCTTATTTGTTTTACCATTGATTATTGGCTCTATCTTGTTAGGACCAGTTACTGGTGGAATGATGGGTTTAGTGGTAGATATAGCTTCGTTTTTTATTGGTGGGGGCATTAATTTTTTACCACTAATGACTTTAAGCCGTGTAATGTGGGGCGTTTTACCATTTTTCTTTTATTACCAAAAAAACAAAATAATATTGTTAGTTGGAATATTTTTAACTCACCTAATAGCCACGGCTATTAATTCTTTGGCATTGTTTATCGCCTTTAATGTGGGGATGATACCATTTATTAGTGCTAGGTTAGCGATGTTACCAGTTAATGTAGTAGTTTTAACTTTTTTAACGATTATTATTATTAGTCGTTTACCAGAAGAAATTCAAAGTTTAATTAAAAACAGTTCATACCAGGAGCAAACCAATGTCTGAAAATATTAAAAATTATCAAGCACTGGCTGAATACATTCAGCAAAATTATTATGAAGAAGAAGTCTTTTTTGAAAAAGTACGCTATAAAGAAAGCATGGTTTCTTATAGTCGTTTAGAAGTAGCAGAAGAATTATCATCATCAATTGAAGATCAATTACAAAATGTAAATGATACATTTTCAGATTACTTATTAAAAGTAATTGATAAACGTAAAATGATTGATGCTGATGTATATAAGCGTGCCAATTTAGATCGTAAGCATTTTTCTAAGATTAGAAGTAATAAGTATTATCAACCTAAAAAAGAAACAGTTTTAGCTTTGGGGCTTGCTTTAAGGTTAAATGTTGATGAAATGCTTGATTTATTACAAACAGCAGGTTTTACTTTATCAAACAGTTCAAAAGTTGATATTATAGTTCGTTGGCATTTGGAACAAGGTATTTTTAATATACATCAAATTAATGAAGCATTATATGAGTTTGATCAAAGACCTATCGGTTACTAAATTAATTAAATAATAGAATGATTAGGGGAATTAACCAGTATTGGTTGGTTCCCTTTATCAGAACTAAACCGCTTTACCATCAATTCAGATAATCATAATCATGATAATACTGGCCGACAAGTATTAAGAGATGATGGAATAACATCCCCTAGTGCCTATTGGTTACGCTCTGCTGGCGTGCCCGCT
>Ga0209755_10000870_pt1 | contig 51698 bp, 51 predicted proteins | sample TergutCo191P1_FD_187301 | JGI IMG/M metagenome (GOLD analysis project Ga0209755, IMG submission 187301) | Cornitermes sp. P1 segment gut microbial communities from Petit-Saut dam, French Guiana - Co191P1 (SPAdes) (version 2) | ecosystem: Host-associated > Arthropoda: Insects > Digestive system...
GGAAAATTACACTTCAGGAGGTTATGGATTTGACAGGGCTTAGCCAAGCCAGTTTTTATAGGCGGATTAGGGAGTTTAGAGAGGGGAATAAAAAAATAAGCCATTCTCAAAAAGTGTAGTTTTTGATAAAGCCTATAAAGCCCAAAAAACCATTCCAGCCCGAAAATACGCGAGCTGAAATGGTTTTTGAAAAAAATTTTGAAATTTCATAATTTTACCGTTAAGTTTCCTGTCGTTCGTGCCGATAATATATTTAGAGCGGTGAAGGGATAATTTATAAACTGCCAACCAATAATAGAAATAACCTGCCTTCTTAATTAGTACAGTATTTGAGAAGCAACCAACCGCCAAAGGGGCTGGGGCATATGAAGACCATTAGACTTTCAAATCTAAAAACCACTGGCCATGAAGAAAATGCCGCCCTTGCTGTAGTGATGACTGAGTTTATCGAAGCTACTGAAACAGCGGGCAGAGGCAGACCAAAGACCAAGACCCCTAGCAACTTCGCTAATGTGGCAACGCTTTACCTAAAAGGCGAAATAACCCGCGATGATGCAATACATCTAACTGGTCTTTCAGGTTCCATCTTTTTCAGGCTTGTGAATGAGCATAGAGATGAAATCTCAAAAGAGCACAATGGTGAAGTTGTTGCAGAAAATGGCAAAACGGTATGGAAGCGAAAGCTTGGCATGGGCAAGAAAATGCCTCCTGATAACTTTGTGAGCGTTGTAGAACTGTTTGAGGAAGGCAAAATAAGCCGCAAACAGGCTTTAGAGCAAACCGGTCTTGCAAGCACAACCTTCTTCGAGATGGTTAGAGAATACAAAGATGACATTGGACATACGCCCAACACTTCAGACTCACCTGATGCAAAAAACTTGTACAAAAAACAACGCCAAGCCGCGGGCATTGCAAACGCCAAAGCAGGCGGCACGAGGTTTGGTCCAGACAAAATACCCTTGCCTGAAAATTTTAACGACTTGGTAGCTCTTTATGAACAAGGCATAATAAGCAGAAAAGAAGCGCAAAGTCAAACTGGATTTACGGAAGGGACGTTTTGGAGGCGGCTTAGAGAGCATCGTCAAAAACAACGGGTGCAGGAGGCGGATTTGTGTTAGTTTTAACCATGAAAAAGCATGACTACATCCTAATCGGCAATAACATCCGTGTGCATATAGAGGATTATATCACTAGCAATTCTATGAACATTTTGTTTGAGGTGCCAAGTGATGTTAAAGTTTGGCGGGGTGAGATTTATAGGACCAGGGTGACTTCTGCGGATTCCAATTCACCGCACCCGTGCGAGAGTAGGGCACCTTTGGGGAGTTTGCGCATTACTGCCCGCCAGGGTGATTATGTGATGATTGGTGACAACATCAAAGTGCAGTATAAGGGTAACAGCAAAGGTAAGCCATCCATTGGCATTGACGCGCCTAGGGATATGACGGTGCTACGAAAGAATTTGTATGAAGCGCAAGTTGAAAAAGATGCCGCTGCAGGGGATGTGCGTGCTCAGATATTGTCTGATGTTTTGGAAGATGAGCATGTCCAGAGAAAGGCTAAAGCCAAGACGCGTGCTGTTAGGCAAAAAGCGGATTGGGAGAGGGCTGCTGGGCAGAACCAACAAAATAAAGTATCTATTGCAAAATAAAAATTGCTCGTTGTGAGCATAGGGGATTCAATCTTGATTGTGTTTCTTATGGTCGCAATGACTAAAGCTGATACAACGGCCGAGTATCATGCTTACATACATCGTGACCCATAGGCGCATTTATGCGCCCCTACGTAGGGGTGGATATGTCCCCCCAGTAACATAGCAACAACCCCGTAATGACGTTTAATCCCGCAAAGCGGGTATAGCTGAACTCCACAAGGAGCAGCCGAACGGCTTGGTAGCCCCAAGCCACAGGAGGACACGCCGCGACTATGGATGACTGCGGCACACCTCTCCTAATACAAGGAGGATATTATGTCTAACACTGTTGTACGTACTAATGTTCTTGCGATGAATTCGCATCGTAATCTAGGTCTTGTTTCTAACCAACAAGCTAGAGCTTCTAGAAACCTTTCTTCTGGTTTCCGTATCAATTCAGCTGCTGATGATGCTGCTGGTCTTGCAATCTCTGAAGGTATGAGAGCTCAAATCCGTGGTATGGCTCAAGCAAGCCGTAACACTCAAGATGGTATTTCTCTAATCCAAACTGCTGAAGGTTACATGCAAACAATCACTGAGCTTGCTCAAAGAATGCGTGAGCTTTCCATCCAAGGTGCTAACGACACTAACAACGCTGAGCAACGCGCGTTTATCGCGGCTGAAATGGCTCAAATGCAATCTGAGATTGAAAGAATCTGGGATACTGCTACTTTCAACGGTCAAGCTGTATTTGCTCAAGGTTCTACTTCAATTCCTCTAGAAGGCATCAATGAAATTTTCGTTGAAGCTATGTCAGACATCAGCGAAATCGATACTACGCTTTTAAGAAATGTTGTTAACGCAATTAATGCAGACACTAGCTTTACTGGTACTTTTGCAGAATTCATCAACACCCGTACGGCTGAAGAATTGCTTGCTATCACAGGCGACTCTGACACTTTCCAACCAATTGCTAATGCTTACAACGCAGCTCAAGCTATCATTGATGCTAACAACGCAATCATTGCAGCTCTTCCTGCAGGCACAGTACCTGGTACAGCAAATGCTGACCAACTAGCATTGCAACAAGCTAATGCTGCAATTGCTTCTGCTACAGCAGCTCGCGGTGTTGCTATGGGTAATCTTGCCACTGCTAGAACGGAAGTTCTAAGCAATGTCGCTGACGCGTTTGCGGCTATTGGCGACATCGCTGACCATTTTGGGACCTCCACTGCTGATACTGGAACTTTGGCTGAGCAAATTTCTCTTTATATGACTGGTCAAGGTGCTTCTGATACAGGCGTTTTCCATGATTTGCGCGGTCTATCTTCTATCCTAACTGCTGGTATGCAGTTGGATGACATTACTACACCATTAACTACTACCAACCACGCAAGTGATGTTGTTGCTACTATAAATAGCGCTTTGAATGCTCTTGATAATGCAAGTGCTGCTCTTCGCGACTTTGCAAGTGCTAACAACTTCCTACAAGGCCAAGGTATCCTTGCTGGTAACTTCTTCTTGCAAGTTGGTCCTGACGGTGCTTCTACTCCAGGACTTGGACACTCTCTACAAGTTTCTGGTGTTGGCGGTCAGTTAGGTGATGTTATCGGTATCGTTGACCGTGGCATGCAATTTATCCGTACTGAAATCGGTGGTGTTTCCCAACAGTACATGGACGGAACTGCTGCTGGTGGCTCTGGACTTGTTGACCACATGACTTTCTCTCAATTTACTACTGACCTTGACAGCTTCATCGGTGAAGTAAACGCTCTTCGCGCAGGTCTTGGTGCTATCCAAAACCGTCTTGAGTTCACTATCGAAAACCTTGACATCGCTCGCGAGAACCTATCTGCTTCTGAGTCTCGTATCCGCGACGCTGACATGGCTCTTGAAATGATGAGACTTACTCAAGCTAACGTACTACAACAAGCTGCTACTGCTATGCTTGCTCAAGGTAACCAAGCTCCACAAAACGTACTTCAACTTCTTGGTTAGTATATTTAATCATATCCGTAACAGGGCGAGCTCTGCTCGCCCCTACGGGGGGATGGCATCTGGGTTTAGGTGCTATGCCCCCGTAGGGGTGTTTTTAGAAAAAGATGTGAGGTGTGGTAAGTGAGGAAACATCACCAAAATCAGATTTTAACGCTGCTGGAGCAAATTAAAGGGGTTCAGGCTGACGGGCTTTATGCCGAATGTCAAGAAGCCGCGCTTTTTCTTTGCGATTTTGTTGAAGATGTTGCTGGAGAAGACACCGAAACTGTTAGGCTTTTGATTGAATATTGTGAGCTTTTGTTTAAGGCACATGGTGGCGAAGCTAATAAAAAAATATTGGACAAGCAGCTAGTTAAAATAGAAAACAAAGTTAAATCCGAGCTTGTGCCTACAAAAATTGAAATGGCTTTTATTAGCCATAAGGCAGCGCAAAGTGATGCGATTGAAACGATATATTTGGCGGCAAAACAAGACCCTGATTGTGATGCTTTTTGGATTCCTGTGCCTTATGATGTTTACCATCCTGATGGTAGTGTGAGGGGTACGGTTTTGGAGAGTATTGGGTTTTATGATGAGAGGTTTGAAATAACGGATTATAGGGAATATGACATCAAGGCGCGACGCCCTGATGCTATTTTTACGTTTAATCCGTATAATTCTGACTGGAAGTTTGTGGGTGTGCATCCTGATTATTACCCTGAGAATTTGCGCTTGTGTACTGATATGCTGGTTTATTCGCCTTACTACATTAGCGGTGATAACAAATGGCTCATAGGACGTGGTGAGAAGGAGAGGCTGTCTGCATATTCAAAATATATAGATTCAGGCATGTTTGAACCTTTGGTAAATTTAGGAAGCATACATGCACATAAGGTTGTTTTGCAATCTGAACCAATTAAATGGCTTTATCAACAAATGTTTTTAAAGGAGCTTGACACAAAGCCCTCTAAAACCGATAAAAAGTTCGTTGCCATTGGCAGCCCTAAAATTGATAAAGTGCTTGGCTCTAAAAAAGAGGATTTCTCCATGCCGCAAGAATGGCTTGACATTATTGGGGATAGAAAAATTATTCTTTACAATTCGACTATTGCCGGGTTTAGTGCGGAGGGAGTTAATACGGATGGAAGATATTTAGCAAAACTCACCACCATACTGACCACTTTTGCCTATCGTAATGATGTTGTGTTATGGTGGCGGCCCCATCCTTTTATGCTTGAGCACACAGAGAGATACCTTCCTAAGCATACACAGCTTTATAAGGCTCTTGTTGAAGGATATAAAAATAAAAAATTCGGGATATATGATGATACCCATGATTTGCACAGGGCCTTTGCCTGGTCGGATGCTTATTATGGTGATGGCGGGTCGCTTTTACCTTTGTATGCTTTTACAGGCAAGCCGGCTATGCGCTCTAACAAGGATATTAAGGGGTTTGAAGGGGCAATTGGCGAAGATAGGGCTGAAGAAATAAAAAAAGGTGGATTTGGAGGAGAGTTGGTTGTTAAAACTCTGTTTGGAAGTGCCGAGGTTGAAAGTGAAGAATTTGGTTTAAGTGATTTTATTTCTTTTGCGGCTTCGCCTTACAATACAGCTGAAGATGTGCAGGCGCGCAAGGAGGCGTATCAGGAAGTTTACGCCCCCCATGGTGATAGGGCTGGTGAGATGATTTATCAATATATAATGGATGAGGTTAAAAAGGATTGGGGCGGACCTTGATGAATAAAGTTTTTGTGGCTGGAGCGGGAACGATTGGACCTGGTATTGCGCAGGTCTTCGCGCAGGCTGGTATTGAGGTGGTGCTTTACGCTAGAAGCATGGACAAAGCGTGCGATGGGATTGCGCGGATTAAAAAAGGTCTTTTTCGTCTTGTAGAGCGCGGGAAATTAGAATTAGAACAAAAGAGTGCTGTGCTTGCTAGGATAAAGCCGAGTGATACTTTGAGTGATGCCGTCTCGTGCTGTTTGGTTGTCGAAACTATAGTTGAGGATGTTAATGAAAAGAAGAGGTTTTTTGCTGAGCTTGACAAAATGTGCCAGACAAAAACGATTTTTTTAACAAACACTTCGTCTTTGTCTGTTTCGGACATTGCGTCGGTAACCTCAAGAGAGGATAGATTTGCTGGGCTGCATTTTTTCAACCCTGCGCCTGCAATGAAGCTTGTAGAGGTGATACGGGGGGTCTGCACATCGGATAGCACTTTTGACACTATTTTTGAACTTTGTAAAAGACTTGGCAAAGAGCCTATCCAGAGCAAAGATTCGCCTGGCTTTATAGTAAACAGAATATTAATACCAATGATAAACGAAGCTGCCCTTGTCCTTGAAGAAGGTGTTGCAAGTGCTGATGAAATTGATGCGGCTATGAAGCTTGGTGCGGGGCATCCCATGGGGCCGCTTGCTTTGTCTGACCTTATTGGTAACGACGTGGTTCTTGAGATTATGAATACATTGCACCTTAGAACCTCAAATGCAAAATACCGCCCTTGTCCTTTGCTGATAAAATTGGTAAATGACGGTTATCTGGGCAAGAAGGTCGGTGTTGGTTTTTATAAGTATACCTAAACGAGTTCAAGCGAGGGCGTGAAAAGGTGAAAAAAGGACTGATTTCGGTTATTGTGCCGTGCTATAATCTGGAGGGTTATCTGCCAAAGTGCATGGACAGCATATTGAAGCAAACATATACAAATCTTGAAATTATCGCTGTTGACGATGGGTCGACAGATGGCACGCCAGATATTTTGGCACAGTACGCAAAAAAGGATAGGCGTGTTGTGTTTGTGCGGCAGGAAAATACTGGAGGTATCGGTGCGCTTAATGCGGGACTTGGGCTTGCCAGTGGTGAATTTATCGCTTTTGTCGATAATGATGATTGGGTTGAATTGAACATGTATGAAAAGTTGCACTTGGCCCTTGTGGATGGCGATGCCGATGTTGCGATTTGTAATTTCAATATGGTGCATGACGAGCGCACGGATTTTTGCTTTAGTGGCATTAAAGACGAAGTTGTTGACATATCCGCTGACCCTTATGGTTATTTTTTGAAATATTGTGCTTGTGAAAAACCTAATAACTACCTTTGGTCTAGACTATATAAGGCTGAAATAATTAAAAAAGCCGGCATTGAAATTGAGAGGTTTTGGCTTAGCTCAGATGTTGTGTTTAATCATAAACTTTTGCCTTATTATAGACGTGTGGCTTTTGTGGGAGATGGTCTTTATAACTACGTTCAACGTGCAGATTCCCACATACACAATGTCGCTAAAACAAGGGACATCGTGCGCACCTATGCTGACAGCTTTGATTCGCTTTTGGATTATTATGAAAATAATGGTTTTGAGGATTTTTTGCGAGTGATGCCTATACATGCTTTAACGAGGCTTCGTAGTGCTTTTTTCTACTCACGCCTTTCAGGGGTGAGTGACGAGGATATTGTGGAGCATGTGTGCAAAGGCTTTATGGGGCGCAGGATTTTCGATTATCTTACAGGAGCAGTGAAATGAAAGTAGCTATTATGCAGCCTTATTTTTTTCCATACATTGGGTATTGGCAACTGATAAATGCGGTTGATACTTTTGTTATATATGATGACGTTTTTTATATTAAACAGGGTTGGATAAATAGAAATAATTTCCTGATAAATGGTGAAAAAAAGCTATACACAATTAAATTGAGTGGCGCCGCTTCTGGACGATATATAAACTCCATTGACGTCTTAGATGATTTTAAGAAGTTTTGCACCATGCTAAAGTTAAACTACTCTAAGGCTCCTTATTTTTACGATATAATGAACTTGGTGCAAAGAATAATTGAGTTTGACGAGCCAAACCTATCCCTTTTTCTTGCTAATAGCATAAAATCTCTTTCTGATTTTATGGGAATAAAAACCAAAATCATTATGTCATCAACAATAGAAAAAAATAATGAGCTAAAAGGCGAGGAGAAGGTGTTGCAGATATGTGAAATTTTGGGTGCTGTGCAATACTATAACTCAATAGGAGGCATGAGCCTGTATGATGAATTTAAGTTTTTACAAAAAGGGATAGAAATAAAGTTTTTAGAGGCAACCTTGAGTCCTTATGAGCAAATTAATAACAAGTTCGTCCCTGGGCTATCAATACTTGATGTGATGTTCTTTAATGATTTAAGCACAATAAGGAAAATATTGGAGGATTATAGGCTTGTATAATGAAATCGGAGGATACTTAGAGCTTGAAACTTATGGAGCTAAATTTTATCACGACAATGCTATACGTCTAAACTCTGGTCGAAACGCTTTTCGATATGCTCTTCGTGCTTTGAATGTGCAAATATTGCACGCTCCACATTATACTTGTCCGTCTGTCTTGGAAGCTGCAAGTCAAGAAGTGCGTGAAGTTGAGCTTTATGAAATAGGGCATGACCTCATGCCATTAGAGATATTCGCTGAACGTGAGGGTGCATTTATTTTGTATAACAACTATTTTGGGGTTTGTGACAGCAATGTTAGTGTGATGTCTGGACTATACAAAAATCTAATTGTAGACAATGCTCAAAGCTTCTTTGCGCGACCGCTTGGAGTAGCGAGCTTCTACAGCCCTCGCAAATTTTTTGGGCTACCTGATGGCGGTCTGCTTATTTTTAAAGAACCTCAAGAACAAAAGGAGGTAATTGAGCGAGATACTTCTTTTGGCAGGATGGAGCATTTGCTTAAAAGGCATGATTTGAATTCGAGTGCTGGATACGAACACTTCAAAAGTAATGAAAGGGATGTAGGTAATTTACCTATACGGAAAATGTCTAAATTGACAGAGGCTTTAATGCAGAATATAAACTACAATAAGGTGCAGGAAATCAGAAACCGAAATTTCCGTTACCTTCACGACAAAATCGGAAGTCTCAATAAACTTGCCTTGAATTGTGACAACACCTGCCCTATGATATATCCTTTATTTTTAAGGCGAAAGGGCGTGAGGGAAATGCTGATAAGCAGTAAAATATTTGTTGCTAAATATTGGGATTTAGAATCCGCATATAATTTGGATTTGAGAGAACATTTGATACCTTTGCCCATAGACCAGAGGTATAGCACTGATGATATGAAAAGAATTGTCGATGCTCTAAATAGAGCGATAAAGTTGAGATGATGCTTTATGGTCTTGATGAGATTTTGCGAAAAACATGAAGGTGAATAAGTACATCTACAAGGAGAGAGTTATGAATATCATCGGTGATAAGGTTATTTTAAGAGCAATAGAGGAACGTGACAATGAAATACTGCATGAAATGATAAATTCCCCTCAGATGGAGCGTGCTACGATGGGCTGGGCTTTTCCTGTGTCAATCCATGGGCAAGCTCAGTGGCTTAAAAACCATACCTCAAGCCCAATCCCTAATGCCATAAAGTGTATTGTAGAAACAATTGAAGGCAAGCAGGCTATTGGTTTGATGTCTTTGACAGATATTGACTATAAAAACGGAACGGCGCAATCTAGCGGCAAAATTTCTATGGGCACACAAGGAAAAGGCTATGGAGCAGATGCGCATAAGGCTATGTTTAGATATGCTTTTGACGAACTAAGGCTTAACTGCATATACGCACAAATACTTGAAGACAACGAGGCGTCATTAAAAATGTGTGACAGGATGGGCTTTAAGCGCGAAGGCATTTTAAGACAACGAGTGTACAAACAGGGCAAGTACCTTAATGCGGTTTCCCTTTCGCTTCTCAAAGATGAATTTATTGATAGTTAAATCTGGCGCAGATTGGAGTGAGCAAAATATTACCAGTAACACTTTCGTTTCTCCCGCCTTTTGAGGAATATTGCGAGACCATCAAAGGTCTTTGGGAGACAAGATGGATGACAAATGGTGGCAAGCTGCATCAAGAATTAACTGATAGGCTCAAGTGTTTTTTTGACGTGGAGGATTTTTTGCTGTTTTCTAACGGTCATATGGCTTTGGAGCTTGCTATACAGGCTTTTGGCTTGCAGGGCGAAGTCATTACTACTCCTTTTACCTTTGTTTCGACCACCCAGGCCATTGCAAGAAATGGTCTCACGCCCGTTTTTTGCGACATTGACCCTGTTACATTTAATATTGACCCTGCGAAAATTGAAGCTTTAATAAATGAAAAAACTAGTGCTATTGTTGGGGTGCATGTGTATGGTACTCCTTGTGATGTGGAAGCAATTGATAAAATTGCTAAAAAGCATGACCTAAAGGTGATTTATGATGCCGCGCACGCCTTTGGGGTAGAAGTTAATGGCAAAAGCATTGCCCAATATGGCGATGCCGCGATGTTTTCATTCCAGACGACAAAAGTATTTCATACTGTCGAAGGCGGAGGGCTCGCCTTTGGCAATAGCAAGCATTTGCATAATACCTTTGCGCACCTGCGTGATTTTGGACGCACTACAGACGGCATGGATGCAGATTGCATTGGTGCCAACGCAAAAATGAGCGAGCTTCATGCTGCAATGGGTCTGTGCGTCCTGCGCTATTTCGATGAAAATGCAAAGAGGCGCGAGGAGGTTGTAAGATGGTATGATGCACACCTGAAGGGTCGCGAGGGTTTGCAGCTTCTTCCTGATATTGATGGCGTGATTAAAAACCATTCGTACTATCCAGTTATATTTAATGAAGATTTTGGCAAGTGCCGCGATAAAATTTGTGATGACTTGCTAAAACAAGGTGTCATGGCACGCAAGTATTTTTATCCTTTAACAAGCACTTTCAGTTGCTATCAAAATAAGTTTGATGCACGCGATACACCCATTGCACAAAAAGTTTCCGAGCGCGTGCTGTGCTTGCCGCTATATGTTGAAATGACCAGAGAAGATGTTGATAAGATTTGTAACATTATTTTGAACGAGGGGTGCTAAAAACAGATGAAAAAAGTCATAACCTACGGCACCTTTGACCTTTTTCACGAGGGTCACTTAAAGATTTTGGAGAGGGCAAAGGCTCTGGGAGATTATTTGATTGTTGGTGTTACGACAGAGCAGTTTGACGTTAACCGAGGCAAGATGAACGTTGCCGACTCGCTGATGCGACGCATTGACAACGTGCGGAGCTCAGGATTTGCCGACGAGGTGATTGTTGAAGACCACGAAGGGCAAAAGATTGAGGATATTCAGAAATATGGCGTGAATATCTTTGCAATTGGTTCAGATTGGCTTGGGAAATTTGACTATATCAAGAGTTATTGCGAGGTTGTGTATCTAGAGCGAACTAAAAATGTGTCTAGCACCCAGCTAAGAGGAGACCGTAACCCAATAGTGCGCCTTGGAATTGTCGGAACAGGCAGAATAGCACACCGAACAATGCAGGAGCTGCACTATGTAAGTGGTATTGTTGCAACCTCTGTGTTTAATCCGAATATAAAAAGTGCCAAAAAATTTGCCCATACACGTGAAATTGCTTCTGCATTTGACGATTACAACGTATTTTTGGCGGATGTGGATGCCGTTTACATCGCATCCCCCCACGAAACCCATTATAACTATACCCGCATGGCACTAATAAATGGCAAGCATGTACTTTGCGAAAAGCCTTTTGTTTTAAGGGGCAGTCAGGCTAGAGAGCTCTTTGAGCTTGCAAAGCAATACGGGCTTGTGTTGATGGAGGCCATTAAGACGGCATATGCCCCAGGGTTTATAAACCTTGTTGCCATCGCAAAAAGCGGCAAAATAGGCGAGATTTATGATGTTGAAGCATCTTTTACAAAGCTTGTGCCATTTGGTTCTAAGGTGCGTGAATATGACCCTGTTTACGGCGGTAGTTTTACAGAGCTTGCAAGTTATGCCCTTTTGCCTATAATCAAAATACTAGGCACAAATTATAAAGACATGTCGCTTGAATATTTTGATGGTCCAAATGATGTTGATATATATGCCAAGGCACGTTTTTCGTACGACAAAGCTTTGGCGTGTGCTAAAACGGGTATAGGCGTAAAAAGCGAAGGACAGCTCCTTGTTTCTGGCACAAAAGGCTATATTCTGGCAAAGTCGCCTTGGTGGCTATTGAAGTCCTTTGAGGTGTGCTATGAAAACCCTGAGGACAACGAACATTTTTCGGCTCCTTTTCTGGGCTTTGGTATGCGTTATGAAATTGCTGATTTTGTGTGGAATATAAATGAGCCGTATAGAAGAAATTTTAAGTTGTCACCAAATGAAACCGTTGCAATGGCAAGTATCATGGAAAAATTTCTTGAGCAAAGAAACAAAAGAGGTGAGTGAGATGACCAGAAAGTTTTGCAGCTACCCGTTTAAATATGTATTTGTAATGGCTGATGGTGTGGTTAGGAGTTGTGGCTGGTTAAACTTGCCGCTGGGCAACCTTCTGACTCAAGATATGGATGAAATTTGGAATAGCGAGAACGCAAAATTAGCAAGGGAATCCATAATTGATGACTCATACCGATATTGCCATAAAATGGTATGCCCGTTTTGCAACAACAACGCTTTAGAGGAGTTAGACGAAGATATATTTACAAGGCGAGCTATTGCAGATGAGTTTCCTCGGGAAATAAATGTTTCACTTGACTACACATGCAACCATGCTTGCCCTTCGTGCCGCAATGAAATTTACAAACCAAGTAAAGAATGTTTATTGAATCTGCAGGTGATGATTGAAAAACTAAAACCGTATTTAGACAAAGCACAAGCTGTATCAACAAATGGCAATGGTGATGTTTTTGCAAGCAAGCATATGATGGATATGTTAGCAAGTCTGCAACCTGCCAGAAATGACTTTAGACTTTTTCTAGAAACAAATGGTGCACTATTTACTCCGCAAAACTGGGAGAAAATCTCGCATCTTGCAAAACATTATTTGACATTGTCTGTTACACCTAACAGTTTTGACAGAAATACGTTCAAATACCTTAGCGGCGGCTTTGATAACCTTGATAAGGTTATAGAAAATTTGCACTTTGCAAAATCTTTAAGAAATACTGGACATATAAATAGGCTTACAATCAGTATCGTAGCACAAGAGAGGAATTTCCTTGAAGTTCCATCCTTTGTACAGCGATGCCTTGAGGAATTTTCAGCCGACAAAGTAGTAATAAAACCCATCTTTCCGTGGTTCGGGTTGAGTGAAGAGGACTATTGGTTTAAAAACGTTCGCAACCCTTTGCATCCTTATCACAAAGAGTGGATTGAAATGATGAAATCACCGATTTTGAGGGATTCAAGGGTGAGCCATTGGGGTGGCAAAGATGCAACCGAGGCCTTTGAACACCCCTTTAGCCGTGCAAAGGCCAATGAAGAAATTTTATTAAAGCTAATTGAAATTGAAAAACCAGGTGAATCACTTAGAGATACATTGGGAGCTGATAGAAGAATTGCGATTTGTACAGTTGATGTTAAAGACAAAGAAGATTACACTGCGCGATATGTAGGGAAAATTTTAAGCGAAGCCAAGATGAAAGTATGCTTTTTACGTCGTTTTTCGCCTACTCAAAGGAGCATAAACAATATTGATTCATTTGGGTTTCCTGATATTGACTTTGGACAGGTCGACACAATAATTGTCACCGACAGCCTAAGATTTGAAAAGCTTAAAACTGACATCATAAATCACGGCTTTAGTGGCGAAATTCTATCTTTGGCCGAGGCGGTAGAAAGGCTATAAATTTGGAGGCAGAATACTAATGAAGGAATCCGTTGATTTGTTTGTTGAGTCGCTTGTGGCGCAGGAGGTTATTCATAAGACCAGCTCTGTACTTGCGTGGGTGGATGAACTTAATTCAACTGTTTCGGTGGAGATAAGGCAGACAACGCTAGATAAAACAGGCTGGTTTTACGATGTCAAAAGCGGGCAGATTACAAACGAAAAACGCGCATTCTTCCAGATTAGCGGCATTTCACAGGGATTGGGTCGTGATGCTACCAAACAACCAATAATACTACAAAATGAGATTGGTTTTTTAGGTATACTATGCAAGGTTTTTGATGGCGTGCTGTATATGCTTGTGCAAGCGAAAATTGAGCCTGGAAACATCAACAAAATCCAGCTCTCGCCCACTATACAAGCAACCAAAAGCAATTTTATGCAGGCTCATGGTGGCGCGCGGCCAAAATTTTTTGAATATTTTGCAGGTGCGTCAAAACATCATGTAGTGGTTGACCAAATTCAGTCCGAGCAGTCGTCTAGGTTTTTGGGTAAGAGAAACCGCAATATCATTGTTTTGGTTGATAATGATGTACATGTTGAAGAAACAAAATTTCATAGATGGCTGACACTTGCGCAGATTAAAGAGCTACTTGCCATTGACAATCTTGTGAATATGGATACAAGAACCGTCATATCTTGCATACCTTTTCACCTTTGTGATGACCCTGAAGTTTTCGGGTCTGTAAAGGATGCTGCTTTGATAAAGTCTATGACCCAAGGTGTTCAGCCTGATGCCGCCAAGCGCATCTACCAGCACTTGAATGATTACAAAATGTTCCAAGCTCCAGAAAAAAGCCTAATACCGCTGTATTCGTTAAAAGATTGGGAAGTTAGCTCTAAAGATGGTGTCGAGGAGTTCGTGCACACTGACAAGTGGCCATTTAAGGTAATTTATTGCAACATTTCTATTGATGGCCGAGAGGTAAAGTCTTGGGGGCAGCCCCTATTTATGGCAACGGGCATTGGGGTGCTTGGGCTCTTGACTAGAGTGCGCGGCGGGATGCGGGAGTTTTTAGTAAGATGTACACCCGAAATTGGCTGTTTTGACCACATAGAGCTAGGACCTAGTGTTCAAATTGAGCCAAACTGCAAACATACTGGTGACGCAGTATCTGAGTTTTTCAAAAGGCATCTTGAAGCAAGGGAAGGTGTTTTGTATGATGTTGTGCTTTCTGAAGAAGGTGGAAGATTTTATCATGAACAAAATCGCAACGTGATAGCCGAAATTGGTGAAAGCGAGCTTAGTGAGCCGCCTAATGGGTATTTTTGGTTGACATACCGTACAATTTGTGAATTCATACAAGTTAACAATTGCGTAAACATACAACTTAGAAATTTGATTGCATTACTGCGACCGTAAGGCTGTCAGGAGGTGGTTTCGGTGAAAATTGGTATTTTGTGTCCTGCAAATATTGCGCGTCAGCGTTTTATGCCTGCGCTGCGCAAGTGCGCTGACATATTTGAATATGCAGGAGTTGCTTTTGCGACAAAAGATGAGGTTTTTGATGGCTCTCTTAACGATGAAGCTTTGACCGCTCAAAAAGCTGCCGCCATACAGTTTAACCAGGATATAGGCGACGGTGGAGAGATTTTTGAAGGGTTTATGGCTATGTTGCAAAGCGACATTGACTGTGTGTATATTCCGCTGCCTCCATCACTTCATCATTATTGGGGCATGCAGGCTCTTAAAGCAGGCAAGCACATCCTGATGGAAAAACCGTTTACCACGACACTTGCTGACACTTGCGAGCTTTTGGAATTTGCTAAGGCTAGTTCTCTTGCCGTGCATGAAAACTATGCCTTTAGGTTTCATAGCCAACTTACATTTATCCAAGACCTTGTGCAAAGCGGCACTATCGGAGATGTGCGTATGATGCGAATAGATTTTGGCTTTCCTTTTAGGGGGTCTGAGGATTTTCGTTACCATAAGGCATCAGGCGGCGGGGCCTTGCTTGATTGCGGCGGATACACCCTCAACCTTGCAACAGCACTTCTTGGCGAAAACGCGCAGCTAATCCAATCGTCCTTATCCACAGCGGACAATTTTGATGTAGATATATTTGGTAATGCCGTCATGACAAATGATGAAGGGCAGATAGCCCAACTTTCCTTCGGGATGGACAATGACTATCGATGCTCGCTTGATATTTGGGGCAGCAAAGGCAGTATTTTTACTGATAGAATTTTTACAGCCCCATTTGACTTTGAGCCAGATATTTATGTCAAGCAGGGAAAAACCACCAAGACGCACAAACTGCCGCCAGACGACGCTTTTCAAAAAACCATAAGGTATTTCTATCAAGCGATAGTTTGTGATGAAATAAAAAGGCAAAGCCGCCAAAGAATTTTGACCCAGGCTAAACTTATTGAGAGGTGCTTTGAATATGCGAATAACTGATACTGCACTGCCAGGCGTAAAAATTATCGAGCCAACATACCATGAAGACTACCGCGGGTATTATGCCGAAACTTATTCTGTCAGCAGGTTTGCCGAGCATGGTTTTGATAAAATATTTGTTCAGGACAACCACGCCTATACGTTCAAAAAAGACACTATACGCGGTATACACTTTCAAAACAATCCTGTACCCCAAACAAAGCTGGTGCGGGTTACAGCTGGTGCTATTTGGGATGTAGTTGTCGATTTGCGCAGCGACTCACCGCATTTCAAAAAATGGATTGCCGTGGTTTTGAGTGCTCAAAACAAAAAGCAAATATGGGTTCCAGCGGGCTTTGGGCACGCTATTTTAACCTTAACAGACGATTGTGAAGTGCTTTACAAAGTAGACAACCTTTATGACCCATCTCTTGACCGAGCCATACAATGGAACGACCCAGATATTGCCATCACCTGGCCTATATCAAAACCTATCATCTCACAAAAGGACATAAATGCACCTTTTTTGGCTGAAAGTGATGTAAACTTTTCGATTAAGGAGAATGGAACATGAAAAAAGTTGTTATTACAGGAGCGACCGGCTTTGTTGGCAGTCATCTAGCCAAAAAACTTCTGAAAGACGGCGTTAAAGTATATGGTGTTGGCAGAAATAAAGAACGCCTCGATGAACTTACAAAGCACGGGGACTTTATACCTGTTGTAGCGGACTTTGAACAATACGAAAACCTGCACAAATTAATTGACGACCGTGATTTTTGTATGTTTTGGCATTTGGCATGGGAAGGAACTCGCACCTCTGCTGCTGATTCCGCCCACTATGATTACAACATTCAAATCAGAAATATCAAAGCGGCAAGCGACGCGGCAACAACCGCAGTCAAAATACGTAGCAACGGCAGCAGCTCAAGTAGTAGCAAACAAGAATTCGGTGTTATTGCAGAGGATTTTGGAAATAGATTCAATCCTAGCGTGTATGGAGTGGCGAAAAAAGCTGCTAGTGATATGTTTAGAGCTATTGCCTACAAAAACAACATGAAATGTAATAATATTATATTTCCTGCAATGTTTGGCGTTGAAGATAATCCCAGTTCAATAATAGTATTTTTTATTAAGCAAATGCTGGCGAATGAACCCTTGAAATTGGTTGAAGGTCATCACACCGCCGATTGGGTATATATCGATGACCTCGTTGACGGCATTGTGTCTGCATCAAAATCCAAGCATATGTTTAGGGATTATTATATTGGTCATAAAAGCTTGTCTGTGTTCAAGGAAAAATTAGTTGCTATGAAAAATATCCTATCATCTTCGTCAAAGTTGGAATTTGGCGAATACCCTGAAGTTTGCCGTGTTGATTATGATAAACTTGATTTAGGTGCATTGTACAACGACACGGGATTTGAAATCACTTCTAGTTTTGAAGAGAGGATACTTCAAACTGCCGAGTGGGTTAAAACACTGTATTGAGAATCGGGAGGAGATACAAAATGAATGTGAGTGCATTAACAAAGAGCCCGGCTGTTAGCATACTTGTGATAACTTATAAAAACACACAGCATCTTCCAAACTGTCTAGAATCTATATTTTCACAAACTTATGATAATATTGAGCTAATTGTAAACAACGATTGCTCTGATGATTTTGATGTGGCTGAGATAGAAGCATATATACAGTCAAAAAGAACGAAAAACATAACCAGCGTTATTGTTAATAAAAATGAGGTTAACCTTGGCTCTTGCAAAAACTTTAACAAGGCACTATCTTTTGCAACTGGTGAATACGTCATGCTTATGCCTTGTGATGATGAGTACAATAACAAAAATTCCATTAAAGATATGATTGAGGGTTTTGGTTCTTTTTCAGGCGATGTGCAGGTCATATTAGGTCAAGTTGAATTGAGAGACGAAAACCTAATGGAACTTGACAAATATATGTATCCCGAAGACATAAAAAGTAAAATAAATCAATTTACACAAGACGAAATTTTGGAATTTTACTGGGTACCCGGCAACCCCATTTCTGTGACCGGTGCAATTTTTGACAGGAACTTGCTTACACGAATTGGCGGGCTTGACGAAGATTATTTTTTGTATACTGATAGACCCTTGTTTATACGCATTGCACAAGAAGGGGGTCAAGTGCGATTTTTAGATGCAGTGTGCAGCAACGAGCGAGGAGGGGGTATTCGTTTTAACTTTTGGAAACCGCATGACTTCGCCAGCAAAAAGGGATTTCAAGACCTTAAAAGGCTCTTTTTCAAGGCTTACAATTTTGCAGAAATATCAACGTGGATGAAGATGCAGGCTAAGCTAATAAAAGCGTTTGCCAAAAAAGATGACGAAGAATTTACAGGTTATCCCGTAGTAGTTGATGCTGAAAAGTTAGTTGGAGTTGACAGAAACATAGCTGCTGAATGTATTATGTTTGGATGTTGTGAGTTTGAGAAAATAATTTTTCCAAATTTATCCAGGGTATATCGCATTTTGGCTTACTCTGACGATAATCCTAAGCTTTGGGGAAATGAGATGAATGGCTTGCCTATAGTGCCGCCGTCTGAACTAATTAACTTTGGTGAAGCTGACATTGTTATTTGTTCGCATATTCGTTTTTTTGAAATTGCTGCCGAACTGACCGAAATGGGTCTTGGGCCTCGCATTGTATTGCCGCAAATTTTAATCAAGGAGGGGGATTTGGTATGAAAAAAGTTGTTATTACAGGAGCGACCGGCTTTGTTGGCAGTCATCTAGCCAAAAAACTTCTGAAAGACGGCGTTAAAGTATATGGTGTTGGCAGAAATAAGGCGCGCCTTGACGAGCTTGCAAAATACGGCGATTTTGTGCCTGTTGTAGCTGATTTTGAACAATACGAAAACCTGCACAAATTAATTGATGACCGTGATTTTTGTATGTTTTGGCATTTGGCATGGGAAGGAACCTCCTCCTCTACTTATAATGACATCAATCTTCAATCGTTAAATATTAAGGTTTCATCAGACGCCGCTGAAGCTGCAGTGAATCTGCGTTGCAAAGCAGCAGCATTTTGCAGCAGTTATCAGCAAAGCAATGTCACTCTTGAGGATTTTGATGCGAAATTTAATCCAACAATTTATGGAATAATGAAAAAATGCGCTAGTGACACTTTCAAAGCTATTGCCTATAAAAATTCGATAAATTGCAATAATATTGTGTTTCCTAATGTATTTGGAATAGGTGATAAAACTAATACTGCAATTATGTTTTTCATAAAACATATGCTTGCAAACAAGCCACTAAAGCTGATTGACGGTACTTATCCTGATGACTGGGTATATATCGACGACCTTATCGACGGCATTATTTATGCTGCAAAGTCTAATTGCAAATATAAAGATTACTATATCGGTCATAGAAGGATAACCACTTTCAAAGAAAAATTGGAAAGCATAAAGACGGCTTTGGCTTCCGAATCAGAGTTAAGTTTTGGTCAATATCCTGAAAGCTATCGTATTGATTACGATGATTTTGACCTTCAGGCACTGAAAGTTGACACGGGCTTTGAGATTACATCTAGCTTTGAAGAAAGAGTGCGCCAAACTGCCGAATGGATTAAAGGCAACAAAACATCAAACGAAAAGGAAGGCGAAAAGATAAACGCTCCTTGTATCAGCATAATAATATTAACCTACAAAAATTTACATTACTTGCCAAATTGCCTTTCTACTATTTTTTCCCAGACATATGGCAATATTGAGCTTATTGTGAGCGACGATTGTTCTGATGACTTTGATGCAGAGGGAGTAAAGGCGTACATCCAACAAAATAAGGGTGATAACATAACCAGTGTCATAGTAAGCAAAAATGAAACCAACGTTGGCACTGTTAAGAACTCAAACATTGGCTTAGGTTTTGCAAGAGGTGAATATGTTACTTTTATGCCTTGTGATGATGAGTATAGTAGTGAGAGTTCTATTGCAGACATGGTTGCTGGGTTTGACAATTTCCCGAACGCACAGGTTATAGTTGGGCGAATTGAAAGATTTGACGAAAACATGAGCAAGGTTCGCAAACATGTATTTTCTTACCATGAGCAAGTTGAAATGATTAAAAAGATGAATTCTCTTCCTCAGGACGAACTTTTGGGCTGTTTTGAGGATTATGATTACAGCAGTACAGTTTCGGGCGCGATTTTTAGGAGAGGATTATTTCAAGACATTGGAGGTTTCGACGAAGACTTCTTTTTGTACACAGACATTCCATTATTTCTTACACTCATCAAGGAAGGATATGTAATACGTTATTTAGATGTGTTATGTACCAATTACCGAAAAGATGGGATTTCAACTTCTATTAAACCCCCGCTATCTTTTGCTCACAAAATGTTTGCAAAAGACCAAATGCTCTTGTGGTTTGAAAAAACTAACTGGATTGGCGGCACAAAGGCTAGAAGGACTCGACAAGCAAGGGTGACTTCCACATATTTAGCTATGAATGAGTGCTTGGAATTGGGGCTGAAGATTCAGCCTGTAGAAGTTGTCTCGGGTTTGCTCAGTGATGTTAACAGAAATCTTAGTGCGGAATGTATTGTATTTGGACTTGGTCATCTTGGCATTGGTATGTATAAGTATTTAACAAAAGCGTATCGTATTTTGGCATATACTGACAATAGTCCTGTATTTTGGGGGAATGAAATAAATGGCTTGCCTGTAGTGCCTACATCTGAACTTGACAAATTTAAGGGTGCAGATATTGTTATTTGTTCTGTATTTGCTTTTTTTGAAGTCGCTGAACAATTAACCGAAATGGGCTTTGGCTCCCAAATTGTATTGCCTCAGCTTTTTTGGAAGGAAGGTGAGTTATCGTGAAAGGCATCATTTTAGCAGGCGGCTTTGGCACGCGCCTTTACCCGCTGACAAAATCAGTTTCAAAGCAGATTTTACCTGTGTATGATAAGCCCATGATTTATTATCCGCTTTCGACTTTGATGCTCTCTGGAGTGCGTGAGGTGCTGGTGATTTCGACTAAGCGGGATGTGGTAGCTTATGAGGAGCTTCTTGGGGATGGTGCTGCTATCGGACTCAGGATTTCATATGCGGTGCAGGAGCGTCCTGGGGGGCTTGCGGAGGCGTTTATTATCGGTGAAGAATTTATTGGGACGGATAGCGTGGCACTTGTGCTTGGTGACAATGTATTTTATGGTCAAGGCATGACGGAGACGCTTTTGCAGGCTGCACGTAATCAGAGCGGGGCTGTTATTTTTGCGTATCAAGTACATAATCCGTCAGAATTTGGCGTTGTGGAATTTGATGCGGACTTTAATGTAGTTTCCATTGAGGAAAAGCCCGTGCACCCAAAATCAAATTTCGCTGTACCTGGGCTGTATTTTTATGATAATCGTGTAGTAGAAATTGCAAAAAACATTAAACCTTCAGCTCGCGGCGAAAAAGAAATCACTGATGTAAACAATGAGTATTTGCGATTGGGCGAGTTGAAAGTACAGGTGTTTGGACGCGGAACGGCTTGGCTTGATACAGGCAGTCACGACGCACTTTTGGAGGCATCAAACTTTGTTGCCATTGTACAGCGCAGACAAGGGCTTTACATCTCCTGCATTGAAGAGATTGCATTTCGTAGCGGCTACATCAGCAAAGAGCAGCTAATTGCACTGGCACAGCCAATGATTCAAACTGGATATGGACAATATCTCATGAAGGTTGCGGAGGGTGAAATATGATGAAAAAAGCACTTGTTACTGGAGGTGCCGGCTTCATAGGGTCTAATTTTATACTTTATGCCCTTGAAAAATACGCTGGTATACAAATTGTTAATCTTGATGTGCTGACATATGCAGGCAATATGGATAATCTTGAAGCGATAAAAGGGGATGCGCGCCACATTTTTGTCAAGGGTGATATTTGCGACAGAGTATTGGTGGACAAGCTGTTTAAAGAATATGACTTTGACACCGTAGTGAATTTCGCCGCCGAAAGCCATGTAGACCGCAGCATAACCCAGCCTGACATCTTTTTGCAGACCAATATCATAGGCACCCAGGTCTTGCTTGACGGAGCGAAAAAACATTGGAAAATAAACCCAAATGACAACCATTGCCGTGAGTATCGAGATGGCGTGAAGTTTTTGCAGGTTTCAACAGACGAGGTATATGGGACTTTGGGTGCTACAGGCTTGTTTACAGAGCTTACCCCAGTAGCACCCAACAGCCCATACTCCGCATCAAAAGCCTCTGCCGACCTGATTTGCCGTGCATATCACGAAACTTTCGGTATGCCCATCAACATCACCCGTTGCTCCAACAACTACGGGCGTTTTCAATATCCAGAAAAGCTAATTCCTCTCATGATAACCAATGCTTTAAATAACAAACCCCTTCCTGTCTATGGGGATGGCTTACAAATCAGGGATTGGCTGCATGTTGACGACCACTGCAGTGCCATAGATGCCGTCATCGAAAAAGGTGTAATAGGCGAAGTCTACAACATTGGCGGCAACTGTGAAAAGGCTAATATTGATATTGTCAAGCACATATTGTCTACACTAGGCAAAAGTGAGGATTTGATAAAATATGTGGCTGACCGCCCAGGGCATGATAGGCGGTACGCCATCGACAATACAAAGATTACCGCTATGCTTGGCTGGAAGCCCAGAAATACGTTTGAAACAGGAATTGATGCGACAATTAAATGGTATACCAAAAATACTGCGGGGGGTAAAGTATGAAGAAAATTATTTTTGGAGTGGGTATAGTTGGAAGAATGGCATATCTCGACTACAAACAGCAAGGCATCGACATTCCATTTTTTATAGATAACGACGAGTCTAAAACTGTTTTTTATGAAAAAAAGGTAGTTACACTAAAAAAGTTTGCAGAAATGGATTTCCAGAGTTACGAAGTTGTTGTAGCTTCGGGGAATTTTCACCAAGAGATGGTTAGAGAACTCGAAGATATTGGAATTTCTAATTTCTCCGTTTATGAGTTCTCTAGTCTGCCTTTTGTGAGAACCCCCCAAGGCATAAAATTTTATGACTACTCAGAACTTATACAGATTTTCAATATAAGTGCATATGAAAAAGTTGCCGTACTATGCCATCCATCAAAAGCAATAGATGCTTTAAAATTGGCCTTTGAGCAAGCAGGAATAAGAAAAAACCTTAAAATGATTATAGTTGATGCCATATTTGAAGAATTGGATATCGATTGTTTGATAGTTGATGTGGTGAGAGAAAAAGCATTGGTGTTTGAAACTCTTTTTGATAAAAGAGAGCTAATTAGCTTTGATGTTGTTGTATTTGAAAGCGTTGGATTTAAGGTTTTTGAAAATCCAAAGCTCAAAATCTTCAAAAATGTTCATAAAAACCGACGATGCTTTATTATCGGTAATGGACCAAGCCTTCGTATGGATGACCTTGATACATTGCATGCAAATGGCGAAATTTGCTTTGGGTTTAATGACATTTTTAAGGCTTTTGAGCATACAAAATGGCGGCCGAATTATTACATCTGCATTGATGAGTTTCTTTTAGGAGAGCTGATTAACCAAATACTCGACTACTCTGAGTCAACCAAGTTTATTGCAAGTAACTATATCGATTTTGCAAACGACCCTCGAGCTGAAGATATTTTTATGCTTCATGTTGCATTAGAAGCAAGGGACTTGTTGCCTTTTTCTGAAGATATTTCGAAAGCCGTTTGTCCAGGAAGCACTGTAACGTATGTTGCAATGCAAGTTGCCGCTTATATGGGCTTTGACGAAATAATTATCTTGGGAGTTGATAACGATTACAGTGGACAGCAAAAGCATTTTACCAAAGACTACGCGCCTTCAACGTTTTACTCTGGAATTAAAGGTTTTTTTGAAGGTACTGAAAAAAGGATAAAAAACTCTTATCGCATGGCTGAAAAGTTCTCTCGTGCAAACGGTTTTAGAATTTTTAACGCTACGCGCGGCGGTAAGGTAGAGGAATTTGAGAGGGTTGATTTCGAAGATTTGTTCTCAACTAAATCAGAAGAAATAAACCGATGAAGACAATTTTAATAGCTCTATCTTCTCTGGGAGGGACAAGAGACCACTCTACCCTTCGGCAGTTAAGTAGATATTACTGCAAGTTTTCCAGCAAAGGTGAGGCTTGCAAATTACACTTTCAAGCATAGGAGGCGATTAATATTATGAAAGTAGTAGCATTTGTGCCTATAAAGTTAGATAATGAGCGATTGCCTGGCAAAAATCTTAGAATGATGATTGATAAAAGACCGCTTATTTCACGCATTTTAGAAACAACATCAAATATTGGCATAATTGATGAAAAGTATGTTTTTTGTAGTAGCAAGGAGGTGGTCTCATATCTACCCCGTGGCGTTAATTTCTTGGAAAGGAATCCGAAACTTGATGGTCCTCAAGTTAAAGCTATGGAGCTTATAAATGGTTTCGTTGATGCTGTAGATGCTGATGTGTACGTGCTTTTGCATGCAACAGCTCCATTTTTATCTGCCAAGACAATTGAAGAGTGCATAAATGCCGTAACACTTAGAGGGCATGACTCGGCTTGTCCAGTAGTTGAAATACGCGATTATATTTGGACCAGCGGTAAGCCGAACTACGACTTATCCAACATACCCAGGACACAAGACCTTGAGCCAATCTTAGTTGAAACCTCAGGTTTATTCGTTTTCACCAAGCAGTGTTTTTTGGAAAATAATGCTAGGATAGGTAAGAATCCGTATTTTCATAAGGTGTCAAGAAAAGAAGCGACCGATATTGATTATTTAGAAGATTTTGAACTAGCGAATGCCTATATAATAACTGAGCAAACATTGAACGAGAGGTGATAAATTTGTTATATAGCAAAAGAGATGTAGATGATTTTCAAAATATTGCACTTAGTGAGAGCCATATAATTTCTAAAAGCACTTTTACAATGATGGCGGGGCCTTGTGCTGCTGAGAGTCGTGACCAAGTTTTTCGTACAGCTGATGCTTTAGCAGAGATTGGCATTAAAGTTTTTCGTGCTGGATGCTTTAAGTCAAGAACCGACCCTTACGCTTGGCAAGGTAGTCAAGAAGAGGGGCTGAAGTGGCTTGATGAGGTGCGCCAGCAATATGGAATGAAGATAATCAGTGAAATTACCAGCTTTACGAATTATGCAGTAGTGGCGGAATGTTCCGATATTATTCAAATCGGTGCCAAAGCAATGTATGACCACTCATTGCTAATCGAAAGTGGTAAAGCGAAAAAGCCTGTTTTGGTCAAGCGGGGATTTGGCACTACGGTTACTGAATACTTGAGAATGATAGAGTACATTCTGATGCAGGGTAATAATGATGTGATTTTATGCGAGCGCGGCATTCGCACATTTGAAACATCCACGCGCTTCACGCTCGATTTATGCGGAGCGGTCGTTATGCAAGATGTAACTAGGCTACCTCTTATCTGCGACCCTTCTCATGCAGCAGGTAAAGCAAAATATGTTAGCAAATTAGCTATGGCAGCGGCGGCCCTTGGTTGTGACGGTCTAATTATTGAAGTGCATCATAACCCAAGCGAGGCTCTGTGTGACAGAGACCAAGCTTTGACAATAGTTGAATATAAAGAGCTTCACAAACGCATTTCTGAAATTGTAGAAATTAATGGCAGGAAAATAATTTGAAATTTTGAGGTGATTGCAATGAATATTCGACATCTTGTAATAGATGTAGACGGCACGTTAACGGATTCAGGAATTTATTACGATAACAACGGAAATGAACTAAAAAAGTTCAGCACTCGCGATGGTGCCGCCATTATAGTTGCAAGAGCAGCCGACATTAAAATAATAATATTAACGGGCAGGGAGAGCCATGCGGTCTTGCGACGCATGACAGAGCTCAAAGTAGATATTATACAACAAAATATCCAAAACAAAAGAGCGTGGCTTTCTGAATACATGAGTAAAAACTGCATACCGAAAGATGAAATAGGGTTCATAGGGGATGACTTGATTGATTTAGAGGCAATGAAGCTATGCGGGTTTGTCGCTTCACCCGTTGATGCTTGCAAAGAAGTTAAAGCCATTTCCACTTACATCTCTTCTCTGAAAGGAGGAGAAGGAGCTGTTCGTGACTGTATTGAGTTCCTGCTATCCACGACAGGCGAATGGGAAAGGTGTGTTAAAATTGCATTCGGAGCAAAAAGTTCGTAGAATTGGTGGTGTGTGAGAAAGTTGAGAGGTAATGGTATGTGATATGCTATCATAAAAGTTGACGGGAATCTCTCATGTGATAAACTAAAATACGACAAATCCTACGGAGGTTCATCAACATGAGAAGATACGACCCTAATTTCAGATTACAAACTTTTACTCCGGTTCTCTCCTTTATTCTGCCATTTTTAGCAATATATTCCTGTCACCTGCGGCGGTGGCGAGCTTTTCGCGAAGCTTTTCGGTGGGCTTGTCATATGAAAGCACAACAAACCCGTCATGCCCAAGTAAAACCCGCACAATTACAGGGTCGTGGGCATGTTTGTCCTGCCAAAATGGCGCGTTTACCTCGTCAATAAAGTTCAAGATGGAGATATATTGAGCTTGGCTGCCTGCATCAAACCAGTGGGGCGCACCCCCTATAAAGTCCATAGAGCCATCCCTGAAATCGAACCACGAAAACTTCACCCGCTCTTTGTCAATACCTGCAAATGCAAACAAAGCTTGGTGAAGCTGCTGGTTTTGATAGAACTTTCTATCAGAAAAATGCACAATGAAATGGGAGAGGTTATAATCTTGCACATTTGTAATGGGCGTGCCGATTCGCAAGCCGCGGCGGACGGAGTATACGTGCATCAACTTTGCAAAATCATCCAAAAGCATCCTCTCATGCGCAAGCCGTGCAATGTCAGGATTAACCAGTAAATAATCCGCCCACCTGTGAGCCCCAAACCCCACACGGTTTTCAACAGTCAGCTGCTCACGCTCAATCTCTGCAAAGTCAAGCATCTGGTCAATAAGTTCTTGGTTATTCGCCTGCTCGCGAGTGTAAAATGCGATGCCAAACCTGCGTTTTGGCTGCTCGCCCACAAGCCTGTACCATGTCCAGCTATCAGCAATGCCTGTGACCACAATCTCGCTTTGGTTCACTTTTGCAGCAAATTCCCACAAACGAAAGCGAGTATTGAAAATTTCGTCAACAGCCTGATTAGCTCTTAAAAACTCGTGAGCGTAGCGCAAATCCAAAAATCCACGGCATATGCGAATTAAAATATCCTGCCGTTTGATGCCTGTAAATTCGAGCATTTGGGCAATTAAATCGGCATTTTGGGCATCCGCACCACTTGCAAGCGCAATTTCAAAAAACCGCCGAGAGTGACGCTCCACCAGCGGACGGTAGGCGTCACCCCAAATATGCGTAACCCGCAAATCCGCGGTTTCCACGCCGCCATAATTAAGCTGGGCGGCAAATTCATTAAGCCGTGCAAAATACTCGTCAAAATTAGCAAACAGCGGCTCAGACAAAGCCGCCTCGCGCCGCGCCCCTGCCATAACTTCTCGCAAATGCAGCGAAAAGGTGTCCTCAGGTTCAGGCGAGCAGGATGTTAAAATCAACAATAGCAATAAAACCCCGAAAATCTTCATGGCACTACCTCGGTCTGGTGCGGTTGTTGTTTTTATATTGCTCTAGGATATAATTTTTGTTAGCAACAATAGGCTCGCCGGTTTCCGCGTCCACGCGTCCAATGCCCGCCCATGCCGCGGCAGCTGCCGCCTTCACCTTCTCCTCTTGCGCCCTGATTTTAATGTCTAGCTGCAAAACCTCATGAATCCCATCTTGCAAAAGCTTTACCTCGGGGCCAAACTCCTTACCGCGGGCAGTAAAGGTCTCGCTAATCCCCTGAAATATTCCTTGAAAAACCTCGTCGCATTGCAGCACCGTGTCAATATGATTTTGCTTTTCTTTGCCCATCTCCATCAAAAAATCCCGCCGCTTTGGTGTGGCAGGGGAGGCGTAAAGGCTTTCTTGATTTTCAGAAATCGCCAGAACGTCAAGCAAAGCCGCCTTCTTTTTGCCCAGTATATCGGCTAAGATGGCAAGCTTTGTTTGAAAGTTCTTTAATTCATCTTGATTCTCGTACATTATACTTTAGCAGGATTAACTTTCACTCCAGGGCCCATGGTGCTGGCAACGGTAATGGACTTGAGATATTGCCCTTTTGCCGCTGATGGCTTAGCCTTTTGGATTGCCCCAATCAGCGTGGCAAAATTTTCCTCAAGCTTTTCGGTGCCAAAGGACACCTTGCCCATAGGCACATGGACAATGTTTTCGCGGTCTAAGCGATATTCAACTTTACCGGCTTTAATGTCCTCAATTGCCTTGGTAACATCAGCAGTCACCGTGCCGGACTTGGGGTTAGGCATAAGCCCTTTGGGACCTAAAATTTTACCCAAACGTCCCACAACGCCCATCATATCAGGGGTTGCGACCACCACATCATATTCAAACCAACCTTCGTTTTGGATTTTTGGAATTAATTCCTCAGCTCCAACAAAATCCGCTCCGGCTTTTTCAGCTTCCAAGGCTTTATCGCCTTTGGCAAATACTAAAATTCGGGCAGTTTTACCAGTTCCGTTTGGCAAAACCACCGCACCGCGCACCTGCTGGTCCGCGTGACGCCCGTCAACGCCCAAACGAATGTGGCACTCCACAGTTTCGTCAAATTTGGCATAGGACGTCTTTTGCACCAAGTCCATAGCTTCACTTACATCATACAAAGCCGTCTTATCGATAAGAGCAAGCTTTTCACGGTACTTCTTTCCTTTTTTAGGCATTTATATTTCCTCCTTAGTGGTGCAAACGGGCTTCATAGCCCTCCCACGTATTTACAGCGTTACCGCCATCTCACATTAATATTTGCATTTCTAACTCCATTACCGCCCATAGATTGAAAGTGCATTTCAAAGCGGATTCGACCAGGATTTAGTGAGCTTAAATCATAATAATCATCAATCTCCATAGTACCAAATAGCTGGCTAAATGGGCGTGTCGCATCGCCAAGCGTGAACCTAATCCCGCGGTATCCATCAGTAATTTCAAGGGCAACTTCAAAAGCTTGTTCCACGCTCATCTCAATATGCAGTGAAGCTAGCTGGTCAGCAGTAAGCTCAAATGTGTGGGCGCGAAATCCTGATTGTGCTGTTATAAACGACAATTCAAAGCCGTCATCACGGATTTCCTCGTGCAAGCCGCGCACGCGCCCCCATCTTTCCTCGTGACTTCGGTCAGGCACTAGGCTAGTGAATGCTACTACAGCCAAAATCAGCCCAGCCACAAGCAAAACCCCTGCCGAGCCCCTAGCAGCACTTACACCTTCATCGGTGGGGGCTGCATTTTCGACCCACCGCTCTATGCGGCGCATACGAAACTCTGCAAACCTATACGGCTTTATAAGCCCCCAAATCCCGAGCCCAATGGATGGAATGCCAACAAGCAAAAATAAAACTGCCATATCTACACAAACTTAACAGCAGTGCCGTATGCCATAACCTCACTAGCATTGCCCATTACAGAGCATGTAGAATACCGCACACCCACAACAGCATCAGCACCTGACGCCTTGGCGTGCTCAATCATGCGCTCGGTGGCGATTGCGCGGGTTTCATACATAAGCTCAGTATAGCCCTTAATCTCGCCACCGGCAAGGCTTTTGAAGCCAGCGGCAATGTCGCGCCCAATGTGCTTGGTGCGCACAACTGAGCCTTGCACCAGCCCTATATGCTGGATGTTTACTCCAGGAATTTCAAAAGTGGTTACATGAAGCATAATATCCTCCTAATCTCCCGGGGACAGTCCCCAAGAGCGTGGGACAGTCCCCTAGCCCCCTAGTCCTCCACGACAAAGCCCATAGAGCGGGCAGTTCCGCTGATGATGGAAATTGCGGCTTCCTCCGTTGCGGCGTTTAGGTCAGGCTTTTTGAGGATTGCAATCTCTCTAACCTGCTCACGCGTGACGGTGGCAACTTTGGTCTTATGGGGCTCGCCTGAGCCAGACTCCACACCCGCCGCCTTTTTAAGAAGCACCGCCGCAGGTGGCGTTTTAGTGATAAAAGTAAAGCTTTTATCAGCATAAACAGTAATCACTACAGGGATAATAAGTCCTTCTTGTTTAGAGGTTCTCTCATTAAATTCCTTGCAAAAACCCATAAGGTTAACGCCGTGCTGACCAAGGGCAGGTCCCACAGGTGGTGCAGGCGTCGCCTTTCCAGCAGGAATTTGGAATTTAATCAAACCTGTTACTTTTTTTGCCATTTTATTTTCCTCCTTAGTGGTAATAGCGGGCGTTTCGCGCCCTTCCACGTTTTAGCAAATGTTATTTAACTTTTTCAATCTGGAAATAATCCAGCTCAACAGGCGTCTCGCGCCCAAATATGGTGAGGGTTACGGTTACAACCTTGCGGCTTTGGTTAATTTCAGCAATAAGCCCGGTGGAGTCTTCAAAAGCCCCTGTCATAATGCGCACCAAATCGCCTTCGGCAAAGTCAAGCACCTCGGTTTCTTGCTCCAAAAGCCCCATGTTGTACATTTCATCATCAGACAGCGGCACTGGCTTAGAGCCGGGTCCGACAAAGCTGGTCACGCCGCGGGTGTTTCGCACCACATACCATGTTTCGTCATTCATAAACATGTTAACCAGCACATAGCCCGGCAAAACCTTTCGGCTAACAGTTTTACGAACGCCGTTTTTAACCTCAACCACATTTTGCATAGGCACAGAAACGTCAAGAATCTGCTCCTGCATATTGCGGTTTTCCACAATTTTTTCAATATTGGCCTTTACTTTATTTTCATACCCTGAATAGGTATGCACAACATACCACCTAGGGGCGTTGTCGGCCATGTGTCTGTTTTCCACTTGTTTAATTTCAGACATAATTTAATTTACCTCTAATTCCGCATAAAGCCTGTGATGGCGCGAAGTCCATCATAAGCATACCCAAGTGCCACATCATAACCAACAATAATTGCTCCAACAATTCCGCTTACTACAATAGAAGCAATTGTCATCTTAACCAGCTGCTGTCTGTTGGGCCAAGAAATGCGCTTAAATTCGCTGGTAATCCCGCCCCACCAATTGGTGGCAGTGTCCATTACCGAGCCTTCATCATTTTTGTCAACCTTTTTGTTCTCGTCCATTGGATAAACCTCCTAAACCCTAACGCGTCTCCCTGTGTGGAGTGTGCTTGTTGCAAAATTTGCAATGTTTCTTAAACTCCATACGGTCTGGATGGGTCTTTTTGTCCTTCTTGCTCTCATAATTACGCTGTTTGCACTCAGTACACGCCAAAGTAATTTTTGTTCTCATAAGTTTCACCCCATATTCTCAAAAATATAACACAAAAAAATACGCCTTTTATGGCATCTACGCAATTCTAACACACCCACCCCATTTTGTCAAGCATTTTTTCAAAAATTTTTTGAGTTGATTTAGCTTAAATAACGTGTTATAATTGGGTTAGTAATCCTTGGAGGTTAATTATGGATAAGTTGATTATTACTGCGGCGATTTGCGGGGCGGAGGTCACCAAAGAGCACAACCCCGCCGTGCCCTATACAATTGAAGAAATTGGCAGAGAGGCACTGTCGGCTTATAAGGCGGGGGCGAGCATTATTCATCTGCATGTGAGGACGGACACAGGCTTGCCTACCCAGTGCGGGGAGCGTTATGGACTTGCTATGGCCAAGATTAAGCGGGTTTGTCCTGATGTTATTATTCAGCCGTCCACTGGCGGGGCTGTGGGCATGACTGCTGACGAGCGGCTTCAGCCGGTGGAGCATAAGCCTGAAATGGCTACTCTTTCGCTGGGCACGGTGAATTTTGGCGGGGATGATGTGTTTATGAACACTGAAACTGCCATTAAAGAGTTTATTGCACGATTTAAGAAATTGGGCGTTAAGCCTGAATTTGAAATTTTTGACAAAGGGATGATTGATACGGCGCATAGGCTGATTCGGCAGGGATTGATTGATGTGCCGGCACATTTTAACTTTGTGATGGGCGTGCCTGGGGGCATTGGGGCAAGTCCGCGGGATTTTGCTTATTTGATGGATAGTTTGCCTCATGGTTCGACATTTACTGTGTCAGGGATTGGGCGTGCCCAGTTTCCTATGGCTGCCCTTGGGATTGTGGCTGGCGGGCACGTGCGTGTGGGGTTTGAGGATAATGTGTATCTGTCTCGCGGAGTGCTTGCAAAATCAAATGGTGAGCTGGTCGAAAAAGTGGTGCGCATCGCTGCTGAGCTAGGGCGGGAAATTGCCACGCCTGCGGACGCTAGGAAGATTCTGGGATTGTAATTCGCAACTCGCCACCCCGAGCTCATGTCATTCCAATTTGGGCGGCAAGCCCACAAATCCCGTCACCCCGGGCTTGACCCGGGGTCCCCTCAAGTTCGCCGAATGACTTTAGAGTGAAGAAGCGTTTGGCTAAATCGAGGGGACCCCGCGTCAAGCGCGGGGTGACGGGTGGGGAGGTGCGCTATCACAGTATTTCAAAGCTCTCGCCCAAATTAGATTGGCGTGAGCCCGGGGTGACGACATATGAATAGGAGGAAACACTATGAAACTGTGTAAATTTGGGACAAATAGGGTTATTGAACCGCAGGGCGTGCTGCCTCAAGCGGCTAAAAAGATTGATAATGACATGAACATTAAATCCAACGAGATTTTGATTGATGTAATATCGCTGAATATTGATTCTGCCTCGTTTTCGCAGCTAAAGGGCGAAGCGGGTGGGGATGCTGGCAAAATTGGCGAGAAGATTATGGAGATTGTGAGCGAGCGCGGGAAAATGCAAAATCCCGTTACAGGCTCAGGCGGGATGCTGATTGGCACGGTTGCCGAGGTCGGGGCTGACCTGACTGGGCATGAGCTTAAAGTAGGCGATAAGATTGCGACCCTTGTGTCGCTGTCGCTGACACCCCTAAAAATCAAGGCAATCAAGGAAATTCATATGAATATTGACCGTGTGGATGTGGACGGGCAGGCGATTTTGTTTGAATCAGGCATATATGCCAAGCTGCCTGAGGATATGACGGAAGCCCTTGCCCTTGCCGCCCTTGATGTGGCGGGTGCCCCGGCGCAGACTGCCAAGCTTGTAAAGCCAGGTGACAGCGTGCTGGTGCTTGGGGCAAGCGGTAAGTCTGGCATGATGTGCTGTTATGAAGCCATGAAGCGGGTTGGGCCTACAGGCAATGTGGTGGCTATGTGCAGAAAGCCTGAGGACAGGGATAAAATATTGGAGAATAAATTTGCCCATAATGTTATTTTGTCTGATGTTACAAATGCTCTTGATGTGCTTGAAAAAGCCCTTGGGGCAAATGGCGGGCGGGAGTTTGATTTGTCCATTAACTGTGTGAATATTGATAACTCTGAAATGGCAAGCATTTTGCCTGTCAAAGACGGCGGCACGGTGTATTTTTTCTCCATGGCTGTGAGCTTTACAAAAGCCGCGCTGGGTGCCGAGGGCGTGGGCAAGGACGTCAATATGATTATCGGCAATGGCTACACCCGTGACCATGCCGCCATCACCCTGCACCAGCTGCGGGAGTCTGCGGCACTTAGGAAAATATTTGAGGAGAGGTATGTATAATGTCCATTGCTGCAAAAGTTGAAATACCCGAAAAAATAATGTTATCCCTTAGAGTGCCTGCCGAAGCTATAGGCTCGGAAATCAAACAGGCTTTGGCTTTGCGATATTATGTTGAGCGCAGGCTGTCCTTAGGGCAATGTGCGGAGCTTGCAGATATGAACGAAAAGTCTTTTATCAGCTATCTGTCGCGGTTTGGGGTGTCTATATTTAGCTTCGATTCGGAAGAGGAATTAACGGAGGATATTTGCAATGCGTGATGCCGTTGTAAACTCAACTCCTCTAATTTCTTTGTATGGGATTGGCAGGCTGGATATTTTAAGCAAAATGTATCGTAATGTTTACATTCCGCATGGGGTGTATGAGGAGGTTTGTGTTCAGGGAGATATAGGAAAAAGTGAATTGCTAATCTTTCCCAATTTTTCTATCAAGAATATCGCTGACATGAACGCCTACAAATATTTTGCGACATCCCTCCACAAAGGAGAGGTCGAAGTTATGATTTTGGCAAGTGAGCTAAAAGCTGACGTTTGCATTATTGACGACAAATTGGCAAGGCAATATGCCAAACATTTAGGACTTGAACTTACTGGGACGCTTGGGCTTTTGATAAAAGCAAAAGAGCGCGGGCTGTTAGATGCCGTAAAGCCTTGTTTGGAATTGATGATACAAAATGAAATTTTCATTGGTAAGACTTTATATGAGCAGGTAATAAAGCTTGCGAATGAATAGATGGAGGATTAAAATGAGAAACGATATTTTCAAGGACGTGCCGCAGGCTGATTGGGACAACTGGAAGTGGCATGTGAAAAACAGGGTGTCCACCCTTGAGGAATTGAAAAAGCTTGTTAAAATCAGTGCTGAGGATGAGGATAGTATTGGGAGGGTGCTTGGCAGTTTTCGCATGGCTATTACTCCTTATTATTTGTCACTTGTGGATGTGGATGATGCGGATTGCCCTGTGAAAAAGCAATGTGTGCCCAGCGTGTATGAGACGGACATCCGGCATGAGGACATGACAGACTCGCTGAATGAGGATGGGGATAGCCCTGTGAAGGGGCTGACCCACAGGTATCCTGATAGGGTGCTTCTTTTGGTGACTGACCAATGTGCCATGTATTGCCGTCATTGCACAAGGCGGCGCATGGTGGGGGAAAATGACGCGGCAGCAAATATGGCGCAAATTGACAAGGCTATTGAGTATATCAAAAACACCCCGCAGGTGCGGGATGTGCTGCTGTCAGGCGGGGACGCGCTGCTTTTGGCTGACGAGGTGCTGGAGGAGATTTTTGCCAAGCTTCGCGCAATCCCTCATGTGGAGATTATCCGTCTTGGCAGCCGTGTGCCTGTGGTGCTCCCGCAGCGGGTCACACCTGAACTTTGCAATATGATGAAAAAATACCATCCTGTATGGCTAAATACCCATTTTAACCACCCTGCCGAGCTTTCTGAAGATGCTAAAAAGGCATGTGCCATGCTTGCTGACGCGGGGATTCCGCTGGGCAACCAGTCTGTGCTTTTGGCTGGGATTAACGATTGCGTTCATGTGATGAAAAATCTGGTGCAGGAACTGGTTAAAACCCGCATCCGCCCTTACTATATTTACCAATGCGATTTGTCCCAGGGACTTAGCCATTTTCGCACTCCTGTGGCAAAGGGCATTGAGATTATTGAGGCATTGCGCGGGCACACCAGCGGCTTTAGCGTGCCCACTTTTGTGGTGGACGCGCCGGGCGGCGGCGGCAAAATTCCTGTAATGCCCAACTATCTTATTTCTACAGGCATAAATAAAGTGATTTTGCGTAATTACGAAGGGGTGATTACCAAATATACCGAGCCTACGGACTATGTGCCGACCTGTAAATGCGAGGTTTGCAGGGGTGAGACGGTGCTTGAGGGGGTTGCAGGGGTGATGAACGCAAGTGTGGTGCTTGAGCCTAGGGGACTGCCCAGAAATATGCGCAAAGGCGGAGGTTGTGATGAAAGCTAAACTGAATTTGGATATGCAGAAAGTGGAATATGCAAGAAAGCTTGCCAGAAGCGTGGCTTTGGACACCCAAGATTTCATTGACAAGCACACCACCGTGGCTACCGAGAGGGCTGTTTGCCGTCTTTTGGGGATTGACGGGGTGGACGAGGTGGGCGTGCCGCTGCCTAATGTGGTTGTTAATTATTTGCTTGAGGAAGGGCTTTTGGGGAGTGGGGCTGCGCGGTTTATTGCTGGGACTGGGCTTTCTCCTCAGGAGGTTGCAGAAATGATTGGCAGAGGGGACGGGATTGCGGGTCGAGCCCGCAATGACGAGAACGGGGATGGGCAGGCTCGGATAATTGAGATTGCTAAGGCGAGCGTTGCTAAAATTGCTGCTAAGCGTGCTAAACGTGCCGAAAAAGCCCACCAAACGGACAAGCCGTATTTGTATGTAATTGTTGCTACTGGCAATATATATGAAGATATTACTCAGGCGGTGGCAGCAGTCAAGCAGGGGGCGGACATTATTGCTGTGATTCGCACCACCGGGCAAAGCCTCCTTGATTATGTGCCTTACGGTGCGACAACTGAGGGTTTTGGCGGGACTTACGCCACTCAGGAGAATTTTCGCCTGATGCGCGCAGCCCTGGATAAAGCCGGGGATGACGAGGGGCGGTATATCCGTTTGTGCAATTATGCCTCAGGGCTTTGTATGCCTGAGATTGCGGCAATGGGGGCACTGGAGCGGCTGGATGTTATGCTCAACGATGCTTTATACGGCATTTTGTTTCGTGATATAAACATGAAACGAACCATTGTTGACCAGTATTTTTCGCGGGTTATTAACGGATTTGCGGGAATTATCATCAACACAGGCGAGGACAATTACCTGACCACGGCAGACGCGGTACAGGAGGCGCATACAGTGCTGACCAGCCAGTTTTTGAATGAGCAATTCGCGGTTTTGGCAGGGCTTGCCGAAGGGCATATGGGGCTTGGGCACGCCTTTGAGATTAGCCCTGATGTGAAAAACGGCTTTTTGTACGAGCTTGCCCAAGCCCAAATGGCGCGGGAAATTTTCCCGAAAGCTCCCCTGAAATATATGCCGCCAACCAAATTTATGACAGGTGATATTTTCAAAGGAACGGTACAAAATGCCCTGTTTAACGCTGTTACTATCATGACAGGGCAAAAAATCCATTTGCTTGGAATGCTGACCGAAGCCATCCACACGCCATTTATGTCCGACCGCGCCCTTGCCATTGACAATGCCCGGTATGTGTTTAACACAATGGCTGATTTGGGGGATGAAATTGAGTTTAAGCCAGGCGGAATCATGCAGACTAGGGCTGCTGAGGTGCTTGATAAGGCTTGCGCCCTGCTTGAGCAAATTAACGAGAAAAAGCTTTTTACAACCCTTGAGGAGGGCATTTTTGCGGGAATTAAGCGCGGGCGCAATGACGGCAAGGGCTTGAGCGGTGTTGTCCAAAAGAGCGCGGACTATTTTAATCCGTTTATCCAGCTTATGAAAGGGGGTGGGGGAGATGAGTAACCATATCAAGCCTTATGGCGACACACTAAATGACGGCAAGGTGCAGCTTTCTTTCACTCTGCCCTGCCAAAACGACGACCGCGGGCGCGAAGCCGCCAAAATCCTAGCCCGCAAAATGGGGCTTGACGACCCCACTGTCGCCCACAGCGGCACTTTGGACGCGGACTTCACATTCTATGTAGTATATGGAAATGCTACTCACAGTATTGATTATGACTCAATTGTTGTGCAAGCTGTGGAAGGCGATGTGATGTCCATGGAGGAAACAAACGCATATATCCGCGAGAATATAGGCAGGAAGGTGGTTGTGGTGGGCGCGTCCACAGGCACAGACGCCCATACAGTGGGCATTGACGCTATCATGAATATGAAGGGCTTTGCAGGGCATTATGGGCTTGAGCGTTATGAGATGTTTGAGGCTTATAACCTAGGTTCACAAGTGTCAAATGAAGACTTTATCAAAAAAGCTCTAGAGCTAAATGCTGACGTGCTTTTGGTGAGCCAAACCGTGACCCAAAAGGATGTGCATGTGGTGAATATGACCGAGCTTGTGGAAATGCTGGAAGCTGAGGAAATTCGCCACAAAGTAATCCTAATCTGCGGCGGACCAAGGATTTCAAACGAGCTCGCCAAAGAACTGGGCTATGACGCAGGCTTTGGACAAAACAGCTTCGCGCCTGATGTGGCAAGCTTTGCCGTGCAGGAAATGGCGCGTAGGACTATTTAATGACATTGCGAAGGACGACCTAAAATTAACTTACTTGACCAATCTGATTTTATGTGATAAAATAAAATTACCAAATAATCCTTATAAGGGGGAAGTGAAAATTATGGACATGAGATGGAATTTGGACGATTTGTACACGTCCTTTGAATCTGCTGAGTTTTTGGCAGATTTTGAGACGGCTAAGAAAAAAGTTGCCGACGCTACAGCTTGGGCTGTGGAAAATTTTGCAAGTTTGGACAATGCGGGGGAGAAGCTGACCGCCTTTATTAACCGCTCAAACACGAGTATTGAAGGTTCAAAGGTGTTTATTTACTGTATGCTTGTTACATCTGTGGACGAAAGCAATGTGACTGCGAAAAAGTATATGGACTTAATGCGGGGACTGCAGGCGGAAATGGCAAAGCCACGGGTTATGTTTGAGGCGTTTGTGGGTAAAGTTGATGATTTGGCTGGGCTTGTTGCTACGCATCCTGTGCTAAAAGAGCATGAGTATATCCTTAATGAAATTAAATCCAAAAACGCCTACTTGCTAAGTGAGAAAGAAGAAGTTTTGTATGCGAAAATGAAAAACACAGGCTCAAGTGCTTGGAATCAAATGAAAGAGGAGCTTGCGGCGACTTTGCAAATTGATGTGGTTGTGGAAGGTGAGCAAAAGACCCTGCCGCTCACCGCTGTGCGGAATTTGGCATATGAGGCGAGTCAGGAGACGCGCAAGGCGGCTTATTTTGCTGAAATTGACGCTTATAAGAAAATTGAGCGGGCTGTGGCGGGGGCACTCAATGCCGTCAAGGGCGAGGCACTCACAAATGCGGCTATGCGCGGCTATGATTCTGTTTTGGACATGACGCTGATTAATTCGCGCATGGACAAAGGCACGCTGGATGCCCTTATTTCTTCTGTTGAAGAATATTTGCCTAAACTTCGCAAATTCTTTAAGAAAAAAGCTGAAATTTTAGGGCACAAAGGAGCCTTGCCTTGGTATGACCTTTTTGCACCTGTGGGCAAGGTGGATATGAAGTTCACTTATGAAGAAGGCTGGAAGTTTATGCTTGACCAATTCTATACATTTAGCAAAGAACTTGGGGACTTTTCCAAAAATGCCCTTGAGCAAAAATGGACAGATGCCGAGGTGCGCCCGGGCAAGCGGGGCGGCGCGTTTTGCATGAACATCCATCCAATTGGGCAAAGCCGCGTTATGATGAATTATGGCGACACCCTAAATGACATTGGCACGCTGGCTCATGAATATGGGCATGCCTACCATGGGTATTGCCTAAAAGACGTTAGCTGGATGAACTCCTCTTACACCATGCCTATTGCCGAGACCGCTTCAAATTTCTGCGAAAATATTATCTTTGACGCTGTTATGAAAACTGCCAGTGACGAGGAGAAATTCATAATTCTTGAGCAGCTTGCTTCTGATGTGGCTCAGGTTGTAATTGACATTTACTCACGCTATCTATTTGAAACAAGGTTCTTTGAGGCTCGGAAAAAAGGCTCGCTTTCTGTAAATGAGATTTGCGAGCTGATGCTTGGTGCGCAAAAAGATGCCTATGGCGATGGCATCTGCCACGACCACCTGCACCAATATATGTGGATTTGCAAGCCGCACTACTACTATGTAGACCGTAATTTCTACAACTTCCCATATACCTATGGTATGATGTTCTCGCAAGGACTGTATGCCCAATACCTTGCAGAAGGGGACAGCTTTATCCCGAAATATGACAAGCTATTGGCCGCCACAGGCTCTGCAAGCCTTGAAGCTATTGGCGATATGGCAGGTATTGACGTGCGCACTAAAGATTTCTGGATGAAGTCCCTTGAATCTCTTGCAGGCAGGATTGATGAGTTTTGCAATATGGCGAAATAATTTGTTGCAATTTCACTAAAAGTGTGATAGGATAGTAATGTGGCAGGAGTTTTGTCAGGTGCGTTTGCTAATCGCCGCTCTCAGGAGGCAGGTGATGCTTATGGAAATTATTGCTTATATTGGTCTTGCTCTCGGTATCGTGAAGTTGAGCTGGGATTTAATAGATAAAGCGATAGCACTACGTAAGAAAAAGTAAAACACCTGAATGTCTTGGCCGACTCAGGTGTTTTCATTGTTTTGGTTTTTGTAACAAATCATGAGAGCGAGCAGTCGCACCTAAGGCACAACTCCTGCTACATTTATTATAACACACAACTAAAAAAATATCAAGCACAAATTTGGAGGAATTAAAAAATGGCAGAATTAAAAACAAGAGAACAGGTAGCACAGGAGTTTAAGTGGAATGTGGAGTCAATTTGCGCCACAGACGAGCTGTGGCAGCAGCGTTTTGACGCCACGGCGGGCATGATTGCCAAGGTTAGGGAGTTTGAGGCGAGGCTTGGTAAAAGCGGCACGGACCTGCTTGCCTGCCTAAAGACATGGGGCGATACCACTAAAGAAGTTGTCCACCTATACCTTTACGCAAACCTAAAAGGTGACGAAGACACCGCAAATCCCACATATCAGGGCATGCGCGACAAAGCACAGGGGGCTTTCACCAGCCTGCGGGCAGCGGCAAGTTTTATTGAGCCGTCCATCATAGCCCTCGGTGAGGGGACTGTGGCTGATTTTGTGGCTTCTACTCCAGGGCTTGAAGTTTACAAGCATATGTTTCATAACCTGTTTAGAAAAGAAAAGCATATCCTAAGCCCTGAGATTGAGGAGCTTTTGGCAAAAGCCGGCGAAATTGGCTCTGCAAGCTCAAATATTTACTCAAGGATTATCCAAACAGACATGACCTTTGGCAAGGTTAAAGACAGCGAGGGCAAGGAGCATGAGGTGACAATAGGGCGTTTTGGCTCCTTGATGCAAAGCATGGACCGAGTCCTTAGAAAAAACACCCACGAGCTTTATTATGACAGATATATTGCTCAAAAAAATACCATTGCCGAAGCCTATAATTACTCAGTTAAAAACGACATCTTTAAGGCAGACGCCCGCAAATATGAGGACGCCCTGAGTGCCTCGCTGTTTGAGTTTAACATTCCCACTAAAATCTACACAAATCTAGTTGACACAATAAGTGCCAACATCCACCTTTTCCACAGATACCTTGACATTCGCAAACGCTGCCTAGGCGTTGATACCCTTGAGTTTTACGATATTTACGCCCCAATTGTTGAGGGTGCTGACATTACTATGAACTGGGAAGAAGCCAAAAAGACCGTGCACGCGGGTGTGGCTGCTCTTGGGAGCGAGTATCAGGCACTGGTGCAAAAGTCCTATGACGAAAGCTGGATTGACGTTTACGAAAACAAAGGCAAGCGCACAGGGGCGTATCAATGGTCTCATTATGGCACAAATCCCTTTGTTCTCATGAATTATGATGATACCATTGGTGATATGTTTACCTTGGCTCACGAGCTTGGGCACGCCATGCACAGCTACTACACCTACCAAAACCAGCCCTATCCCTATGCCAATTACACCATTTTCCTAGCCGAGGTGGCGTCCACTGTAAACGAAAACCTGGTTATGGACCATATGCTGGCAAAAACTGACGACAAAACAAAACGCCTGTATCTTCTAAACGAGTTTTTGGAAGGCTTCAAAGGCACTGTTTTTCGCCAAACTATGTTTGCTGAATTTGAAATGCTCACCCATCAGATGGCAAGCCGGGGCGAGCCTCTAAACAGCCAGTCCCTAAACAATGTCTACAAAGGGCTGCTTGAAAAATATTTTGGTGATAAAATTATAATTGACGAACGTATAATATACGAGTGGAGCAGAATCCCTCATTTTTACCGCGCTTTCTACGTTTACCAATACTCCACGGGATACGCCTCTGCCGTTGCCTTTGCCAAGGCAATCCGTGACGAGGGTGCGCCCGCTGTGGAAAAATACCTAGGGCTCTTAAAATCAGGCTCAAGCGACTATTCTGTAGAACTCCTCAAAAAAGCAGGGGTAGACATGACCACCCCAGCCCCGATTCAGGCGGCTATGGACGTATTTAAGGAAATCCTTGATATGTTTGAGGAAGAATGTTTTGGATAGTAGCGTTTACCGCGAGATAGCCGCACCCTTGCCGCGCAGCGCGCTCAGGGTGCGGCTTGGCGTACGGTGGCACACCTTAAAGCGGCATATAAAATGGCTTACTGGCGGTTATGATTTTGGAAAGTGCAGCCAAAAGCGGCTTGAGCATGTGCATTTTGCTCACGAAAGCCCGCTTTTGCGCCATTTGGCAGGTGTCAGCCCCCATTTGGAGCAAAACAAAGTCAAAAATTTGGAAGTTTGTGTGCCCCGTGTGCACGGGCTTATTTTGCTGCCCGGACAGAGCTTTTCTTTTTGGAAGTCCATCGGCAAGCCCAGCCGCTTTCGCGGGTTTGTGGAAGGCGTTGTGCTCAAAGACGGGCAGTTTGCTCAGGGGGTTGGCGGTGGGCTGTGCCATTTGTCGGGCTTCATCTACTGGATGACCCTTCATACGCCCTTGAGTGTCACCGAGCGGCACCGCCACGCCTACGACACCACCCCCACCAAATTTTTTGGAGCAGACGCCACATGTTTTTACAACTATAAAGACTTAATGGTTAAAAACAACACAAAACAGCCTTTTCAGCTTATAATAGAGATTGGAAGTGACACCCTCACAGGGGCATGGGCGTCCGATTGCCCGCCTGTATACAGCTATGAGCTCTATGAAAGGGCAGGGGAGCTTAGAGAGAAAACCCGGCACAACCATGTTTACCGCCGCGTGTTTGAGCTTGAAAGCGGTGTTCAAGTGGCTGACGAGTTTGTGGCAGAAAATCACGCATTTGTGATGAAGGTATAAAAACAGAGCGGGGCTGCCCTAGTTTGGACAGCCCCCAATCCCCGTCACCCCGGGCTTGACCCGGGGTCCCCTCGGTTTAGCCGAATACTTCTTCGCTGTATAGTTATTTGGCTATCTTGAGGGGGCCCCGGGTCAAGCCCGGGGTGACGGGCGGGGTCAAGCCCGGGGTGACAAAAAGGGGCTGCCCTGATTTGGACAGCCCCGCATTTTTTATGTTAGTGCTACCAATACATCTTTGAAAAAGTCAAAACAACGCTCTACACTTGAAATGGACACCCGCTCGTCAGGGGTGTGGAGTTCAAACATATCAGGACCAAAGGAAATCATGTCAAGCCCTGGGATTTTGTCGGCAAACACCCCGCATTCAAGCCCCGCATGGATTGCCATTATAGTGGCGTCTTTGCCATATTTGTCAAAATATACCTTCTTGAAAGTTTCCCGAAGGGCAGACACGGGAGAATACGCCCATCCAGGGTAGCCGTCGGTGGTTTTGGCTGTGCCCCCAAGGGCTGTTGCCATGGCACCAATACGCTCGCAAAGGGCGATTTTGCGGCTTTCCACTGACGAGCGCACAGCGCAGGTGTACAGTATGCGCCCGCCCTCAGTCCGCACCACCCCAAGGTTATTGGAAGTTTCAACCAATCCCTCAAAATCAGCACTCATATGGTCAACACCTGATGGCAGCAGGTTTAGGAGGTTTACTGCCTTTTCTTTGGTATCTTTTGTAAAAATTTTAGCACCCATCTCACTCACGCCCTTGCCGTCAAGACGGACAAATACGCCAGGGTCAGGAGTTTTAAGCTCAGCCTTAAAAATGGCGTCAAATTCGGAAATTTCAAGGGCAAGGGCACCCCCTGCTGAAGACTTCACAAAAACCTTAGCCCACGCCTCCCGAGGGATGGCGTTGTCCTTTGAGCCCCCTGCAATTTCCATAATATGCACAGGAGTTTTAAGGCTTGAAAGCACGCGCCCAAGGAGTTTATTAGAATTGCCCCGCTCCGAATTAATGTCAATGCCCGAATGTCCGCCCTTTAGCCCGCCCACAAAAATTGTAAATGCCGCAAAATCAGAGCCGTGGTTTGACAGGTTTTCGAGCTCGCCTGAAAGCTCCACATGAACCCTAGCACCACCTGCACAGCCTGTCAAAAAGATGCCCTCGTCAGAATTATCAACATTTAAGAGCCTTTTACCTTTCAAAATGCCCGCATCAAGGGCAATCGCGCCATCCATTCCCGACTCCTCAACGGTGGTCAAAACGACCTCCAGCGGAGGATGCACCAAGCTGTCATCCTCCAAAATCGCCATAGCCATAGCCACCGCAATCCCGTTGTCGCCGCCCAAAGTCGTGCCCTTTGCCTTAACAAAGTCGCCGTCAATATACAGATTTAAGCCGTCTTTTTCAAAGTCAAACTCAACATCTGCATTTTTTTCACAAACCATATCAATATGCGCCTGAATAATCACAGGCTCAGAACCCTCAAAGCCCTTAGAGCCAGCCTTTTTGATAATCACATTCCAAAGCTTGTCCTGATGGACCTCAAGCCCTTTTTCCTTAGCCCAGCCTACAATATAATCACTCAAAGCCTTCTCATTCCACGAGCCGTGAGGTATAGAACAAATCTTCTCAAAATGTGAAAACACAGCGGCAGGCTGTAAATTACTTAAAACTCCCATATTTTTCCTCCTAATTTATAACCAAAGGCGCGTTGGATGTGGCAAGCTCCATATCCACCTTTTTTAGGCATGTGTCGTAATTAACGCTTTGCGCTTCCAAATACGAGCGGTCATTTCTCAAATAATTCATGCCCACAAGCCCCAGTTTCACCGTGTCAAGGGCGGCATGTGCCTTGATGTGGTAGCCCAAGGTGGCGTAGGTGGGCAGCACCACCAAAAGCTTGCCATTTGAGGTCTCCACATTCCATTTGTAATGGTCATAAGCGGCAAAAGCGGCGACCTGCATGTCAATCGCGCCGTTAAATGTTGTTGCTTTAAGCTCGGCAATGTCAATTTTGTTAATGGAAATTGGACCGTTAAAATTCTCGGCCTGAGCACGGATTGCTTGGGTATCTTTTAACATAAGATTGCCATTATTTGACTCAATAACCAAATTATAGGCATTAACCCCAACAACCTCAGTGTTGCCGCCAATATTCTCAACAAAAACATGCTCGCCACTTACGGTGGAAATGCTCAAATCCCCATTGACCGTGGCAGCCTTTATGGTGCTAAACATCCCCTCAGGCACAAAGGCGTCAATGCACACCCGCTCAAAATCATTTTCATCATAAGACAGATAATATTTATTGCCAAGGGTGGCAAGGCTTGCTTTTGCCCCCGGACGCTTAGCCACAGTATAAATTTTAGCAGAAATTTTATCGCCGTTATAACCTTTAACAAGCACTTGCCCGTTAAGCCCGGCTAGATTAAGCTCCCCGCCGTGCTCTGTCACCTTAATTTCCACAACTTCCTCAATGCCGCCTGTGGAGGGCCTTGGCGCGGAAGATGGCGGCGCGTGGGGCTGGGGTGCTGGTGCGCCATAGTGGCTGGGTGCGGGCTTTGAGCCGCCGCTGAGGCTCTTTGAAATCGATTCTGCCGCCTTGGCAGTGCCCTCAACAACTGTCCCTGCAAATTTTTTAACTTTAGGCTCCATTTCCTTTACAAACTCGCTAAATTTGCGCCCCATGGAATCTGTGCCGCTCTCGTGAGGGGCATTAGAGCGCGGGTCGCCGTGGGACGCCCCATATCCATGAGGAGAGGGTGCAGGCGGTGGCGCGTGCCCGTGGGGACGCTGAGGGTCATACCCCGGCGGCACAGGACGCGCAGGCATCGGGCGCGGCGGCGGTGCGTGCGACGAGCCGCCCCCGCTACCGTCAGTAGAGCTAAGCAGCCGAGACGCATCCTCAGCATTAATCTTGCCTTCCTCAAGCATCTTGAGTATCATCATTTTTTCAGTTTGCATTTAATCACCTCTTAATACGTTCATGATATGTTTTGGGATGTTTGGGTTGTAAATTGTCAATTGCCCACCTATAATCTTAGCAACTATTTCAAACTCGCTTGTGTTATTATATAAGTTAATTTCATCGCATAACGGCATTATATATTTCAGGTTCTCAAAAGACGCAACAAATCTATTTTCAATAACATCATCAGGGATACCATGACCGCCATTTTGCACTCGATGCGCCACCCTTTGTTTGGAAGTTTCGGCACTATCCACGAATACATACCAAAGTAGGATTTTATACCCTTTTTCTTTAGCCTTTTTGATAGTGCTTGCTATACTCCGACCTGCCAAAGTCGTTTCTTGGTGAAATGTAATGCCGCTTTCAAGGTGTTCTTTTATTTGTTTTACCGCTTGTTTCGCTGCAATAAATTGAAGCTCGTCACTACTCCAATGACCCAAAGTCGAAACAACTTCATCAACATTAACGCGCACACCAAGCGCAGCTTTTTCTTCACAAGATAAAGCCGTGTATATGGTGGATTTTCCAACGCCGTTCACACCAGCAATCATAGTGTACTGCATACAAATAACTCCTTACCAATCACTTTTTCCTGAGCTAAGCCCAATTTTAACGACAACACTTTGCTGTAAAAAATTGACTCCTCTCTGTCAGTTGCCTTATTGAGCAATGCCTTCAACTCCAAAATTGTATAGCTGTTAAAAACCTCAAACAAATCAACTTTTTCAACGGCAGTAGTCATAATATCATCTCCTTAAAAAAACTTACGCAAGATTTCGGAATAAGTCTGCAATTTCTTTTCGGCTTTTTCGGCTGAGCTTTCTTTTACTCCGATGTAGATTTTGATTTTGGGCTCGGTGCCTGAGGGGCGCGCGCAAAACCATGACTCGTCAGCTAGGGTAAAGTACAGCATATTTGACGGCGGGCTGTGGTTTGCGTAGTCAGTCATGTCCACCACAGTCGCCTCAGCTATTGCCGCTGGCGGGTTTTGGCGCATCAAAGCCATCATTTGGCGTATTTTCTCAGCCCCATCAAGCCCCGGCAGGGTTATAGATACTGTAGTTTCTTTGAAATATCCATATTTTTCATATATATCATTTAGAGCGTCAAACAAAGTCTTGCCTTTTTGCTTAAAGAAGGCAGCCACTTCGCAAATTAGTAAAGCCGCAGACACACCGTCTTTGTCCCGCACAAAGTCTCCTGCCAGATAGCCAAAACTTTCCTCAAAACCAAAAACATAGTTATACTCGCCAGAGGTCTCCCAGCCCCGAATCTCTTTAGCAATATTTTTGTAACCTGTAAAAGTCTCCACATATCCCGCGCCATAGTGCTCTGCAATGACCTGAGTTAAGCGCGTAGAAACAAAAGTAGAGATTACGCCCAAAGGAGGGGAATAGGGGACTGTCCCACGGGTTTGGGGACTGTCCCCGGGGCTGTGCGACAGTATATATTCAGTCAAAAGCACACCAACGGCATTTCCGCTTATAAGCTCATATTCCCCACGGGCATTTTTGACCATGGCACCCACACGGTCGGCGTCAGGGTCGTTGGCAATGATAATGTCGGCATTTTTGGCTTTGGCAAGCTTGATTGCCAGCTCAAAGGCGGCAGGGTCTTCAGGGTTTGGATATGCAAGTGTGGGAAAATCAGGGTCAGGGCCGGCTTGCTCCTTGACCACATGGACATCCTCAAAGCCCGCATCCCTCAAAGCCCGCTGCACAGGCTCATTACCACAACCATAAAAAGGCGAATATACAATTGTAAAGTCCCCCTTTACAGGGTTAATGCAAAGTTCTTTGAGCCGCTCAAAATATTTCTCATAAATTTCATTGCCCAAAAACTCCAAAAGCCCTGAATCTAAAGCGGATTTTTCATCAGCCACAGTCAAAGATGCAGGGTCATCAATTTTGTTTACATATGCAATTACATCCTCGTCCTGGGGATGCGCCATCTGTCCACCGTCCTCCCAATACGCCTTAAAACCGTTGTATTCAGGCGGATTGTGGCTGGCGGTTATCATGACCCCTGCAATACAGCCAAGTTTTCGCACAGCAAAGCTAAGAATGGGTGTGGGAGTAAGCTTGTCAAAAACATAAGCCTTTATGCCATTTTGTGCCACGATAAGGGCAGTCTCCATTGCAAACTCGCGGGAATACCTGCGGTTGTCATAGCTTATGCAAACCCCGCGCAGCACAGCCTCGGGCACGGTGGCAAGGATGTAGTCAGAAAGACCCTGGGCTGCACGGCGCACAACGTAAATGTTCATGCGGTTTGTGCCAGCACCTATAATGCCGCGAATTCCGCCTGTCCCAAACTCCAAATCCTTGTGAAAACGCTCTTTAATTTCACTTTCATCATTGCAAATAGAGACCAACTCTTGACGAGTGGCCTCTCCTATAGATGGGTTATTTAACCAAAACTGGAAATTTTTAATATGCAGTTCCATAACATTCTCCTAAATAAGTCTATTTACAAGTATACCAGATTCAACCAGCAAATATGCACTTTGGGGCGTGTTGCCGATTGTGTAGCTGTAATAATAATTCAGATTTTTAAATTCAAGATGAGCCGACATGGGATTTGCCAAAAATTCGCGGCTGGCTTCGTATGTAGCGCGAAAAGCGTCCGCGGCAGAGCGGGTAATCTCCTGAGTTGCCGCAGTACCTATGCCGTGGTACATAACGCCGCCATCGTCTGCGGTAATTATTCCCAAATGGGACAAATAAGGCTCATGCCCTTGGGTAATTGTGCGTATGGAATGGGCAAAATCCGCAATGCCGGAGCCCCGGGTAAGCTCTGCTCTGCGCGCCAAATAGTCCAGATTGTTATAGGAATTGGTAAAATTTCTCAAATCCTCGTCAATCCAGCGCAGATGCCCTTCAAAATTAACGCCTCCTGTGGCTTCAAGGCTGTTTGAGCCCGAAACAAAGAGCCTAGAAGCATCCTTCATAGTGACTACATTTTGCCCTAAAAGGCGTATGTAGTTCATAACATTAGCAGAATACGCCCGATTAAGCTGCACAGTGGGCGTGCTAACGGTGTTTAGGGAAACAGCAGAAGCCGTCTGCTTAGAATGAGTCCTGCGGCTGTAAAGGGCACCATTAAAATTATTGTTGCGCCCAGATGATGCACGCAAAGCAAAATCGCGATACTGTCCAAAATAGTGAATTGCAGTAAGCATAACTTGAACCCCCTTCCATGGGAAAAAATAATCCTTATGAGCTATTCTACCATATATTCATATATTTGTCAACAATATTTTTTAAGTCTATAGCTTGAAAAACGACACAAGTTCCCTAAGTGCTTCGGCTTGGTTTGTTAGCTCCATCGCGGCGGCGGCGGTTTCTTGTGAACTTGCGGAGTTGTCTTGTGCTACATTTGCAATTTCAATTATGCCTTGAGTTGTGGTTTGGGCAGCCTCGTCTTGTGCTACTGACGAATTGGACACATTGCCTATAACTTGTGATACCTCGCTAACATTGTTCACTATAACCTCAAGTGCATCTGCGGTGGATTGGGCAATGGCACTGCCTGCTTCCACGCGGCTGATAGAGTCTTGAATTAGCTGGGTTGTTTCAGATGCGGCGGCTTGGCTGCGTCCGGCAAGGGTTCTAACCTCGTCAGCTACAACGGCAAAGCCTTTGCCGTGTTCGCCGGCTCTGGCTGCCTCAACGGAGGCATTTAGGGCAAGCAGGTTTGTTTGGAAGGCAATGTCTTGTATAACCTTGTTAATGCCTGAAATAGAGGTGCTTGACTGCTTTATTTGCTCCATAGCTTCAAGCATTTGCTCCACAGCTTCGTTACCGCTTTTTGCACTTTGAGTGGAACGCTTGGAAAGGTCGTCCGCTGTGGCGGCATTTTGGGAATTATCTTTGATTAGCAGTCTAATAGTTTCTATGGAAGTGTTAAGTTCCTCCACGCTTGCCGCTTGCTGTGACGAGCCGTCAGCCAGCCTGGACGAAGCCGTAGAAATCTCCTTTGAGCCTGACAAAACATGGTCAGCAGAACTTAAAATTTCTGTCATGGTTCTGTGCAGTGTGGATGAAATGTTGTTTAGGGAATCTTTAATCGCCTTAAAGCTACCCAAATACTCCCGCGAAATTGACGTGGTCAAGTTACCTTGGGAAATATCGCCAAGTTTTTTGGAAATCTCGTTGATGTAGGAAGATGTGCTGGTGATGGAGGATTCAAAACTCGCAATAATCTGATGGAACACACCCCTATACTTATTTACATTCGGGTCAAGCCCTGCCGCAGCTATCTTACTGTCAATACTTTCCACATCAAAGTTTCCTGCTTCCATTTCGTTCATTGCAATTTCTATAATTCTAAGGGGCTTGTTGACTGAGTTTGCAATAGAGTTAAGTCCCTTCATGATGTAACGCCAATCCATTGTGTATTTGTCAATGTCAATTCTAAATGACAAATCGCCTTTGGCTGATATGGCGGCAATCATGGTGTTAACCTCGGAACGAACGGACCTTAGGTTGGTGGTAAGCTTGTTAACCGCGTCAGGCATAACCACCCAATCACCCACCCAAATTTCCATGTTCATGGACTTAGAAAAATCACCATCTGCAATATAGTTTAAGGTGTTGGCAACCTCTCCAATATCGGTTGTTACTGCGGTAAGTAGGCTGTTAACCAAGCCAATCATCTCGCCATAGGAATTTTGATATTTTGCAGTATCAATTGTATAGTGCATATTTCCGGCTTCTATGTATTCATAATGTGCTTTGGAAAGGTCATCTGTTATTGATTTTACAACACCAACAAGGTCATTCATGTCCCGTGACAACACGCCTATTTCATCATTTCTGGCAGTGTCAAGATTTACTGCAAAATTGCCTTTGGAAATTTGGGCAACCGCAGAGTTCACATTGCGGATTGGACGCATAATGGACGAGCCCACAACGACCGCGGCAACAATGCCGCTGGCAAGCATAAACACGAGGGAAACCACAACTCGCATGGTGCTTGCTGCTCTTGCCGATTGGGAATATTCATAATTTGCAGTGGCGTATCTTAAAGAATCTTCCATCATGGGGTCTAAAAGAGCATTCATTTGAGCGTTTATTTGAGTGTTTACCGTGTTTGCAGCTACAATGGTTGCGATGTCACCCACGCCAACGGCGTCTATTTGAATGACTACAGAATCTCTGTATTGCCCAAACAGCACGTTTATTTGCTGCATGGACCGAATATGCTCGGCAAATGCGTCACTTAGTTGGTTCGCGCTTTGTAAACGCTCGGTGTGATTGTCAATGGCGTTTTGAACCAAGGTTATTTGCCGCTCAAGGTCAGCCAGTGTGCCAGGCAGGGCGGCTGTCTCGCCAGCCAAAAAGTTGGCAATTGTTAAGGTAACTTGTCTTCGCATGTCCATGATTTCTGTAGTTAAGATGCCTAATGATTCAACGGGCAAAACACTGGTGTGAAATACCGTCTCTGTGCGGCTAGAAGCCTGATTTACAGACACAATCGCCACAAAAGACATGATAATTGCAAACAGTGCTATTACAAAGACCATTAACATAAGTTTGCTTCTGATTTTCAAATTTTTCATTGTATTTTTTTGTGCCTTGCACCTTTGGCAAAACACCCTCCTTTTTCTATATTTTGTATAATTACAATTATAACATACCGCCTTCACTTGACGCAATAGTGATTTTGAAATTTGTCTGAAAATAGTTGCTTTTATTTTCATTTTGTGTTATGCTTGTCTTCACTGGCGGATTCAAAAATCAAGGAGGAAAAATCATGAGGAAATATATTTCAAATTTTGTATTTTTTGCTATTTTTGTTTTTATGTTTACAGGCTGTGGCGGAGGTGGTGCAGAAGCAGCTGAGCCTAGGGCAGTTTATGTCCTTGACAGGGTGTATGTGGATGAAGTCCCCGTTACCGCCACTGAAACTGGCTTTGACGGCTCGCGCCTGACCTTTGTGGGTGCGGAAGCTGGCGGCAATGTCATCATTAGGGTTGGGGAGCATGATGTTCATGCTACCATCAACCCATCCCGCTCTCACCCAAGCTTTGCTGAGGGCATTTGGCACCACCACCTGTACGCAGGGGCAGTGGGGCCTGGCACCCCGCGGGTCAGCTTTTTGAATGCCCTGCCTGGTCTTGGCATTGACCATAATCCAAATGCAATAGATAACACCCAAAGCATCTACCAACACGGTAATCTGCACTACATAGTCCAAACAGGGGAATTTAGACTAAGATTCCCAATCGGCGGGGTTTTCCACGACTTGTTCTTCATTAAAAACTAACCTAGCGAGAGCCTGAAATACTGCGATAGCGCGCCTGCCCCTGCGTCAAGCCCGCAACACGTCATTTCAATTTGCACGACAAGCCCACAAATCCCGTCACCCCGGGCTTGACCCGGGATCCCATCAGCCCCG